>ERZ761607.2780-NODE-2780-length-18179-cov-9.374807_pt1 | contig 18179 bp, 11 predicted proteins | sample MGYA00511164_ERZ761607 | MGnify/ENA primary metagenome ERZ761607 (study PRJEB28899, sample SAMN02445080) | bioreactor sludge metagenome | biome: EBPR sludge | place: Australia: Brisbane, Thorneside Wastewater Treatment Plant | collected 2011-06-22 ...
ATTTAATAATTCCTGCAAGAATAATAATCATAAATATTTTTAAAAAAATATTCATACTGCTTTTTTCCTGAATTCTTTTGTCCAATAATGATTTTACGATTTCAATTACTTTCTCTCTGTTCAGATACAGAATAATTTGAACAAGCAATAAATAAATTATTGCCGCAAATAATGCCCCTCTTAAGACTTCATAAACAATATCCTGAAAAATCACATAACTTAAAACTCCTGAAAGTATCATCGCACCGAAAACTCTTGATTGCCTGAATAATAACATCAGCCCTCCTAAAACTTCTACTATGCCAAGCAAAATCGCATGTGTTAGTGAATAACCATAAAATGCCCACATCAATTGCATAGGAGTCAATTCACGTAAAGTTTTATCTGCATACATTTCATAATTAAACTGAACAATTTTTCCCAACCCATACGCCATCATTGCAGTAAAAACCACCAATACACACGCCCACTCAAGAATATCCTTTAAATCTCTTTTAGACATTGTAAATTATTTTTTATTTTGATTACGAATAAAATCAGGAATTGTTAATTATTTTATATATTTATAGATTATGAATTGACAAAATATTAATTTATTATATCAATTGATTCACATTTATCTTTTGTAAATTATTTTTAAAAGTTATATCTTAAAAACCATAAAAAAGTTCTCTAAATAAAATATGAATTTGAATTTAAAGTCGTCGATTGCGAAAGGATATTCTAGTAATTCTCAAATAGCAAGATTATTAACTGAAAACTGGGTATTAAATAATTCTTATTGTCCAAATTGTGGTAATTTACCTTTGAATGAATTTGAAAATAATCGTCCTGTGGCTGATTTTTATTGTAAGAAATGTAATGAAGAATTTGAATTAAAAAGTAAAAATGGAATTCTTTTTAATAAAATCGTAGATGGTGCTTATGATACCATGATAAAGCGAATTAATTCAGAAAATAACCCGAATTTTTTCTTCTTAACTTATTCGAAAAATTTGCGTATTGAAAATTTTTTGGTTATCCCTAAACAATTTTTTACAAATGATATCATAGTTAAAAGGAAACCATTGTCTTTATCAGCAAGACGTGCAGAATGGATTGGTTGTATGATAGACATTTCAAATGTTGTTGAAGCAGGAAAAATATTTTTAATTAGAGATTCAAAAGTAATTGACCGAAAAATTGTAAAGACCGCTTTTAATAAAACTTTATTTCTTAGAAAAAAATCAACTGAATCAAAAGGATGGATTCTTGATATTATGCAATGTGTCGATGAAATCAAAAAAAATGATTTCAATCTAAACGATATTTATCAGTTTGAGAATAAATTGAAATTAAAATATCCAAATAATAATTTCATAAAAGATAAAATTCGACAGCAACTTCAAATTCTACGAGATAAAGGTATAATTGAGTTTATCGGAAGTGGTAAATATAGGAAAATTAAATATGGAAACATTTAAAATTGAAATTCAAGAGTTCTTAGCAAAGGTTGTAGAAATAAAAGCAACATCTTCAGATGAAGCGATTTCTAAAGTTTGTAAATCCTATAAAACAGCAGAGATTGTTTTAGACTATAATGATTTTGTTGAAGTCGATTTTATTGACATAAATAGCCAAAGTAAAAACGATGAAAAAAATATGATAATAAAAGAAATTATCGAATACTTATATTTAGATGAAAAAAAACACTTTGAAGAATTGGAAAAACCAGAAAATCATATTTTCAAAAAATTAGAAAGACTTAAATTATTAACTGACTAAGTTATTATTTCTGAGCAAAAAAATAAATTGTTAAAACAAAGAAATTAAAAAATTTTAGTCTATCATTCAGCGGAGAGGGAGGGATTCGAACCCTCGATAGAGTTTCCCCTATACCGGTTTTCGAGACCGACGCATTCAACCACTCTGCCACCTCTCCAATTAAATTTACTATTCAGTTTTATTTTCAAATATCAAAAACTTCTCTCTCCCCAAAAAACAAAACTAATCAAAATCCCTCGCATACTTTAATCACTTCATCACTCCGGGACAATCCTTACCAATCTATCGCCCTTGTCTCTTCCGGGTCCATATTCATCTGTATCTGATGTTATAAAATATATATAACCATCACTTCCCGTCATAACATCTCGTAATCTTCCAAACTCACGTTTCAGCAAAACTTCTTCTCCTTTCACATTCCGCCCGTCAAGTTCAACTCTTATCAAACATCGTCCGACTAAATTTGTGAAAAATAAATTTCCTTTCCATTGCGGAAATTTATCACCTGTGTAAAACATCATTCCTGATGGAGCAATCGCAGGTGTATATTCGAGAAGTGGTGACACCATCCCTGCTTTTGATTCCTTATGACTTATCACATTCCATCCGTAATTTTTTCCTGATTCAATTATGTTCACTTCATCACCTCCACCCGGACCATCTCCACCTGAAGGTCCGTGTTCAGTCTGAAAGACCAATCCTGTTCCCGGCTGAATTGCCATACCTTGTGAATTTCTGTTTCCGTATGAAAAAATTTCCCACAACGCATCTGCCCTGCCGTAGAAAGGATTATCTTCAGGTATTGTCCCGTCTTCGTTTAATCGTAATGTCTTCCCGTTCAAATCCAATAAATTTTGTGCCCGCTCACCTTCGCCTCTTTCTCCTAATGTAATATATAACTTTCCATCAGTTCCAAATCTGATCCTGTTCCCAAAATGTTTCGCTTTTTTACTTCCGGGAAATCCGGGAAAAATAATTTTATCAAAAATTAATTTATCCCCATTAAGTTTAAATCTCGAAACTCTCGTCATTTCATTTCCACCATCTTTTATCACGTATGATAAATAAAGCAATCCATTATTTTTGAAATCGGGATGCAGTTCAATATCGAGCAATCCACCTTGAGAGCCGCTCCTGTATTCAGTTTCCGGAACACCGGATAATTCACTTGTGATTTTTCCGTTGTCAAAAATTTTTATTTTGCCCGGTCTTTCTAAAATTAAAATTCTTCCGTCAGGTAATTCTCTAATTGCCCATGGACTTTCCAAACCCTCTGCAAGAGTTTCAGTTTTAAATTTTACATCCGAAATAATCTCTTTTGAATCCGGTTTATCTTGAATTATTTTCTGTGGATCTTTTTGAAATGGAAAATAAATTGTGAACACATAAAATAAAATTGCAACTATCATAACGCTTAATATTATTATTATTACTTTCTTCATTATACAAAAAATAACCCGATATGGTTCTATTAAAAAGTCATTTTATTTTTGAGAAAAGGATGTCTTTGCGGGCTAAAGCAAATTCACTTCACCACGAATTACACGAATTAACACAAATTAAAACAATTCAAGCGAAACCATTCTTTTTAGTGGTGAATCCTTAAAGCCAACTTGTTATTGCGGGCTTGATCCGTAATCTCCATAAAACTATCATCTAAAAATTCGTGTAATTCGTCCAATTTGTGAAAATTCGTGGTGAGTCTTTCTTTTCGTGGTGAGTCTTTCTTTTTCGTGTTGAGTCTTCCACTCCCACAGGAGTCTCCTGCAAGGGACTCTTGCGAAATAATCTCAACCTTAAAAAAACTGTTTTTAAAAAATTCGTGTAATTCGTGTAATTCGTGAGAACCCGTCCCGACTTGGAGGGATTCGTGTTGAATCTTCAAAAACAATTTTTCATTGCTTACTTGATCCGCAATCTCCATAAAACCATCTTCTAAAAAATTCGTGTAATTCGTCAAATTCGTAAGAATTCGTGGTGAATCTTTCTTTTCGTGGTGAGTCTTTCTTTTGCGTGTTGAGTCTTTCTTTTTCGTGTTGATTCCTTAATACCAATTTGTCATTGCGGGCTTAGTTTATCCTGATGTATCGGGAACCCGCAATCTTGAACACACCGTTATTAAAAAATTCGTGAAATTCGTCCAATTTGTTAAAATTCGTGGTGAGTCTTTTTTTCGTGGTAAATCATTTGATTTCCCCTCTCGGCAACGAAAGGCAGTCTATTCGCAGAAAGTGAGGGATTCGAACCCTCGAAGGCTTTGACACCTTACACGCGTTCCAGGCGTGCCTCTTCAACCACTCGAGCAACTTTCTGAATATTTTACAAAAATAGTAAATTCAATCCTCTATTTCTATGTATCAATAAATATTCAAAAAATTAATAGAAATTGGTAGGTTATTACTAAAAAATATAGCAATCCACTTACCAGATTCTAAATATAGAAGATTATTATATTCCTTAAAGCTACTTTCAAATTACTCAGGAGTCCCTTTCAGGAGACTCCTGCGGGAGCGGTAAAGACTCATACGTGAGAGGTTAATTAGTGTAATTCGAAAAATTCGTGTAAATTCGTGGTGAAGTATTTATTCGTTTTGGAAGAATGTGTTTAGAAAAAGTCAATTTAACTTTTTTTAAATTTTTTGTAATCTTTTATATTTGTATTTTAAGAATATTTCCAGAAAATAATTTCCAATTAAATTTATTGTTCGATTTCTCTAAATATCGGGAACTGTTAAATATTGCATGGCAAAACCGTAATATTAAATTTGAAGATTCATTCAATTCTGCCAATGAAGTTATTTCTGAACTGAAAAAAGAATTTTCAGATGATCTCGAAAATGATTCATCGTTTAATAAAATAGTCGGATATAAAATTCTTTATGCAGACGCTAAAAGAATTAATGCAAACTATTATAGAATTATTGGCGATCACAAAGAAGCGATAATCCAAGCCGAAGAAGCAGCTGAAATTTATAAAAATGAAAATTATAAAATCGGTCTCGCTTATTCATATAATATACTCGGAGTAATTTATGACCGACTCGGTCAATATGCTTCCTCTTTTGATTATCTCACAAAAGCAATTGAACTCTTCGAATCCGCCGGTGATATAAAAGGTCTTGCCTCCTGTTATAATAATCTGGCTATCATCTCCGCAAATTTCAAAGATAAAAACAGTTCTCTTGATTATATAAATAAAGCAATTGAGATTTATAAAAATCTCAATGATGAATACGGCTTGGCTAAAAGTCTGAATAATAAGGCTCAGATTTTTAATCTAACCAACGATACTGAAAATGCATTTAAACTTATCATTGAATGTATCAAGACCTATGAAAAACTTAATGATGATTACGGTTTATCTCTTGCGTATATAAATCTCGCAAACCATTATGAAACTAAAGGCGATTTAAAAAATGCTCTTGAGTATTTTAATAAAAGTCTGAAATTAAAAACTACGCTTAATGAAGACTATGGAATTTTTGACCTCAATATTGCTCTCGGAAGAGTTCATTCCAAACTCGGCTTGCCTAATGAAGCAATTGAATACCTTAGAATTTCTGAAAGTATGGTCGAAAAAAATAATTTCGATGCCGATAATTTCAGATTATATTCAAACCTTGCGGAAGTTCACAGACAACTCGAAGATTATAAAAAAGCATTCGAATATGAAAGACTAAGTTCAGAACTTGAAAGAAAAATTTACAATGAACAACTTCTCAACAAAACAAAAAGTCTTCAGGTTTTATTTGATATTGAAAGAGCAAAGAAAGAATCTGAAATAGCCACGTTAAAAAATCTTGAACTAACAAAAAAACACCTTGAAGTAACAGAAAAATTTCATGAAAGTGAAGAACGAAACAGATTTATCCTTCAGAATGCACTCGATGCCGTAATCGTAATCAATGAGGACGGAAATGTTGTTGCCTGGAATTCTATGGCTGAAAATATTTTCGGATTCACTTTTGATGAAGTTAAGAATGTAAGTCTATCAAAATTAATTATCCCTGAAGCATACAGAGAAAAGCACAGTGAAGGTTTAAAACGATTTGTAAAAACAGGTGAGTCTCACATTCTGAATAAACGGATTGAAATCACCGCAGTAAATAAAGAAGGTTTTGAGTTCCCTGTGGAACTTGCAATTTCTCCTGTAAAGATTGAAGGAAAACTGAATTTTAGTGCGTTCATCCGTGACATTTCCGAAAGGAAAAAAACCGAAGAACTTATGAAGAAGTATAATGAAAACCTTGAACTTGAAGTTAAACAGAGAACTCTGGAACTTATGAACATCAATAAAGAATTGAAATCTACGATGGAAAAATTGATTGATCTCGATAAAGATAAAAATGAATTTTTGAGTATTGTCGCTCACGATCTCAAAAGTCCTATCACAGGAATTCTTATGTCAGCAAATTCTCTGAAAAACGCTTATATGAATATGTCTCAGGAAAAAGTTATTGATAAACTCAGCAAAATTGAAAATACATCAAAAAGAATTATCGGCATTGTTACTAATCTTCTTGATATAAATAATATTGAATCGGGAAATCTCGTACTTGATAACAGACAACTCAACATTTCTTCCGTGCTGGATAAGGTTATCTCTGATTTAATGCCGCTTGCATCCAAAAAAAATATTTCTATTGATACTGATTTCACTGATGATTTTAATGAAATACAAATTACAGGAGACGGAGATTCTGTTTATCAGGTTTTGGAAAATCTAATTTCAAATGCTATTAAATATTCATATCCGGATTCTAAAGTTTTGATTTCACTTTACAAAACTGACGGAAAAATTAATATTGAGATAAAAGATGAAGGGCAGGGAATTAAACCCGAAGAAATACCCAAACTATTCGGAAAATTTTCTAAACTCTCTTCAAGACCAACTGCCGGTGAAAGTTCCAACGGTTTAGGTTTATGGATAGTTAAAAGATTAACTGAACTTATGAACGGAAAAATATCCTGTGAATCTGAAGCAGGCAAGGGTTCTGTTTTTAAACTTGAGTTCAATGAATCCTAAATTTCCTGTTCTTATAATTTATCTTCCGGTGTAAATAATACCTGATACTCGATGCTTAAAATTAATTAACTTTTTTTACTATAAAATTTTTAAATCTGTTTTTCTTTAATGAAAGAATTTATCCATTTACATAATCATACTCACTTTTCATTACTCGATGCTATCTCATCCGTTGATGGACTTGTCAATGCCGCTGTTGAAAATAAAATGAAAGCAGTAGCCATCACAGACCACGGCGTTATGTTCGGTGCAATGGAGTTTTATAAAAAATGTCTGAAAAATAATATAAAACCTATTATCGGTTGCGAAGTTTATGTTGCACAGTCATCTTCCCGTTTTGAAAAAGCAAAAAAAACTGTGGAACAGGAAGTGTCTTCTGATTCTGCTGATGGTCTTGCTTCAAGTAATATAAATTATGCTCATCTAATTCTGCTTGCGAAAGATTTTACAGGATATAAAAATCTTCTGAAAATTGTTTCCATAGGACATACTGAAGGATATTATTACAAACCTCGCGTTGATCTCGAAGTGTTAAATCAATATCGTGAAGGTCTAGTAGCAACCTCCGCATGTGCAGGTGGTGTTATCTCCTGTTATATAACCCGTGGTGATATGGATACCGCAAGAAAAATGACAGGCAAATATAAAGATATTTTCGGAGATGATTTTTATCTGGAAATTCAAGATCATAAATCAATTGAAGCGGAAAAAAAAGTTCTCAAAGTTATGCCGTCTCTTGCTAAAGAGTTTGGATTGAAACTCATAGCAACTAACGATGTTCATTACATAAAAAAAGAACACGCTATCGCTCATAATATTTATTTAAACTTAAGTGCCAAACAAAGCAGGTTCACAAACTCAAGCGATGTCCAGACAAATTTAAGATACGGCACTGACGAAATCTATTTCAAGTCGGCTGAGGAAATGATAAATCTTTTTAAAGATTATCCCGAAGCGATAAAATCAACTCTTGAAGTAACTGAGAAATGTAACCTTGAACTCGATACAAAAAGTAATCATATGCCGAACTTTAAAATTCCGGCATCTGAAAAAGAATCAAAAAATCTTGATGATTATCTGAGAAAACTATCTTTTGAAGGTTTAAAAAACCGTAATATAAAAATCACTGAAGAGTATGAAACAAGACTTAACTATGAACTTGAAATAGTTAAGAAAATGAATTTCTCAGGATATTTTTTGATTGTAATGGATTTTATTAATAAAGCAAAAGAACTTGGCGTTCTTGTTGGTCCGGGAAGGGGAAGTGCTGCCGGCTCTCTTGTTTGTTATGCTCTCGGTATCACGGAAGTTGATCCGATTATTTATAATCTTTTCTTTGAAAGATTTTTAAACCCGAGCAGAATATCAATGCCGGATATTGACATTGATTTTCAGGACGATAGACGTGATGAACTTATTCAATACGCAAAAGAAAAATATGGTGAAAACTCAGTCGCTCAGATTATAACATTTAATAAACTTGCTCCCCGCGGAGTTTTGAAAGATGTCGGCAGGGTTTTGAATTTTAACTTTGAAGAAATTAATAATCTTACTAAACATATTCCGATTGTTTTCGGAAAAGTAACGCCTTTAAAAAAATGTCTTGAAGAAGTTAAAGATTTTCAAAATTATTTTAAAACCGGAAATGTTGAAGAAAAGAAAAAACTTTTTAATTACGCTTCCACTCTTGAAAATCTGAATAAAAATTCTTCCATTCATGCCTCCGGTATTGTGATTGCTCCTTCTGATATTACTGACTTTGTTCCTCTCTCAAAAGTTACGGGTGAAGATAATGTATTTTGCACTCAATATGATATGAACCAACTCGAAGATGCAGGTCTTATCAAAATGGATTTCCTCGGACTTAAAGAGTTAAAAGTTATCGGAAGAACTCTCAAACTTATTAATGAAAAATACAAAAAAAATCTCTCGATAGATAAAATCCCTCTCGATGATAAAAAAACATATGAACTGTTTTCATCAGGTTCCACTATCGGAATTTTTCAGTTTTCAAAAAGTAAAATGCGTGAGTATCTTGCCAAGTTAAAACCTCAAAGTATAAACGATCTCTCTGCGATGAATGCTCTATACAGACCGGGACCTATGAAACTAATTCCTGATTTTATTGACAGAAAATTCGGAAGAAAACCAATTGACTATCTGCATCCCGATATGGAAAGTGCACTTAAAGACACTTATGGCGTAATTGTTTATCAGGAACAAGTGATGGAAATTGCAAGAGATATTGCAGGATTCACTATGGCTCAGGCAGATAATATGAGAAAGGCAATGGGTAAGAAAATAGCAGATTTAATGAAAACAATTAAATCTGAATTTATAGAAGGTGCCATTAGCAGAGGATATGATAAAAAAATTGCCGAACAAATTTTCACATTAATGGCAGACTTTGCTGATTACGGATTTAATAAATCTCACGCCGTTGCTTATTCCATTCTCGCTTATTACACTGCATATCTCAAAGCAAATTTTCCTCTTGAGTTTCTCGCGGTATCTATGGCTTGCAGAAAAGACAGTGAAACAGAGTTACAGGAACTTGCTAATGAATGTAAAAAAATGGGAGTAACTCTGAATCAGCCAAATGTTAATCAGGGTGAAGTTGATTTCAAAGTTAATTATTTCCCGGAAGGTTCAGATTCCAAAAATATCGGCGAACTCATTTATGGTTTAAGTGCATTGAAGAATCTTGGTGAGAAAGCAGTTGAAGCGATAATCAAAGAAAGAAATGAAAACGGTAATTTTAAAGATTTTCTGGATTTCTTAATTCGTGTTGATTTGAGAGTTGTCAACAAAAAAGCACTCGAAAGTCTGATCTATGCAGGGGCGTTTGATGAGTTTGAAACTAACAGAAAAAAACTTCTCATAAATCTTGAGCGTGCCACTAACTTCGCTCAGCGATTTAAAGAGCAATCAGAAAATAACGGTCAGGAAGGTCTCTTTGGTGAAGAGGAACAAAATCAATCAGTGAATTATAAACTTGATGACTGTGAACCGTTTGAAGATGCGGAGAAATTTAATCTTGAAAAATCAATTCTCGGGTTTTATCTAACAGGTCATCCACTTGCTAAATATGAAGCCGAGATTAAAGAATACATCACACTAACATTCAGCAATGATTTCACAGACACAGAGTTTAATAAAATCAATCCTGTTAAAATGGCAGGTGTTATAAATAATCTTCAAAGAAAAATTTCCAAAAAAGGAAAAGAGTTTGCTGTATTTAAACTGATTGATTTTGACGGATCAGGTGAATGTGTTGTGTTTAATGAACTTTTCAAAGAAAAAGAAAAAATTATTGACGAAAATGCTTTGGTGATGATAGAAGGAAACGCTGATGAGAACGGTGATGAAATCAAAGTTACCGTTGATAAAATTTATCCGATCGAAGAACTTCATACTAAAAACGCATCTAATGTTTTGCTTGTAATAAATAAGAAAAATTTTGAAGTAGATAACCTGAATCTGATTAAAAAAGCGATAGATGAGAGTCAAAAAACCGAAAGAACTCATTCCGGAACTTGTAAACTGTGTTTTCAGGTTATAGATAATGGACACTCAAAAGTATATATTTCGAAAGAGTATAAAATAAACCCAAATCAAGAATTAATTTCAAACTTGAAAAAAATTCTGGGTGAAGGTAATTTAAAGATAAATTAATAAACTTGTTTTCAGAAAGGAAAATATAAAAATGAAAGCTCTTGAATTCACAGATGCTAACTTCGCGACAGAAGTTGAACAATCCAATATTCCTGTATTAGTTGATTTTTGGGCAGTATGGTGCGGTCCTTGTAAAATGATTGCTCCAATTATTGAAGAACTTGCCGGTGAGTATGATGGTAAAGTTAAAATCGGAAAAGTTGATGTTGACAGTAACCCTGAAACAGCAATGAAATTCGGAATCAGAAGTATTCCAACACTTTTGATTTTTAAAGACGGAAAAATTGCGGATACTATCGTTGGTGCAGTTCCAAAACCTCAAATCGCCGCCAAACTTGACGCTCAACTCGTTACTGCGTAATTTTAAATTTATAATTTAAAAATTCTAAAAACCCGGTGTTTCTCACCGGGTTTTTTATTTAAAAGGATATTTAAACTTATATAAAATCGGCGTATAATTTAAAAAATATTTTTTATCTGTATCTTTTAATTTTTCTCTGTCCACCATATCTACCATAAATTTGTCTTTCCACGGGTCTATAGCCACAAAAACATTTCCTTCATCGTCCATCGCTATTGACTCGGGGGCAATGCCCACTATATCTGATATATGAGGATAATCAGGAACACTCAAATTCATGGTCACTGACTTATTCTCAATTATATTAAAATCATTGTCAAATTTTAAATAAAAAATTCTTCTTAGATTTCTGTCAACTCCTATAATTTCTCTGTCATTAAATGCATACAATCCGCAAATCGTAACTATACTTTCTTTATGTGTTGAAATTCTTTTTACCAAATTAAAATTCTTATCGGTAACTAATATCTCAGTGCTGTCTGTGAATACAAACTGGTTAGCCATATAATTCTCAAGACCGAGAAAATAATAATTTTCACTTTCAGTAAATCCCTCAAATGAAATATTATGTCTTGTGTATTTAAATAGATTTGTATCTGTTTTTACTTTTTCAACGAATAAAATACTGTCTGCGTTTTCCGGTGAACCGTTTAATTTAAATGAAAAAATTCCTTCGTCTTTTCTATATCTGAACGGAGTATTCACATCATTATTATTTCCCTCCGATGAAATCAATACTCTATCATTTTTATAATCATATATAATTTCTTCAAAATCAACTTTCACAAAAGTTTTGAAAAACGATTTTACTGTATCTGCGAATATTAATTTTTGAATTTTAACGGATGGTGGCGAGAAATTTTCATTTATTATTATCCGGGATATAGCCCCTACATCATCACAAATAAGAAATTTTTTTTCTTTATTTTTTCCTGATAAAAAAAATAATCCGGAAGTCTGATCGGCAACATCTCCGGTTGAGTCAAATAACCAAACAGGATACCCTTCTTCAGGATTAATCTCATCCTCAGTTAAGACAGGGACTAATAATATAAGTCCCAATATTATTGCCGGAAAAATTAATTTAAACAAACGGGTGATGTTTCGCTCTCTTTTATTTTATTTTCTTTTTGGTCTGTAAATACTTGTCGCAGTTCCATTAAAAATATCTGCAGATTCCATCAAAGTTTCTGATAGTGTTGGATGAGGATGTATAGTCATTCCCAAGTCTTCTACATTTGCTCCCATTTCTATTGCAAGTGTTGCCTCGCCTATCAACTCCCCGGCACCATATCCCGCAATACCAATTCCTATTATTCTTTCAGTTTTGTTATCAACAAGTATCTTAGTCAGTCCGTCTGTTCTGTCAAGTGTCAAAGCTCTACCTGAAGCAGCCCATGGAAATTTACATACTTTGAAATCAAGTTCTTTTGCTTTTGCTTCGTTTTCTGTTAAACCGGTCCAGGCAATTTCAGGATCTGTAAAGACCACTGCCGGAATCGCTTTCGGATCAAATTCATTTTTTCCGCCATGTATAACTTCCACACAAGCCCTTCCCTGATGTGATGCTTTGTGAGCAAGTAATGGATCGCCTGCGACATCTCCTATAGCATATATACCTTTTACATTCGTTTCACATTTTCCGTTAACTTTTATAAATCCTTTTTCATCTGTTTCTATACCTGCATTTTCCAATCCTATATTTTTTGAATTCGGAACTCTGCCCACCGCTATAAGAACATTTTCATATTCTTTTTTTATAACTTTTCCTTCTTCATCCTTAATCATAACTGTAACTTTCTTTCCTTCTTCAGCAAGATTTGTAACTTTGGATTTTAACATTATGTTGTTAAATAATCCGTCTATTGATTTTTTCAATACTGATACTAAATCACTATCTGCACCTGTTAACAAATCCCCGGTCATTTCAACAACATCAACCTTTGAACCGAGTGAAGCATAAACAGTTCCGAGTTCAAGCCCTATATATCCACCGCCAATCACAAGCAAATCTTTTGGAATTTTATTTATATCCAGTGCTCTTGTCGAGTCCCAGATTTTATCCGAGTAATCCGGAAATACAGGAATTTTTACCGGAGAAGAGCCGGTTGCAATTATTAGATTATCAAAATTTATTTCTTCAGTTTTGCCTTCTGAATTTAATTCAAGAGAATTTTTACTTTTTATGGTTGCTGTGCCTTGTAAATATTTAACCTTCCTCTGTTTAGAAAGTTGACCTAATCCTCCGGTCAAACCGGATACAACTTTATTTTTCCATTCAATAATTTTTTCGGGATAAATTTTCGGATCGGAAAATTCAACACCAAGATTTTTTGAATGTTTTGCTTCCCGGATTAATTTTGCTAAATGTAACAATGCTTTGGAAGGGATACAACCTTTATATAAACAAACTCCTCCCGGATTTCTTTCTTTATCAATTAATGTAACGTCCATTCCGAGATCAGCCGCTAAAAATGCCGCCGCATAACCTCCCGGTCCTGCTCCTAATATTACTATATTTTTTGACATCTAATTTTTTTTCTGGGATTATAAAAATAATATATATGGATTCTCAAGTGATTCACATAAATATCTTAGAAATCTTGCCGCATCTGCACCGTCTATAATTCTGTGGTCATAAGATAATGAAAGTGGTAACATCATTTTTGGAATAAACTGACCTTCTGAATATACCGGTTCCATAGAACCTCTCGATACTCCTAAAATTGCAACTTGCGGTGAATAAACAATCGGAGAAAAACCTATTCCACCTATTCCACCGAGATTTGAAATCGTGAACGTCCCGTCTGCCATCTCATCAGGTGTGATTTTTTTATTTCTCGCTTTTTCAGCAAGAAGTGTAAGTTCTATTGATATGTCAGTTAAAGTTTTTTTATCTGCATTTTTTATTACAGGCACAAGCAATCCTCTGTCAGTATCAACGGCAATTCCTATGTTATAAAATTTCTTATAATATATTGTTTGCTCTTCAAGGTCTATGCTGCAGTTAAATTTAGGAAATTTTTGTAATGCTGATGAGACTGCTTTTACAAGTATTGAAGTTACTGTTAGAGATCCGCCTTTTTCTTTTATCGCGTTTCCATATTTTTTTCTGAATTCATCCAGCCCTGTTATATCTGCCTTATCATATTGAGTAACCTGTGGAATCGTATTCCAGGATTGCGACATAGTTTTCGCAGTTATCATCCTGACTTTTGACATCTTTTCAATCTGAGTCTCTTGTGAATTTTTATACACAGATTTTATTGCGGGAACCGTTACTATTTCATTTTTTTCAACCGTTTCTTTTTTGTCATTCAGATTATCTTTTATATAATTCTTAACATCTTCTTCTGTAATCTTTCCTCCGCTTCCGGTTCCTTTCACTGTAGATATATCAACACCTAATTCTCTCGCAAGTCTTCTAACCGACGGGGATGCAGGAATCAAAACATTCAGCGGTTTATTCCTTTGATCTTTGAGTGTCTCATCAGGAAGTGAATCTATTAATTGAAGTTCAGAAAGTGTTTTATCTTTTTCAGGATTTATACTGCCGTTGTCATTACCATTTTTATTACTCTCATCATTTGAGATAACCTCATGTTCCACATTTTCAGCAACTGTCTCTGACTTATTGGTATCCTTCTCTTCAGTCTTAACTTCATCTTTCTTTTCTGATTGAGACTCTTGTTGATTTGCTGAATCTTTATATGCACCGTTTGATGCCGCACTTGTATCAACTTTTAAAATAGTTCCGCCGACTTTTAATTTATCACCTTCTTTAACATTAATCTCTTTTATTATGCCTTCTTCTGTTGAAGGAACTTCAAATGCCGCTTTATCAGTCTCAACTTCTATCAAAGGTTGGTCAAGCGTTATCTTATCGCCTACATTTACAAGCACTTTTATTACATCTCCCGAATCAATATTCTCTGAGATCTCGGGTAATAAAACTTCTTTCATCATAATTTTTTCTTTAAACTGTTACAGGATTTGGTTTACCTGCATTTATATCAAAATCATTAATTGCTTTTTTTACATCTTCTGCTTTGATTACTCCTTCTTCCATAAGTCCGGTAAGTGCAGCAAGACTGATATATCGGTAATCAACTTCAAAATAATCTCTCAGTTCCGCTCTGCCCTCACTTCTTCCGAATCCATCAGTTCCGAGTATCATTAGTTTTCCCGGAAACCAGTTGTCAATTGACGAAGGTAATAATTTTAAATAATCAGATGCTGCTACAAAAACACCTTTCTCTTTTTCAAGAGTCTGCTCTATGTATGATTTTCTCTTTTTCTCGCCGGGATGTAACATATTCCATCTCTCTGTATCGAGTGCATCGTAATACAGTTCTTTATAACTTGTTATGCTCCATACATCCACACTGCAATTATACTTTTCTTCGAGAATCTCTGAAGCCCTTATTGCTTCGTTTAAAATTGCACCGCTTCCGAATAAATGAACTTTATTTTTATTTTTGCTTTGTGATTTTTTAAATCTGTAAATTCCTTTCAATATTCCTTCTTCCACTCCTTCAGGCATTGCAGGCATTACATAATTTTCATTCATCACCGTGATATAATAAAACAGATCTTCATTCTTCACATACATCCTTTCAATACCGTCTTTGATTATCACTGCAACTTCATAAGCAAATGCAGGATCGTATGCTTTTAAGTTAGGCACTGTAAATGCAAGCACATGACTGTTTCCGTCCTGATGTTGAAGCCCTTCGCCGGAGAGTGTTGTCCTTCCCGCAGTTCCACCAAGTAAAAATCCTTTAGTTCTCATATCTCCTGCAGCCCAAATCAAATCACCAATTCTTTGGAATCCAAACATCGAGTAAAAAATAAAAAACGGAATCATATATACACCATGTGTTGAATATGCAGTTCCCGCAGCAATAAAGTCAGACATTGCACCTGCCTCAGTTATTCCTTCTTCAAGTATCTGACCGTCTTTTGCTTCTTTGTAATATAATAAACTGTCTTTATCAACAGGTTCGTAAGTTTGTCCTACGTGTGAATAAATCCCAACCTGCCTGAAAAGAGATTCCATACCGAAAGTTCTCGCTTCATCAGGTACAATAGGGACAATCTGTTTTCCGATATTTTTATCTTTCAATAATTTAGTCAATAACTGAACAAAAGCCATTGTAGTAGAAACTTCTCTGCCGTTTGATCCTGAATATAATTCCGAAAAAACTTTTTCATCGGGAGCAGTTAACGGATTCACTTTTACAACCCTTGTTGGTACATATCCGCCTAATTTTTCTCTTTTCTCTTTTAAATATTTTATTTCAGGAGAGTCATCACCGGGTTTATAAAAAGGTGCTTTTCCTATTTCATCATCTGAAATCGGTATGGCAAATCTGCTTCTGAATTCTTTCAGTTCTTCTTCATTCAGTTTTTTCTGCTGGTGAGTAATATTTCTTCCTTCCCCCGCTTCTCCAAGTCCATATCCTTTAATAGTTTGAGCAAGAATTACAGTCGGTTGACCTTTATGATCCACAGCCGCCTTGAATGCAGCATACACTTTCACAGGATCATGTCCTCCTCTGCCGAGTCTTCTAAGTTGTTCATCTGATAAGTTTTTCACCATTTCCATAAGTTCAGGATGTTTACCAAAAAAATCTCTTCTTATAAAATCTCCCGGTGAGACAGTATATTTCTGAAACTGTCCGTCAGGAACTTCAAACATTCTTCTCGCAAGTAAATCATTTTCATCTTTAGCAAGTAATGGATCCCAATCAGAACCCCAAATCACTTTGATAACATTCCATCCCGCACCTCTGAATATAGCTTCAAGTTCCTGAATAATTTTACCGTTACCTCTTACAGGTCCGTCAAGTCTTTGCAGATTACAGTTAATTACAAAAATTAAGTTATCAAGTTTTTCTCTTGATGCGAGAGTGATAGCCCCTAAAGTTTCAGGTTCATCAGTTTCTCCGTCACCTAAAAAAGCCCAAACTTTCTGTCCTGTTGTATCTTTTATTCCTCTGTCGTTCAGATATTTATTAAACCTTGCCTGGTAAATAGCCATAATAGGTCCAAGACCCATTGACACAGTCGGATATTCCCAAAATTCAGGCATTAGCCATGGATGAGGATAAGATGATAAACCCGGACCATCTTTTTGCAATTCTCGTCTGAAGTTATTCAATTCTTCTTCGGTAATTCTTCCTTCCAAATAAGCCCTTGCATATATTCCCGGAGCAGCATGTCCCTGAAAATAAATTATATCACCGTTATGATCATCGCCTTTACCTTTAAAGAAATGATTAAACCCAACTTCATAGAGAGTTGCGGCAGAAGCGTAAGTAGATATATGACCTCCTATGCCTGAGAGTTCTTTATTCGCCCTTACTACCATCGCCATAGCATTCCATCTGATGATACTTTTGATACGTCGTTCTAATTCTCTGCTTCCCGGATAGGGAGGTTGATTATCAATAGTAATTGTGTTTATATAAGGAGTATTTGCAGTAAAAAAAGTTTTTACTCCGATATTTTGAGCATGAAGTTGTAATTTTTTTAAGAGATCACTGACTCTTTCCGGACCTTCCGTTTCAAAAACATAATCCAGAGAGTCGAGCCATTCCTTATTTTCAATTTCAATGTATTCTTTGTTAATAGCAGTGTTTTTGTCCATAATTAAGTGAAATTAATATCTAATCGGGGATGATTACATATAAAAGCACAAATTATTATAATTAAATCAAGTATTCAATTCAGATAATCGGGGTTAAAGAATCTTCTTCATAGCGGTTTTTTCTTCAATCTGAATTAATTTTTTGAATTAAATTTTTGATTTTTAATTTAAATAAAATTCACTAAATTTTTACATGAGCCAAAGTTACCTTCAAGAAATAATTTACGGAAAAGTTGAGTCATATTCAGAAGATAGATTATCTAATATTTTCTCTGCTACTTTTAATAATAGTGAAAAATTTCAAAAATTATTCTTGAAATTTATAAATTCTAAAGTTCCTCATGGTAAACTATATTCAAAAACAAGAGTTTGTTTTAATGATGGAAAAATGAAATGTATTGCGGATATTTTAATTTATAAAAACAATGATGTTAAGATTGTCATTGAGAATAAAATAGAATTAGAACTTACACCACAACAGTTAGATAATTACAAAAATATTAGTGAATTAGGAAAATTAGAAAAATTTGCATTAGTAAAATATTTTTTTCCTACAGCAGAATATAAAGATTGGGAAATTTTTCAATGGTCAACATTGTATTCTGAAATTAAAATAAAATTATCGAAATTCTTAAGTACTGAAAAAAATAAAGAACAATTTATAATTAATCAATTTTTAAAACATTTGGAGAACTTAAATA
>ERZ761607.2782-NODE-2782-length-18175-cov-7.438962_pt1 | contig 18175 bp, 19 predicted proteins | sample MGYA00511164_ERZ761607 | MGnify/ENA primary metagenome ERZ761607 (study PRJEB28899, sample SAMN02445080) | bioreactor sludge metagenome | biome: EBPR sludge | place: Australia: Brisbane, Thorneside Wastewater Treatment Plant | collected 2011-06-22 ...
CTCATCAGAAAAATCAGCTTTGGACAGGGCCAGCATCCCATGAATTTTTGCAGCCAATGCGGCGCTTCACTGACCGTGCGGGTTCCGCCGGGCGACAATCTGCCCCGGCACGTCTGCGATAGTTGCAATACCGTTCATTATCTCAATCCCAAAGTCGTGGCGGGCTGCATTCTCGAATGGCAGGATCGAGTGCTGTTGTGCCGGCGGGCCATCGAACCGCGTTACGGGTTGTGGACGTTGCCGGCGGGATTCATGGAAAACGGCGAATCGGCCGTCGCGGGCGCGGCGCGCGAGGCCCTTGAGGAAGCCTGCGCCGTGGGTGAGGATCTGAGTTTATACGGTGTTTACTCGCTGATTCATGTCAGTCAGGTCTATTTGATGTTTCGAGGCCGGCTTAAGGACGGCTACGCCCGTCCGGGCGAGGAAAGTCTGGAGGTGCGGCTTTATGCCGAGGATGAGATTCCTTGGGATCAACTCGCCTTCACCGTGGTTCACGAAACGCTGCGCCAATATTTTGCCGAGCGCCGGACCGGCCAGTTTCATCACCATCTCGGCGACATTATCCGCGAGGGCCAGCAGTTTCGAATCCACCGTTACTATTGAGGAAAATCGAGCCGAGGCCGGTCTGCGGCAATGGACCAGACAAGCCGCGACGCAATAAACTGTGATGGCGCATGGCCTAAGACCGTTGAACGAGAAACCGATGAAACCCTATCGTGGTTATCGTGCAAGACCTTGGGCCCGACAAGGTGTTCAATGGTGCTTTCATCCGCGCCGAGCGCGAACAGCAAGCCGATGTGAAGGCTAGGGAGATGTTTCCGAATTTTCCCGACCAGGATTGATGTGGGCACGCTATACACGAGTTGAACCGCGACTATCCTGACGGTTGGATTTATTTAGACTGATTGCGCCGCAACCTTGCAACAGCGGCTTTGGTTTAACCTTTTGATGTCGATTTGGAGACCCGCCGCATGGAGGAACCTGTCATTTCGGAAGCCGACGAGGCCGCCGCCGGTAATATTTCGTATGTGCTGAGGGAAGAAGAACAACTAGCCCAGGTTTGGAGCGACGATGATCGCGTCGAGCACGAACGCAGCGTGCGAGAGGGCATCGAGCGGATCGGCGGACTCCGCCAGCTGGTCGAAGGGTTGCGAGCCGGGGTGGATGCGGTTTGGGAGCGCTTCGTCACCTTAACCCTGGAGCGACTGCTTTCCGAGAGATTGCGCGAGTTTCTCGATGAGACCGATGCGGAAATTCTAGCGTTGAGCCAGCGGATGGTGGAAGCGGATTGCGAAATCGACCGATTGCGCTCGCGCGTGCAAGTATGGCAGCGCAGGTTGGAGGACAAGATCGCGCTGCTCGAACCAATGGCGCATCGCACCTCCACGCAAACCCATCTCAATATGATGCTGGCGCGGGTGGAGGGGCTAGAAGCTTATTTGCTCGGTAAGAAAGATGTCGCGCCGGAAGCTTACGATCTGCATTACAAGCGACACACCACGCTGCCCGGCGACCTCCTGTATATCCGGGTTCGTTTGTCGACCACGCAAGTGGCCATTGCGGCGTCCAACCGCAGCAAGCAGCTGAGCGAGTTGGTCGCTGAGTGGACCAGTTTGCTGCTGGAACTCGACCGCGCCAAGGCCGAACTGGCGGTGCTGATGAATCGAGTGGAGTGCATGAGCGATTTGTCGCGTTACTGGATCGCCTATCTCGACGTCGCCCGCGACAAGTCGGTTTGAGGCCCCGGTCGTTTGGCCGGGGACAGCCGACAAGCCGACAGCCGCTTACAGCGCCCGAACGTTCAACACCCCTTCGGTATCGGCGATTTGCGCCACCGCCGCTTCCGGCACGGCGGCGGCGGTGTCCACCAAGGTACACGCGATATCGCCGCGCGATTTGTTGAGCATGTCCAGGATGTTGACCCCGGCTCCGGAAATCGCCTTCGAAATCCGCTCGATCATGTGGGGGACGTTGGCGTTGACGATGGCCAGGCGCGGGCCGCCGTTGCGCGGCATGGTCATTTCGGGGAAGTTGACCGAGTTATGGACCGTGCCGTTTTCCAAGTAATCCCGGACCTGATCGGCGACCATGACGGCGCAATTGTCCTCGGCTTCCGCGGTGGATGCGCCCAGATGCGGCAGCATGATGACGCGCGGGTGATCTTTCAGCCGATTGGTCGGAAAGTCGCAAACGTAGGACTTCAACTTGCCCGCTTCCAGCGCCGCGAACAGCGCTTCCTCATCCACCACGCCCTCGCGCGAAAAATTCAGCAAGATCAAATGGGACTTGGCGTTTTTCAGCAACGCCGCGTTGATCAACTGGCGGGTGGCGTCGTTTAGCGGCACGTGCAGGGTCATGAAATCCGCTTGCGCCGCCATTTCATTCACGCTGGACGCCTGTTCGACCTGCGAGGACAGTTGCCAGGCATTGCTGACGGTGATGTGCGGATCGTAGCCGATCACCCGCATCCCCAGCGCGCGGGCGGCGTTGGCGACCTTCACCCCGATGGCGCCCAAGCCGATCACGCCCAATGTCCGGTTGGGCAGCTCGATGCCGACGAAATTTTTCTTGCCCGCTTCGACCTGTTTGGACAGTTCGGCGTCGCTGCCTTGCAGCTTGCGGGTGTAATCCCAGGCGGTGCAGAGGTTGCGGGCCGCCAGCAACATGCCCGCCAGCACCAGTTCCTTGACCGCGTTGGCGTTGGCGCCGGGCGCGTTGAACACGCAAATGCCCTTCGCCGTCATTTGCGGCACCGGAATGTTGTTGACGCCCGCGCCGGCGCGGCCGATGGCTTTGAGCGAGGGGGGAACCGGCCAGTCGTGCATGGCGAACGAACGCAGCAGCACCGCGTCGGGATGCTGGATTTCAGAGGCGATCTCGTAGCGGTCGCGGGGGAGGCGTTCCAAGCCGGAAACGCTGATGCTGTTGAGGGTCAGAATCTTATACATAATCAACCATTCACTTGAAAAAGAATGCCCCGGACGCCAGGTCCGGGGCGGATGTGCTGAAGGCCGGTCGCTCAGCCGCGCCGCTTCTGGAAGTCGGCCATGAAAGCCACCAAGGTCTTGACGCCTTCCAGCGGCATGGCGTTGTAGATGCTGGCGCGCATTCCGCCGACCGAGCGATGGCCGGCCAGGGTCAGCAGTCCGGCGCTTTTGGCTTCGGCCAAGAACGGCTTGTCGAGCGCCTCGTCGGGCAGAATGAACGGCACGTTCATCCAAGAGCGGTAGGCCGGATCGACTGGGTTCTTGTAAAAGCCGGATTCGTCGATGGCTTTGTACAGCAGCTCGGCCTTGGCTTGATTGCGTTCGCCCATCGCCTTCAGCCCGCCCTGGGCCTTCAGCCACTGGAACACCAGGCCGGCGATGTACCAAGCGTAGGTCGGCGGGGTGTTGTACATCGAGCCTTCCTTGGCCATGGCGGCGTAATCGAGCATGGTCGGGGTGCCGGCCAGGGTTTGACCCATCAGATCCTCGCGGATAATCACAATCGTCAGCCCGGCGGGGCCGATGTTTTTCTGCGCGCCGGCGTAAATCAGACCGAACTTACTGACATCCAGCGGCCTTGAGAGCAAAGTCGAGGACATGTCCGCCGCCAGCGGCACGCCGACATCGGGGATCTGGTGCATCTCGACGCCGCCGATGGTTTCATTCGGCGTGCAATGGAAATAGGCGGCATCCGGGTCGCATTTCCAGGTGTCGCGCGCTGGCACGGTGGCGAAGTTGGCGGCTTCGGAGCTGGCGACGACGTTGACCTGGCAAAATTTCTTGGCTTCGGAAATCGCTTTCTTCGACCATTGTCCGGTGTTGAGATAATCCGCTTTGTTGTTGCCGCGCAGCAGGTTCATCGGCGCCATGGCGAACTGGCCGGACGCGCCGCCTTGCAGAAACAGCACTTTATAGTGGGCGGGAATGGCGAGCAATTCGCGCAAGTCGGCCTCGGCCTGATCGGCGATGGAGACGAACTCCTTGCCGCGATGGCTCATTTCCATCACCGACATGCCGGAACCCCGCCAGTCGATCAATTCGGCCTTGGCCTGTTCCAAAACCGCCTCGGGCAATACGGCGGGACCCGCGCTAAAGTTGTATGGGCGTGACATTTCAAACATCCTTCGTGACTGCGCTGAAATGTGGCGCATAGTAGCAGAATTGCCCGGTCTCGAATAAGGGCTAAGGCCGTCGCGGCACGCGGCCAGCGCTCGGTCGCGCTCGTTTGAAATCGCTGAATTCTGGAAAGCTGCCCGCCGCTTATGAAGCATCTTTATCCGTTTTTGTTCGTGTTTTTGTGGAGCACCGGCTTCATCGGCGCGCGGTTTGGACTGCCGCACGCCGAACCGCTGTCCTTTCTGCTGGTGCGCTATCTGTCGGTGATCGGCTTGATGTTGGCGATTGCCTTACTCAGCCGCGCGCCGTGGCCGCGAACGCTCCGGCAATGGGGCCACATCGCGGTGTCGGGCCTATTGATTCACGCGGTTTATCTTGGCGGGGTTTTCATCGCGATCAAGCACGGGTTGCCGGCGGGCATCGCCGCGTTGGTGGTCGGGATGCAACCGCTGTTGACCGCGCTCGGCGCGGGTTGGCTGCTCGGCGAACGGGTCAGCGCCCGACAGTGGGGCGGGTTGGTGCTGGGCTTTGTCGGCGTCGCATTGGTGATCGGCGGTAAATTCGGCATTCAAGCCGAACTCGGCCCGATGCTGGTTCCGGTGCTGGTGGCGCTCTTGGGAATCACTGTGGGCACGCTGTATCAAAAGCGGTTTTGCGCCGGTTTCGATCTGCGCACCGGCTCGGTGATTCAATTCATCCCCAGCGCCATCGTGACCGCGCTCGCCATCGCGGTCTTTACCGAATTCCAGATCGAATGGACCGGCGAGTTCGCGTTCGCGCTGGCCTGGTTGGTATTCGTGCTTTCCATCGGCGCGATCAGCCTGTTGAATCTGCTGATCCACAGCGGTAGCGCGGTGAATGTCGCCAGCCTGTTTTATCTGGTGCCCCTGAGCACCGCGTTGATCGCCTGGATCTTGTTCGGTGAAACGCTGCCGCCGATTTCCTTGATCGGCATGGTGCTGGCGGTGGCGGGCGTTTATCGAGTGGTCAGGAAAGCCTGATGAAAGTCTTGCGGCAACACTATGACGGAACCGCTTCAGTATCGGCATCCGAAGACGGTTCGTCGTCCCACAGCGGAAAGCCGCAATGCGGGCAGGTTTTAACCTTTTTCGCGGATCGGATGGTTTTCTTGAGGCTTTTAAGTTCCTTCAGCATCTTCTTAAGACGTTTCTTGTTTCTTTCCTTCTTGGGAACGGAAAGCTCTTCAACGACTTTCTCATGAAGTTTTTTGACTTTTGATTCGAACACGGGCACAAAATTTTCCATTTCTTTACCTTTGCTTGCTTGAATCGTGGGCCGATTTTGCGCATTGTAAACGTGTTGCGGATTTGATGGCGGCCTCAAAATGGTGCTCAGTCTCTCGCCCCTAAACTGCAGTCGGCCCACAATGGCGCTGCGGAGGCTGGTCGGCCATTATTGGGCAAGCGCGGGCGGCGCGAACGCCGTTTATCCGGCCTTGCCAGATGGTGCGGTCGATCTGGTCATCGAGATTTTGCCCTCATCTTTCCAAAGTTGGCTCTACGGGACGACCACGGTCCGGACGATTTTTCCGCTGGACTCTCAAGCTCGCTATATCGGTATTCGCTTCCGGCCGGGATGCAGCCGCCATTTTATGCGGATCGCCGCGCGCGAACTGACCGACCGGCATGAACCCGCGCAAGACGTGCTGCGGTTTCCATTGGCCGAATTTGCCGAGCGGTCGGCCGAGGGCGATTGGGCGGTCGGCTTAGATGATTTGCTAAGCCGCTATTTGGCGCGCCAACCGCTGCGGGCCAACGCCATCGACCGCGCCGTCGATCTGATCGAATCGCGCCGGGATTCAACCCGCATTCGGGAGGTGGCCGGCCATGTCGGCAAAAGCCAGCGCCAGTTCGAGCGGGACTTTCTCGAAAATGTGGGGATTTCCGCCAAACTGTTTGCGTCGATCATCCGCTTCCGCCACGCCGCGCGCTTGATCCGGGATGGAATGCCCATCGCCGCCGTCGCCGCCGATACCGGTTACGCCGATCAAAGTCACCTGAGCCATGAATTCAAGCGGCTGGCCGGTGTGTCACCCAGGCGCTTCCCGCGTGAAGCTGTCGATTTTTTACAAGACCGGGTTTGATCCGCGGCCGAGAATGTGCGCTTCCATTGATAACTTCGGAGGTGTGCAATGAAACTCTGGCCCGGTATCGTTACGGTAAAAGTGTCTGAATCCAAGGAGTTTTATTGCCGAGTGTTCGAGGCTAGGATGATCTACGAAGGGGAAGGCGGCTGGTTTGTGCTGCTCCAGATCGGTGATTCGGAACTGGGCTTCATGACGCCCGGTCTCGAATCCCAAGCACCGCTGTTCCGCCCGGCCTTTCAAGGTCAAGGTCTCTGGATGGCGATAGAGGTGGACGACGTGGACGCCGAGCACCGGCGCATTCAGGCATTGGGCGTGCCGCTGGCGGTGGACTTGCGCGACGAGCCGTGGGGAGACCGACATTTCGCTCTCGTCGATCCCAACGGCGTCAGCGTCGATGTGGTGCAAAGGCGCTGAATCACGCCTCACACCATATTCAATTCCAGCTTGGCCCGCATCGACATCCGTTCGGGCGTCCAAGGCGGCTCCCAGACCAGTTCGACGTTAACCGACTCCACCCCCGCGCCGTGGCGGACGGCGTTCTCGACCCATTCCGGCATCGAACCGGCGACCGGGCAGCCGGGGGCGGTCAAGGTCATCTGAATGTCGGCGTGATTGCCCAGCGGATCGACCTCTAATCCATAAATCAAACCCAGCTCATAGATGTTGACCGGAATTTCCGGGTCGTAAACCGTTTTAATCGCCTCGATGATTTTGGCTTCCATTTCATCGGCGTCGGGTAAATCGGCGGTCGTCGCGTTCATGTCAGCCTCGCGCAAAAGGAATGATTACTCAGTCGCCACCGGTTGTTTGCGCTCTTCCAGCGCGGCGCGCACCGCGTGCCATGCTAAGGTGGCGCATTTGACCCGGCTGGGATAGTCGCGCACGCCCGCCAGCACGCCGAGTTTGCCTAAACCCTTCGGACAGTCGCAGTCGGTGGTGACGACGTTGTGAAAGGCATCGAACAAATGTTCGACATCGGCGACCGGCTTGCCTTTGAGCGCTTCGGTCATCAGCGAGGCCGAGGCGCTGGAAATCGCGCAACCCGCGCCCTGAAAAGCGATGTCCTTGATCACGCCGTCCTCGATGTCCAGAAACACGCTGATCCGGTCGCCGCACAGCGGGTTGACGCCATCGGCCTTGTGGGTCGGTTGCGGGAGGATGCGAAAGTTCCGGGGCCGCTTGTTGTGGTCCAGGATCACTTCTTGATACAGGTCGCGCAGGTCGCTCATTATTCGAATAACTCCTTGACTTTCCAGAGAGCCTTGATCAAGGCGTCGACCTCGTCGCGGCTGTTGTAAACGGCGAAGGACGCCCGCGCGGTGGCGGGGACGCCATAGCGTTGCATCACCGGCTGGGCGCAGTGATGGCCGGCGCGGATGGCGACGCCCTCGCGGTCGAGGATGGTGCCAATGTCGTGGGGGTGAATGCCCTTCATCGTAAACGCGGCCACCGCGGCTTTGTCCCGCGCCGTGCCCATCAGGCTGAGGCCGGGGATTTCGCTCAACCGGGCGGTGGCGTAGGTCAGCAACTCGTGTTCGTGAGCGCCGACCGCGTTCAGGCCGATGGCGTTCAGCCAATCCAGCGCCGCGCCCAGGCCGATCACGCCGGCGATGTTCGGGGTGCCGGCTTCAAATTTATTGGGTAGATCGGCGTATTCGGTCTTTTCAAAGGTGACCAGCCGGATCATGTCGCCGCCGCCCTGGTACGGCGGCATCGTCTCCAGCAGCGCCTGCTTGCCGTACAGCACGCCGACGCCGCTCGGCCCGTAAATCTTGTGGCTGGAGAAAGCGTAAAAATCGCAATCCAGCGCTTGCACGTCGACCGGCAGATGGGCGACCGCCTGCGCGCCGTCCACCAGCACCGGCACGCCCCGCGCGTGGGCGAGATCGATCAAGGTCTTGATCGGGTTGATGGTGCCGAGCGCGTTGGAGACGTGGACGAAGGCGGCCAGCTTGACCCTGCCGCTGTCCAGAAGCTTTTGGTATTCGTCTAACAGCAATTCGCCGGCATCGGTAAAGGGTACGACCTTAAGCGTCGCGCCGGCGCGTTCGCACAGCAGTTGCCACGGCACGATATTGGAATGGTGCTCCATGCCGGTGATGAGGATTTCATCGCCCGCTTTGACCGCGCCGCCGCCGAAGCTGCTCGCTACGAGGTTGATGCTTTCAGTGGTGCCGCGCGTGAAGATGATTTCCTGGATACTGGCGGCGTTTAAAAAAGATCGGACTTTTCCCCGCGCGCTTTCGTAAGCGGTGGTGGAGCGTTCCGACAGCAGGTGAACCCCGCGATGGATATTGGCGTAATACTCGCTATAGCATCGACTCACAGCGTCGATCACCGCCTGCGGTTTCTGCACCGACGCGGCGTTGTCCAGATAGACCAGCGGTTTGCCGTGGACGCGCTGGCGCAAAATCGGAAACTCGGCGCGGATGCAGTTGAGATCCAGCCCAACGCGATCCTCCGGCGCGAGGGCAAGCGCGTGCGGGGCGCTCATGATGTCAAGTCCTCCTCGGTGCTATCGAGCGCCAGACGGCCGGCGAGCAGGCGGGCGAGGCGTTCGCGGAGTGGGTTCAGCCGGATGGCGTTGAGGCTGTCGTTGGCGAAGGCGTAGACCAGCATCGCGCGAGCCTGGGCGGCGGGAATGCCGCGCGCGCGAAGATAAAATTCGGCGTTGGGATCGAGAAAGCCGGTGCTGGAGCCGTGGCCGCATTTCACGTCATCGGCCAGAATTTCCAGTCGAGGATTGGATTGGGCCAACGCCTGTTTGGAGAGCAGCAAATTGCGGCTGTTCTGGCGGGCATCGGTTTTCTGAGCGTGCGGGCGGACGTGAATTATGCCGTCAAACACCGACCGCGCCTTATCATCCAGCACGCTCTTAAACAATTGCTGGCTGCTGCCGTGCGGGTGGGCATGATCGACCCGAACATAGAAATTGCTCGCTTGGTTGTCGCGTCCAACAGTCAAGCCGTTGAGCATGCAGGACGCATGTTCGCCATCCAGCAGCACCTCCAGATCGGTGCGCGCCAATTGCCCGCCGAAGGACATTAGGTGCAGTTGGGTTTGACTGTCCCGGCCTTGCTGGAGCTTGATCCCGCCCAGATGGAACGCTTGCGGCGCTTCTTCTTGGAGTTGGTGATACTCCAGCACCGCGCCATCGTCGACGGACAGTTCGACAACGGGCGCCTGTAAATAGCGGCCCTGTCCGCGATACTCGACCACGATATTGGCCCGCGCGCCGTCATCCAGCATCACCAGCAGACGCGGATAAACCGCCGTATCGCCGCCGGTGGCGTGGAAGATAATGTGAATCGGATGATCCAGCACCGCGCCGGGCAGCAGGTAGATGAATGCGCCATCTTCCCAAAACGTGCCGTTGAGCGCAGTGAAGGGATGTTGCGCGAGTCCGGGCAGCTGGTCGAGTTGGTTCTGGACGGCTTGCGGATCGGCGGCCAACACCTGACCGAGGCTGGCGATAACCGTCCGTTCCGGCAATTCGGTCAGCTTTGACAAACCCGGTGCAAAGCGGCCATTGATAAACACTAGGCGATGAATCGCGGTATCCAGCGTCGGCAGCGCGGCGGCTTCGACCGGCGCGTCAGCGGCTCGCTGGAGAGCGAGGCTCTGCAAAGCGCTCAAATCAGTGAAGCGCCAGGCTTCCTGCTGGCGGGTCGGCCAACCCAGGGCTTCAAACCGCTCGAATGCTTCACGGCGCAAGCGGCTGAGCTTATCCGGCTCGCGGCGGTTCGCCATAAAAGCGTCGAACGCTGGGCGGTGGCGGTCGGACAACACGGGGGCGGCGGCGGTCATGGTCACAGTCTCACGCGGCGGCCCGACGGGCGCGACCGGGTTCCTCGTTATAGAGCGCGTAGCCCTGTTCTTCCAGTTCCAGCGCCAGTTCCTTGCCGCCGGAGCGCGCGATTCTGCCATTCACCAAGACATGAACGTGATCCGGCACGATGTAATCCAGCAGGCGCTGATAGTGGGTGATCACCAGAAAGCCGCGCTCGGGACCGCGCAGCGCATTGACGCCGTCGGCCACCACCCGCAAAGCGTCGATGTCCAGGCCGGAATCGGTTTCATCCAGTACCGCGAAGCGCGGTTGCAACACCGCCATCTGGAAGATTTCGTTGCGCTTTTTCTCGCCGCCGGAAAAGCCTTCGTTGACCGAGCGCTTGAGCATGGATTCGTCCATCTTCACCAGTTCCATCCGCTCGTGCACCAAATCCCAGAAGTCCATCGCATCCACCGGTGATTCGCCGCGATATTTACGCACGGCGTTGACGGCGGCTTTCAGGAAATACAGGTTGGCGACGCCGGGAATCTCGACCGGATATTGAAACGCCAGAAACAGCCCCTCGCAGGCGCGGATTTCCGGTTCCATCTCCAGCAGATTTTTACCGTCGAACAGGACTTCGCCCTCGGTGACGACATAGCCCTCGCGCCCGGCGATCACATTTGCCAGCGTGCTCTTGCCGGAGCCGTTCGGCCCCATGATGGCGTGGACTTCGCCCGCGCGGACAGTGAGGTCAATGCCGTTGAGGATTTCCCGGCCTTCGACCGTGGCGTGCAAGTTGCGGATTTCCAGCATGGTGTAATTTCCTGTAGCCAATAGCCTGTAATGCAATTAAGTCAAAGCCTGTGCGCGACCAGCAACGAAATCCGCATCAGCCCGCTGGCCTACGATATCCAAACGTCCCGCTAAAATATCCATCTCGATTTGATGATCCCATTGATCAGCCATAAATTCCTCGAACCCTCTTGAAAACTCCACCAGCTTTTCACTGGAAAGTTGAGTAACTGCTGATTCCAGTTCCTCAATATTCATGAAGCGCCTTAAGCAATAATTTTTACTTGGTACGGAAATTCAGGAATCAAAATAGAATTATTTAACGGCCCGCTCGCATCAAAAAAAGTCATGTTCCCGTTTTCATCACAAACCCAGAATTCATTGGCTCCGGCTAAGATATAAAGAGCCTGCTTTTCTTTCATTTCGTTGCTGGAATTCGCATAGGAAAGAACTTCTATGCAAATCTCTGGTGCGATGGAACATTCGGTTTCTCCAGCGATTTTCTTGAATCTTTCCTCTGAGCACCAAGCAATGTCGGCAACCTTAGTTCCTTTTGCAGTTTTGACGGCGCATTCTGCAAGCACAATCCCATGCTTCGGCAATAATTGGCTAATTTTTCCCTGAAAAGCAGAGTGATACACTTTTACGGGAGACATTAAAACTTGCCCATTTTCATTGAGTTCGATCTTGAAGGGCAAATTCTGTAAGCTAGGATGTTCGCAAACTTCTTGCCATTGCATTTTGCTAACCCACACTCCCTTCCAGCTTCAGCTCAATCAGCTTCTGCGCCTCGACCGCAAATTCCATCGGTAATTCCTTGAACACTTCCTTGCAAAAACCATTGACGATCAAGCTGACTGCGTCCTCGGCGCTAATGCCGCGTTGCTTGCAATAAAAAAGCTGATCTTCGCTGATTTTTGAGGTGCTGGCCTCATGCTCGACTTGGGCGGTTGGGTTTTGCACCTCGATATAGGGAAAGGTATGCGCGCCGCAGCGGTCGCCCATTAACAGCGAATCGCACTGCGAATGATTGCGGGCGTTTTCGGCGGTCGGCAGGATTTTCACCAAGCCCCGATACGCATTCTGGCCGTGGCCGGCGGAAATGCCCTTGGAGACGATGGTGCTGCGGGTGTTCTTACCCATATGAATCATCTTGGTGCCGGTGTCGGCCTGCTGATAATCGCGGGTCAGGGCGACCGAATAAAACTCGCCGACCGAATTCTCGCCGCGCAGGATGCAGCTCGGATATTTCCAGGTGATCGCCGAACCGGTTTCGACCTGGGTCCAGGAAATCTTGGAATCGCGGCCCTTGCACAGCCCGCGCTTGGTTACAAAGTTATAAATACCGCCCTTGCCGTTCGCGTCACCCGGATACCAGTTCTGCACCGTCGAATACTTGATGGTGGCGTTATCTAAGGCCACCAGTTCCACCACCGCCGCGTGCAACTGGTTCTCGTCGCGCATCGGCGCGGTGCAGCCTTCCAGATACGACACATACGCGCCTTCATCGGCGACGATCAGCGTCCGCTCGAACTGGCCGGTGTTGCTGGCGTTGATGCGGAAGTAGGTGGACAACTCCATCGGGCAGCGCACGCCCGGCGGGATGTAGACGAAAGACCCGTCCGAAAACACCGCCGAATTCAGCGTCGCGTAGAAATTATCCCGATACGGCACGACTGAACCGAGATACTTTTTCACCAGTTCGGGATGCTCGCGCACCGCCTCGGAGAACGAGCAAAAAATGATGCCTTTTTCCGCCAGCTTACCCTTGTAGCTGGTCGCCACCGAGACCGAATCGAACACCGCATCGACCGCCACGCCGGCCAGAATCGCTTGTTCGGCCAGCGGAATGCCGAGCTTTTCGTAAGTGCGGCGCAATTCCGGGTCGATCTCGTCCAAGCTCTTGGGGCCGTCGCCCTTCTGCTTGGGCGCGGCGTAGTAGGAAATCGCCTGATAATCGATGGGTGGATAATTTACCCGCGCCCAGGTCGGCTCGGTTTGCGTCAGCCAAAACCGGAACGCTTGCAGCCGCCATTCCAGCAGCCAATCGGGCTCTTCCTTCTTGGACGAGATCAAGCGGATCACGTCCTCGTTCAGCCCCGGCGGCACGGTTTCCTGTTCGATGTCGGTGACGAAGCCGTACTTGTAATCGCTGGCGGCGAGGCGTTCGAGGGCTTGAGTGCTGTCGCTCATGAGTCGGTATCCTGTGGCTGAATGCGGCGGCTCAAATCGGATGGCCGGCGGTGTTGGCGGTCGCGGCGCGGTGCAGCGGGTAAAAATGCACCGGCTGCGCCGGATCGGGCCGGCTCATCTCCAGCAGGTTGATGCTTTGCAGCGCGGTGTAAATCGCCTGATTGATGCGCGGCCAATGCCCGCTGATTTCGCAGTGTTCCAGACGCGAACAGCCATCATGGTTCTCGCCGCTGCATTCGGTGATGGCGATGGGGCCTTCCAGCGCGCCGATGATGTCGGCGGCGGAAATGGCGGCCGGCGGCCGCGCCAGACTGTAACCGCCCTGCGCGCCGCGCTGCGACACCAGCAATCCAGCGCGCGCCAGGGTTTTCAAAATCTTGCTGACCATCGGCAACGGCAACCGGCGCTGCTGGGCTAGCGCGGCGGCGCTATGGGCCTGGCCGTCTGTTTGCGCCAAATAGGTCATCAACAAAATTCCGTAGTCGGCTTCCCGAGTGATTCGGATCATGGATGCTCCGTGCGGCTCCGCTAATCTGTACTTGATTAGTACTATATGAAAATAGAATAGTTCCAAATGCGGGGTTTGCCAAGAGGCGCGGGATTGTTGGCTTAAGCTTTCTTAGGAGCCTTTTGCTTTAAACTCTGCCGACAAGTCGGGTGACTGAAGCAACCGGCTTGAGCGTGATTCATATTTTTACTCAAAGCTTTAAAAACTGATTAAATCATCATGCCTGATACTTACCTATTGATCGATCAATGGCGTCGCCGGATTTTTGAAGACAATCACGCCGGTCGGTCTCGCCTTTATCGGTTCGGAATTTTCCTCGCCCGGTTGGTCCACGGCATCGCGCTCAAATTTCTAGACGGCCAGCTTAACAAGCAGGCGAGCAGCTTGGCCTACACCACCTTGCTGTCGCTGGTGCCGCTGTTGGCAGTGACGTTTTCGGTGCTCAAGGGCTTCGGCGTGCAAAACCAACTCGAGCCGCTGCTGATGAACTCTCTGGAGCCGATGGGGCCAGCGGGGCAAGAGGCGGGGACTAAGATTCTTGATTTTGTCAATAATTTACAGGTGGGCGTGCTGGGATCGCTGGGTATCGCGCTGCTGTTTTACACGGTGCTCAGCCTGCTGCAAAAAATCGAAGAAGCCTTCAATCAAATCTGGCGCACGCCCCTCGGGCGGAGCTGGGCCCGGCGTTTCAGCGATTATCTCAGCGTCATTCTGGTCGGTCCGGTTTTTCTGTTCGCCGGCCTTAGCATCAGCGTATCGGCGCTGAACAACCAATGGGTTCAGAGTCTGGCGGCTGTCGAACCGTTCGGCTTACTGATCTTTGGGGTGGGGCGGTTGTTGCCGTATCTGCTGATCTGCCTGACCTTTGCCTTCATGTACGCCTTTCTTACCAACACCCGCGTGCACTTGATTCCGGCGCTGATCGGCGGGGTTTTCGCAGGGGTGCTTTGGTTCTCTATCGGGCTGATTTTCGCCAAGTTTGTCGCCAATTCATCCAGTTATTCGGCGATTTATTCCGGCTTCGCCGCAGCGGTGCTGTTCATGATTTGGGTCAACGTCGGTTGGCTGATCGTATTGGTGGGGGCGCAGGTCGCCTGTTATTGGCAAAATCCCCATTGGCTGATCCCGCAGGGACCCGACGGCAAAATCGGCGGGCGGGAGCAAAGCGCCTTGGCGCTGACCGTCATGATGTTGGTCGGCGACGCCCATTACCACCGCAACCCGCCGTGGAGCCTGGAGCGGCTGGCGGGTCAATGCGAGGAAACGCCGCGCGAAATCGTGGCCGAAGTGATCGACATGCTTCAGGAGAAGGGGTTTTTGGTCGCGAGCGACGATCAGCCGCCCTTTTACCTTCCCGCCAACGATATCAGCACCATTAACTTGCGGGATATCGTGAAGGCGGCGCGTGAGCAAGGCGAAACCGACCAGCATTCCGATGTCGTGGGTGAAATCGTGAGCCGGATCGATGCCGCCATCGATCGAGCGTTGGAGGAGCAGACGCTGAAAGATCTGGTGTCGGCCGAAAAAAGAGCCGATCCCTCAAGCGCCGTGGGGCCGCTCTAGCATCGCTGCGGACCGATGCGCGCAAAGCGATCAATGAGAGGTTTTAGGCGCGCGCGAATGCGCGGGCGCGGCCAACCAGCGGACGGTTCGAGTCATCGGTTCCGGCTGTAAGGTGGCGTGCTGGATGGCAAAGCGTTCCACCAGCAGAGCATGACATCCCTCCAGCACGGCCTCCCACTGCCGCACGTCCCGCACCACCAAGTGCGCGGTCAGCATGATTCGCTCCGGTCCCACGCTCCAGATGTGCAGGTCGTGAACCGAGGCCACGCCCGGCACGGTCGCCAGCGCCTGTCCCACCGTTTCCGGCGCGAGGGTGAAGGGCGCGCCTTCCATCAAGCCGTGCAAGGCTTCGCCCAGCAGGCGCAGGCTGGAGACCACGATCAACGCGCCGATGCCCAGCGACAGCAGCGGATCGACCGGCGTCCAGCCGGTAAAGGCGATTACGACGCCAGACAGCAGGGCGGCCACCGAACCGAGCACATCGCCCAGCACGTGCAACAAGGCCGCGCGGGTATTGAGGTTGCCCTCGCCGCGACCGAGCAACCACGCCACCACCAGATTGAGCGCCAGGCCGACGGCGGCGGCCAGCGAAACCGCTTCGCCGATCACCGGTTGCGGGTCTTGCAAGCGGCGGATGGCGGAAACGGCCAGCCACAGCACCAGCGCCAGCAAGGCGAGACTGTTGATCAGGGCCGCCAGAAATTCGGCCCGTCCGAACCCGTAACTATGGCGGATGGAAGGTGGCCGGCGGGACAGCCACGCCGCCGCCGCCGCCAAGGCCAATGCCGCTGCGTCGTTGACCATGTGGCCGGCGTCCGCGACCAGCGCCAGCGATCCCGCCCACCAACCGACGCCGGCCTCGACGCCGGCATAGGCCAAGGTCAAGGCGGTCGCGAGCCATAAAACGCGGCTTACGGTTTCACCGTGATCGTGAGGGTGATGATGCTCGTGAGCGTGACTCACCTGGACGGGATCCGCGCGACCTTCAAGCCAGCTTCGAGCGGGCCCAGCGCACGATGTCCGCCGCCCCCATCGCGCCGGATTGGCGGGCGATTTCGCGGCCGTCCCGGAATAAGGCCAGCGTCGGAATGCTGCGGATGTTGTATTGCGCGCCCAAGTCGGGTTCCGCTTCGGTATCGACCTTGGCGACCCGCAGTTGCGGTTCCAGTTGCGCCGCCGCCTGCGCGTAAGCCGGAGCCATCATCTTGCAGGGGCCGCACCAAGGCGCCCAAAAGTCCACCAACAGCGGGATGTCGTTGCGGGCGAGCTGGCGGGAGAAGGTGGCGGCGGTGAGTTCCACCGGATGGCCGGCGAACAGCGCCCGGTGGCACTGGCCGCAGTTGGGTTGTTCGTCCAGCCGCCGCGCCGGTAGCCGGTTGATGGCTTGGCAGTGGGGGCAGACCAGATGCAAGGGGTCGGTCATGGCGGATTCTCCAACCGGGCGGGCGACAGGCTAGCGTAGTCCGGCGCGTTGCAGCCGGGCGCGCAAGGACTCCAGTTCTTCCAACAGATCGGCGACCAGCGCGGCCAGTTCCGGCGAGGCGTCGAAGTCGCGCTCCAGCCGGTGGAGATGGCGGGCGCGCCAGAGTTCGCGGCGGGTGAAACGCCATTCGCCGTTGCCGTCACCGTCTTGATTCATCAGCAAGCCTTCTTCCACGTGAACCCGCACCCAATCGGGCGAAACCGCGCAAGCCCCGGCCAATTGATCCAAGGTCAGGCACGAGTCTTCCAAAATCGCGCCGGTCAAAATCTCATCATCGCGCATGGCTCAAACTCCCGTTTCGGCGCGGGGGTCAAAGGCCAGTTCCCGCGCCATCGTTTCGTACAGTTCCCGCGCGCGCGGGGTCTCCGCCGCCGGCAGCACCACCCGCAAATCCAACAGCAGATCGCCGGGCGGGTCGCTGGGAATGCCTTTGCCGCGCACCCGCAGTTGCCGGCCGTTTTGCGCGCCTTCCGGAATCCGCACCTTCAATTGGCCGCCGTCCGGTAGATCGACCGGAACCACGCCGCCCAGCGCCGCTTCCCACGGCGCGACGGGCAGCGTCAAGTACAAATCGCGCCCGTCGATCCGAAAGCGCGGGTGCGGTTTGAAATGGATTTCCAGCAGTAAATCGCCCGCCGGGGCATCGCCGAATCCCGCGCCGCCCTGACCGGCCAAGCGGATCATCTGACCCTCGCGCACGCCTTTCGGAATCTTGACGTTTAAGGTGCGGCTATCGAGGGCGATCCGCCCCTTGTCGTCCAGCTTGGGCACGCGCAAGCTGATTTGACGGGCCGCGCCGTTGAAGGCGTCTTCCAGATCGATCAATACCTCGGCGTGTTGGTCTTGGCCGCGTGCTTGAAAATCCGGTCCCGGAGCGCGCGCGCCGCCTGTCCGGCCGAACAATTCGGCGAAAAAGTCGCTGAAATCGGCGGTTTCCGCTTGAGAGTAGCCGCGCCCGGGGGGCGCGCGAAAATCGGGCTGCCAGTCTGGGGGCGGTCGAAAATCCTGGCCCGGATGGTGGCCCTGGCCGAGCTGGTCGTAAGCGGCGCGCTTTTCCGAATCCGACAGCACGGCGTAAGCTTCGTTGACATCTTTCATCCGCGCCTCGGCGTCCGCCTCCTTGGAGACGTCCGGATGGTATTTGCGGGCGAGCTTGCGAAACGCTTTCTTGATGTCCTCCGCCGTGGCGTCGCGGGCCACGCCCAGAGTTTGGTAGTAGTCCTTGAAATCCACGGGCGGCTCTCCTGTAACGGGGTTCAGTCAGCTAAGGGCTCATAACAGCAATGTATGCGCGATTCGCCGGATATCAAGCGCGGTCGGCTGGTTTTCGGGGGCGCGGACCCGCGTCGGCCGCCGACGATTGCAGTTTCATAGTAAGCTTGGCGGAGGGCGGCCGAGCGGTCGCAACGCCCAGTTTAAAATTTCGAGGGTTCGATTTTGCAGCGTTTTTTGATTTTTTTAATAGCGGGGTGGTCCGGATTTTTCGTGATGGCGATCGAGCTGTTGAGCGGGCGGATTCTCGCGCCTGACTTCGGCAACAGCATTTACGTTTGGGGCGGGGTGATCACGGTGTTCATGCTGGCGCTGTCGGTCGGCTATCTGCTGGGCGGGCGCTGGTCGCTGCGCGATCCGAGCTTGCGGCGGCTGGCCT
>ERZ761607.2784-NODE-2784-length-18171-cov-7.758722_pt1 | contig 18171 bp, 20 predicted proteins | sample MGYA00511164_ERZ761607 | MGnify/ENA primary metagenome ERZ761607 (study PRJEB28899, sample SAMN02445080) | bioreactor sludge metagenome | biome: EBPR sludge | place: Australia: Brisbane, Thorneside Wastewater Treatment Plant | collected 2011-06-22 ...
ACGCAGGTGTTGCCGACGTCGGAATGGATGGCGTAGGCGAAATCCACCGCCGTGGCGCCGCGCGGCAGTTCGATGATCTCGCCGCGCGGGGTGAACACGTAAACCTCGTCGGGGAACAAGTCGATCTTGACGCTTTCCAGGAATTCCACCGGATTGCCGGCGCGGCGCTGCATGTCGAGCAGCTTGCTCAGCCATTCGCGGGCGCGCTGTTGGGCGTGGCCGCCTTCGCCTTCGCCGCCGGATTTGTAGCGCCAGTGCGCGGCGACGCCGACCTCGGCCATGATGTGCATGTCCTCGGTGCGGATTTGCAGTTCGATGGGAACGCCGTTGGGACCGAACAGGACGGTGTGCAGCGATTGGTAGCCGTTGGCCTTGGGGATGGCGATGTAATCCTTGAAGCGCCCCATGATCGGCTTGTACAGGTTATGGGTGACGCCGAGCACCCGATAGCAGGTATCCACGGTGTCCACGACGATCCGCACCGCGTAAACGTCGTAGACTTCTCGAAACGGCTTGCTTTTGCGGGTCGGCGGCCGGTCGGGATCGGAGGCGACGCCGGTCGACGGCTCCCGAAACGGCAGCGGCGGCTTGCCCCGCATTTTCTGATAGATGCCCCAGAGGTGTTTGCCGCGTCCCACCACCCGCGCGCTGATCCCTTCCTCCTGAAGCCGGGTATCGATGCGGGCTTCCATCTGGCTGACGATTTCGTGGCGGTTGCCGCTCATCTTGCGGACCGCCTCTTGCAGCACCCGGAAGCGGAACGGATGGAGGTGGCTCAAGCCGAGGTCTTCCAGTTCCTGGCGCAGGTGGTTCATGCCCAGCCGACCGGCGATGGGCGCATAGATTTCCAGGGTTTCGCGGGCGATGCGGCGGCGCGAGTCCGGCCGCATCGCGCTCAGGGTGCGCATGTTGTGCAGCCGGTCGGCCAGCTTGATCATGATCACCCGCAAGTCCTTGGCCATCGCCAGGAACATCTTGCGGAAATTCTCGGCCTGCGCTTCGAGCTTGGAATTGAAGTGAATGTGGGTCAGCTTGCTGACGCCGTCCACCAGTTCGGCGACTTCCGGCCCGAAGCGCGCGCTGAGGTGCTCCTTATCGTATTGGGTGTCCTCGATGACATCGTGCAGCAGCGCCGCCAGCAGGGTTTCGAGTTCGAAGCGGACATTGGCGAGGATGCGGGCCACGGCCAGCGGATGGAAGATGTAGGGCTCGCCGCTTTTGCGGTAGACGCCGGCGTGCGCTTCGGCCGCGAAATAACAGCCTTCGCGCAATTGCCCGACGGACTCCGGCTCCAGATATTCGCCGACGATCGCGCACAGATCGTCGATGCGCAGCCGCAAGTCATCCAGCCACTCGTCATCGACGGCCAGCTTGCGGAGCTGCTGGAGTTCGTTGCGAACATCCCGCAACGGCGCGCTCATGAACGGCGTCTCCTGGGATCGTGAGGCTGGAAACCGGCGCTCAATCCGCTTCGGCCGCGCCGTTATTATCGAGCTCGCCATCGGTGGCGGGCGCGGGCGGCTCCGGGGCGGGCGGTACGTGGCGGCGATATTTTTCCTGGAGCATGTGATCGAGCTTGCCCTCGGACAACTCGCGCAGCGCGACGACGGTGGGTTTGTCGTTTTCCCAAGGCACCAGCGCTTCCTTGCCGAGCGCCAGATCGCGCGCGCGGCGCGCGGCGATCAGCACCAATTCGAAACGGTTGTCCACTTGGTCGAGGCAGTCTTCAACGGTGATGCGGGCCATTCGGGGCGGTCTCCAAACGTGACGTAGCGACGCGGCTAAAAATAAGCAGTCTAATGATGGCCGAGCCGTTATGACAAGAGCGTTGTGATCAGGTGGCGGTGGCGTTTGAGCTGCCGGTCCCGGCGGTGGCGCTCGGCGATCAGGATGGCGCGCAGCGCGTCCAGCGCGACCGGAAACCGATCGTTGACGATCAGATAATCGAATTCGGCGTGATGCGACAGTTCATCGAGCGCCGCCGCCATCCGTCGTTCGATGGTGTCGGCGTTGTCCTGGCCGCGCCCGGTCAGCCGCTGCCTCAAGCTCGCCACTGAAGGCGGCAGGATGAAAACGCTGGTGCTGTCGGGCAGCAGCGCCCGCGCTTGCCGCGCGCCTTGCCAGTCGATCTCCAGGATCACATCCAGGCCGGTCTCCAGCTGCGCCAGGACCGCCGCCCGACTGGTGCCGTAATAGTGGTCGAACACCCGCGCGTGTTCCAGAAACAGGCCCTCATCCCGCATCGCCTCGAAATCGGCCACCGACACGAAATGGTAGTTCACTCCGTTTTGCTCGCCCGGACGGGGCGAACGGGTGGTGTGGGAAATCGAAACCGCCACGCCGGGCGTGGCCTCCACCACACTTTTGACCAAGCTGGTTTTGCCGGCCCCGGAGGGCGCGGCGATGATGAACAGGCTGCCGGTGGGCATCGAGGATTGCAACCTTTAGACCTTGGAAATCAAGGCATCGTTCGCGCGAAAACGGCGGACGCCGACGGATCGTCGCATTGTACCTGGGAAGGCGGGCGGGCGATCGACTATCTCGCTGTTGGAGGGGCCTTGCTTGGGGCGGGGCGGTTTCCGGAAGCTCGGGCCGGCTTTACTCGATATTTTGGATTTGTTCCCGCATCTGCTCGATCAGCACCTTGAGTTCGACGGCGGCGCGGGTGGTTTCGGCGTCAGAGGCTTTTGACGACAAGGTGTTGGCCTCGCGGTTGAGTTCCTGCATCAGGAAATCCAAGCGCCGGCCCACCGGTTCGGATCGCGCGAAAACCTCTTGCAGTTCGTCGAGATGAGCGTCCAGCCGGTCGAGTTCTTCTTCCACATCCAAGCGTTGGGCGACCAGCACCAGTTCCTGTTCCAACCGGCCGGAATCGGCGTCGGTCGCAATATCCGCCAGCCGGCTCAACAGTTTGTCGCGCCAGCGGGCTTGGACTTCGGGCCGGCGGGCGCGGGCGCGCCGCACCTGCGCCCGGATCGCCTCGCAGCGCTGCTGGAGCAGTTCGGCGGTGCGCTGGCCTTCCCGTTCGCGGGTGGCGACCAATTCGGCTAGCGCCGCGTCGAGACTGCCGAGCAGGATCTGCTTGATTTCATCCAAATCCGGTTCCGCTTCGTTGATCACCCCCGGCCAACGCAGCACGTCGCCCAACCGCAGGCCGGTGCCCGGTCCGATCAGATGTTCCACCTCGCCGGCGATTCCGAGCAGGCGCTCGACCAGGGGCCGGTTCAGGGTCATGGCGGTCAAGCCCGCGCCGGCGGTTTGCAGTTTGAGGGTGCAGTCCACCTTGCCGCGGCTCAGTACCGCCGCAAGCCGTTCGCGGATCAACGATTCCACGCCGCGCAACGCTTCCGGCAGGCGCACGGCGGTTTCCAAGTACCGATGGTTCACCGAGCGTAATTCCCAGATCAGCGTTCCCCACGGGCTGCTTTGTTCCTGGCGCGCGAAGGCGGTCATGCTGCGTAACATGGTCTAATCTCGTGTGGGTGGGCGTTGTAAGCTTAGGCTGAATTCGCCGTCTTGGCGCGCTTGGATCGATTTTTCCCGACGGGCCGCCGCGGGCATTGTAGCTCTGTTGGCCGGGCGGCTTCTGCTATAGTGCGCACCCCATTCTTTCAACGATCCCGGAAATGACCGCCATGCGTCCCAGCCACCGCGCCGCCGCCGAACTGCGCCCGATTCAAATCACCCGCTCCTTTACCAAACATGCTGAAGGTTCGGTCTTGGTGGCGTTCGGGTCCACTCAAGTCATTTGCACCGCCAGCGTCGAGGAGCGGGTGCCGCCGTTTTTGAAAGGCAAGGGCCGGGGTTGGGTGACGGCGGAATACGGCATGTTGCCTCGTTCCACCCACACCCGAACGCAGCGCGAGGCCAGCCGGGGGCGACAGGACGGCCGCACCATGGAAATCCAACGGTTGATCGGTCGGGCGCTGCGGGCGGTGATGGATTTGGAGGCGCTGGGCGAGCGCACTATCACCCTGGATTGCGATGTGATTCAGGCCGATGGCGGCACCCGCACCGCCGCCATTACCGGCGGCTTCGTGGCCTTGGCCGATGCGGTGCGTTATCTGATCGGCAGGAGACTGGTCAAGAAGAACCCGCTGCACGGTCAAGTCGCGTCGGTGTCGGTCGGCATCTATCAGGGCGCGCCGGTGCTGGATTTGGATTACGCCGAGGATTCCGAAGCGGAAACCGATATGAACGTGGTGATGAACGACGCTGGCGCGTTCATCGAAGTGCAAGGCACCGCCGAGGGCCACGCTTTTCGTCTGGAAGAACTGCACGCGATGTTGGATCTGGCGCGGGCCGGCATCGAGCAGCTGTTGAGCAAACAAAGAGACGCGCTGGGGTTGCCGGGTTGATGCGGCGGAATCCGGCGATGCGCAAGTTGATTCTGGCGACCGGCAATCCCGGCAAGGTTCGCGAGTTGGAGGCGGTGCTTGCGGGTTTCGATCTGGACATCGCGCCGCAATCGGCCTTTGCCGTGCCCGAAGTGGAAGAAACCGGACTGACCTTCGTGGAAAATGCCTTGATCAAGGCCCGCAACGCCGCCCGTCATGGCGGCCTGCCGGCGCTGGCCGATGATTCCGGGCTGGTGGTGGACGCGCTCGAAGGCGCGCCGGGCATCTATTCGGCCCGTTACGCCGGCCCCGGCGCTAATGATCGGGCCAACATCGACAAATTGCTGGCCGAATTGGCCGGCGTGCCGGCGGCGCGCCGGAGCGCCCGCTTCGTGTGCGCGCTCGCGCTGTTGCGCCATCCCGCCGATCCGACGCCGCTGATCTGCCAGGCCAGTTGGGAAGGCATGGTGCTCGCCGAGCCGCGCGGCGCGGGCGGTTTCGGTTACGATCCGGTGTTTTGGGTGCCGGACCAAGGGCGGACCGCCGCCGAATTGGAGCCGGACGTCAAAAACCGGCTGAGCCATCGCGGGCAGGCGCTGGCGCTCTTAAGAGAATATTTACGTCACAATCCGGTTTAGCGATGAATCACGAAGGCGGCGTGGTAATGGAGAACATAATGGGTTCTAACTGCCGCCAAGCTTGCTGGGCTTCTTGTTTGGAGAGCACCTTGGGCAACATATCGCGAATGGCGTCGAGTTCGAGACGCAGTTCCTCGGCGGTATTAGTGGCTTCAATGCGATTGATTCGCCGCTCGGCGGTGGGGCCCATCGCGCCAAACAGAATATAGCGAATGAATCCCTTAGCTTTTTCTAGGTTGAACTCCCCACGAGGGGTGTTCGGGGAACTAGGCCGCAGGGTAAGAGCGCCAGATGGGTCGAGCGGTCTTTGCGAATTTTTAGAGGGTGAATCAGCACTGAGCGGTCTTTGCGATTTTTTTGAAGGTGGATCGGAGTCGGGGCGAAGCGTAATAAACTCGCCGTGCTCCAATTGCGTCAGAAGTTGTTGGATATTGCCGAAGCTCACCAATTTCTTGGTCATTTCAGTCACGGTTGAATGTCCGTCCACCATGATGAGAATGCGGCGCAGTTCTGCGGGCAACTGATGGGATCGAGTCTCAATCTCTTGCAACCCCTTGATTGTTTTAAGGGGGATTTGATATTGATGCATAGCCACAACCTCCTAAAATTCTTCAATAAGCTTCGGCATTGGTTGGTTACATTACGGAACATGTTTTATTTTTTAATTATTCTATATGTGTATTATTAATAATTCACTAGGTATTTTCCATTATCGGAATATCAAGAAATGGAATTTATTTCATAATTAGGATAGTATTAGATATACATTTTTATAGGTTTTTGTATCTTAATCGATAATTTCTGACAGAATGAGGTGGCCAACGAATCAATCACAGGATGCGCGCGGTTTAGTGAATTCCGAAGGGTTATCGAACTGGGAACGGGTAGACGCAACGATACCGTTGAGCGTGTATCTGCACATTCCCTGGTGCGTCCGCAAGTGTCCCTATTGCGATTTCAACTCGCACGAGGCGCGTGGCCCGGTGCCGGAGCGCGCCTATGTGGATGCTTTGCTGGCCGATCTGGAGCAGGATTTGCCGCGCGTCTGGGGACGCCGGATCGACAGCGTGTTTTTCGGCGGCGGCACGCCCAGTCTATTGTCGGCGGAAGCGTTGGAGCGGTTGCTGTCGGGGCTGCGCGCCCGCCTGCCGCTGCGTCCGGATTTGGAAATCACCTTGGAGGCGAATCCGGGAACCGTGGAGCGGGGTCGGTTCGCCGAATTCCGGGCCGCCGGCATAAATCGCTTGTCGGTCGGCGTACAGAGTTTCAGAGACGACCAGTTGCGGCGGTTGGGCCGGATTCACGACCGCCGCGACGCCATCGCCGCCGCCGAAGCCGCGCACCACGTCGGGCTGGACAATTTCAATCTGGATTTGATGTTCGGACTGCCGGAACAGACGGTCGAGCAAGCGCGCGCCGACATTGCCGATGCGCTGGCGCTGCAACCGGCGCATCTGTCGTATTACCAACTGACCATCGAGCCGAACACCGCGTTTCACCGCGCGCCGCCGCCGTTGCCGGACGATGAGACCACCGACGCCATCCAGCAACGGGCGCAAGACGAACTGGCCCGACACGGTTTCCAACGCTACGAGGTATCGGCTTACGCGCGCGATGGCCGGCGCTGCCGGCACAATCTAAATTATTGGGAATTCGGCGATTACCTCGGGATCGGAGCCGGCGCGCACGGCAAGCTGAGCGATCCCGCCGCCGGTCAAATCCGCCGGCTCTGGAAACTCAAGCACCCGCGCGATTATCTGAAGCACGCCGGCGCGCCGGCGGGGATCGGCGGCGATGAGCCGATTCGCCCCGCCGATCTCCCGGTGGAATTTTTGATGAACGCCTTGCGTTTGGTCGAAGGCGCGCCAATCGAAGGGTTCGAACAACGCACGGGTTTATCGCCGGCCGTGCTGGAGCCGGCGCTGAGCGAGGCGCGGGCGCAAGGCTGGTTGGAGCCTGACCTGCAACGCTTGCGGCCGACCCCGCGAGGGCTTCAGTTTCTGAATCATGTGTTGCAAGCGTTCATGCCGGATTAGCTTCGGGAATCACGCCCGCCGGCAGGTGCATGGTGACGCAATGCAGGCTGCCGCCCTGATGGATCAAGGTGGCGCACGGCACCCCGATGATGGAGCGGTTCGGGAAGCAACCGCTCAAGCATTGCAGCGCCACGCCGTCTTGCGGATCGTCATAGCTCGGCATCAGCACCGCGCCGTTGAGAATCAGGAAATTGGCGTAACCGGCGGGCAGCCGCGCGCCGCGTTCGTCCCGGCGCGCGGCGGGCAAGGGCAGTTCGATCAAGCGGTAGGGCTCGCCCGCCGCAGTGCGAAACGTCCGCAGCTCCTCGGCCATGGCTTTTAAAGCTTCGTAGTGCGGGTCGGCGGGGTCGCGACAGCCTTGGTAAGCGAGGGTGCGGGCGTCGCAGAAGCGCGCCAGCGTGTCGATGTGGCTGTCGGTGTCATCGCCCAGCAGATGGCCGTTGTGCAGCCATAGAAAGCGGTTGAAGCCCAGCCATTCCCGCAGCTGTCGCTCCAGTTCGGGTCGATCCAAGCCGTTGCGGTTGGGGTTGAGCAGGCATTGGGCGGTGGTCAGCAACGTTCCTTCGCCGTCGGTTTCGATGCCGCCGCCTTCCAGAATCAGATCGACCGATTCCAGCGCCGTCTCGCCGAACGCGCCCAGCGCGCGCAGGCGGGCGGTGATTCGGTCGTCCAGATCGTGCGGGAATTTAGCGCCCCAGCCGTTGAACCGGAAATCGAGCAACACCGGCCGGCCGTCCCGAAAGACGGTGATCGGCCCGTGATCGCGCGCCCAACTGTCGTTGGAGGGGACCGGCGCGTACAACCGGCAGCGGGTCGGATCGGCTCCCGCGAGGTCTAAAAGTTCGCGCACGCGCCGGACATGGTCGCCATCGCGGCAGCCGATGAGGGCGGTTTGGTGGCGGCTGACGGCGGCGGCAATCGCGGCGAAGGTTCGATCCGCTTGGCTCAACCGCGACCGCCAATCGCTGTCCGCGTGCGGCCAAGTCATCAGGATGGCGTCTTGGGGCATCCATTCGGCGGGCAGATAAGGGGGGGCGCGCGACATCGAACCGCCTCTGATTCACCGACAAGGGCCGACGCCATCGCGTCGGACGCCATCCTGAATTTTGCGCGTTTGAGGGGCGGGCGACGCCGGTCAGTCGAACAAACCGCCCACCGACAGATAGCGCTCGCCGGTGTCATAGCAGAAGGTCAGAATGCGGCTGCCATCGGGGATTTCTGGCAACTTCTGAGCAATCGCCGCCAGCGAGGCTCCGGAGGAAATGCCGACGAAGATGCCCTCGTTCTTGACGCAGCGCACCGCGTACTTGAACGCCTCCTCGTGGGCGACCTGGATGATGCCGTCCAGAATCTCAGTGTTTAACACCGCCGGCACGAAGCCCGCGCCGATGCCTTGTATCGGGTGCGGGCCGCGCTGGCCGCCGCTTAGCACCGGCGAGGCGGTCGGCTCGACCGCGAATGCTTTGAGCTTGGGGAATTTCTCTTTCAACACTTCGGCGCAGCCGGTGATATGGCCGCCGGTGCCGACGCCGGTGATCAGATAATCCAGCCCGTCGGGGAAGTCGTTGAGAATCTCTTGCGCGGTGGTTTGGCGGTGAATCGCCACGTTGGCGGGATTTTCAAACTGCTGCGGCATCCAGGCATTCGGGGTTTCCTTGACCAGTTCCTGGGCTCTTTCGATCGCGCCCGGCATGCCTTTTTCTTTCGGGGTCAACACCAGTTCCGCGCCGAGGGCCGCCAGATAGCGCCGCCGTTCCAGCGACATCGACTCGGGCATGGTCAGGATCAGCCGATAACCCTTGGCGGCCGCGACCAGCGCCAGCGCGATGCCGGTATTGCCGGAGGTCGGTTCGACGATCACGGTATCCGGCTTGATAACGCCGCGCCGTTCCGCATCCTCGATCATGGCCAAGCCGATGCGGTCTTTGATGCTGCCGCCGGGATTGGTGCGCTCCTGCTTCATCCAGACCTCGACCTTGCGCTCCGCGAACAGCCGGTTGATGCGGACGTGGGGCGTGTTGCCGATGGTTTCGAGAATACTGTTGGCCTTCATGAGCTTGCCTCGCGCGCGATGGTAAGAGAACTCCGGATTCAAAACCGGCCAAAGCTTAACAGTAGCAAAAAAAATTGTTCAACCAGAAGAATAAATTAGCAATTAGAAATAGCTTTTTCTTATAAGAAAGTCGCCGGGAGCGGTGTTTGGGAAATGAAAACGCGGCGGCGCTTGCGTCTTGCGTATCGCCTGCCCAACAATGCGCCTGGCGATTGCCGCCGCCACCGTGCCTTGGGAGGACCGTTCCTCATGTCTGAATCGCGCTTTCGTGGGACCGACCGTTACGTTGCGACCGACGATCTGATGATGGCGGTCAACGCCGCCGTCACCTTGGGCCGGCCGCTGTTGGTCAAGGGCGAGCCGGGAACCGGCAAGACTCAATTGGCCGAGGAAGTTGCCCTCGCCCTGAACCGGCCTTTTCTCCAGTGGCACATTAAGTCCACCACCAAGGCCCAGCAGGGTTTGTACGAATACGACGCGGTATCGCGGTTGCGCGATTCGCAGCTGGGCGACGCGCGGGTGCACGACATCCGCAACTACATCGTCAAGGGCAAGCTGTGGGAGGCGTTCACCACCGAGGTTCAGCCGGTGTTGCTGATCGACGAAATCGACAAGGCCGACATCGAATTTCCCAACGATCTGCTGCACGAACTCGACCGGATGGAGTTTTTTGTCTACGAAACGCGGGAAGTGGTGAAAGCCCACCACCGGCCGATCATCATTATTACCAGCAACAACGAAAAGGAATTGCCGGACGCTTTTCTGCGCCGCTGCTTTTTTCACTATATCCGTTTCCCCGACAAAGACACCATGGAGCGGATCATCAACGTGCATTATCCGAATTTAAAAAAACGCTTGCTCAGCGAAGCCTTGGAAGCGTTTTTTGAAATCCGCGACGTGCCGGGCTTGAAAAAGCGGCCGTCCACTTCGGAGTTGCTGGACTGGATCAAGTTGCTGGTGGCGGAGGAAATCCCGCCCGAGGCGTTGCGCGGCGACCAGCACAAATTGATCCCGCCGCTATACGGCGCGCTGTTGAAAAACGAACAAGACGTGCATCTGTTTGAGAGACTGCTGTTCATGTCGAGGCGCAAGCGGGATTGAGCCGGGGGTTTCTGTCCGCCGACCCGCGAGCCGCCGCGCCTGAGAGGTTTCGCCGATGATGACCGAGTTTTTTCTCAAGCTCCGTAAAGCGGGCGTTCCGGTCACGCTGACCGAATTTCTAACCTTGTTGGAAGCGCTGAGCCAGCGGGTCACCGCCCACAGCATCGAGGAGTTTTATTATCTGGCGCGGGCGGCGCTGGTGAAGGACGAGCGCCACTACGACCGTTTCGATCAGGTTTTCGGCGCGCACTTCAAGGGCTTGGAAACTCTGTTCGACCAGATCGTCGGAGTCAAGGTGCCGGTGGAATGGCTCCATAAGCTGGCGGAGCTGACCTTGAGCGAGGAGGACAAGCGACTGATCGAATCGCTGGGCGGTTGGGAAAAGCTGATGGAAACCTTCGCCCAACGCTTGGCCGAGCAGGAAGGCCGCCATCAAGGCGGCAACAAATGGATCGGCACCGCCGGCAAGTCGCCGTTTGGCGCTTACGGCTATAACCCCGAAGGCATCCGCATCGGTCAGGAAGAATCCCGCCATCGCCAAGCGGTGAAAGTTTGGGACCGGCGCGAATTTCGCAATCTGGACGATACCGTCGAACTCGGCACCCGCAACATCAAAATCGCGCTGCGGCGCTTGCGCCGCTTTGCGCGGGAAGGCGCGGCGGAAGAATTGGACCTTGACGACACCATCCGTTCCACCGCCCGCAACGCCGGTTATCTGGAGTTGAAAATGGTGCCGGAGCGGCACAACGCCGTGAAAGTGTTGCTGTTTCTGGATGTGGGCGGCTCGATGGACGACCACGTGCGGGTGTGCGAGGAGCTGTTTTCGGCGGCGCGCACCGAATTCAAGCATCTGGAATATTTCTACTTTCACAACATGGTGTACGAAGGGTTGTGGAAGGACAACCGCCGCCGCTACACCGAAAAGACCGAGACGCTGACGGTGCTGAACACCTTCGGTCACGACTACAAGCTGATCTTGGTCGGCGATGCGACCATGAGCCCTTACGAAATCAGCTATCCGGGCGGCAGCGTCGAACATTTCAACCCGGAAGCCGGCGATGTCTGGATGAGCCGCTTGCTGGCTGCCTACCCGCGCGCGATTTGGTTGAACCCGCAGCCGCAAAACCGCTGGAGCTACGTGCCGTCGATCGAGATGGTGCGAGAATTGATGGGCGAGCGGATGTTTCCGCTGACCCTGGAAGGCTTGGAGCAGGGGATTCGGGCGTTGCAGCGGGCGCGTTGAGGGGTCGCCGCCGCACCGGCGGGCTTTATGGGTAAACCACGCTGATCTGGGGGACGATTTTCACGCCGGGCTGCTTGGCGAGAAAATCGTGCAGAAAGACGATCAGCCGTTTTTCGCACAGCGCCGCGACCGCCGGGTCAGCCGCCATCGCCTCGCCTTGTTCCTTGGCTTTCTTGGCGGCTTCCTCGTACAAGCGCAGCACTGCGGCTTGCTCGTCGGTGAACAAACCGCCCGAGAGAATCTGATAGCGCAGCTGGGTAATCGCGGGCGTCGTCACCAGAGCCGGCTTCTTGACGCGAATCTCGATCCCCGACGCGGTGGGCCTCACGTCGTAGCTATCGGGTTGCAGGTCGAAGCCGAACGAATATTCCGCCGAGTACCAAATGGCGACCGTGCCGGTCGAGGACAGCCCGAGCAAGGAGCGCTCGATGACTTGGGTCACGCCTTCCTCGCGAACCATGGTGGCGGTGAGCAGCTTCATCTGCTCGGCCAGCGACTGTTTACCTATGGTGAGATAGCTGGTGTACTTGGTGTAGCCCAGCAGCTCCGATTCCTTGCGCGAAACTTCCTGTTTCAGAGTTGAAACCATGGCGTAGGCGTCGCTCAGGCGACCGTTCATCACTGAGTAGCTCAGCCCGGCCGCGATGCCGCAGCCCAGGACGAAAAGCATCGGGTAAAGGCGCATGATCGCGATTCAGAATGAAAGCTGAAGCAGCAAGCCGCGATAGAAAAAAGTGACCGCTTCGACCTTATTTAACGCCACGCCACCACTTCGTCCAACCGCCGGCGCGAGCTAGGTTCCGGCAGTTCGGCCGGATAGCCGAGGCTCAACAAGGCGACCGGCACCAACCCCGGTTCCAATTTTAATGTCTCTAAAATCTTATCTTCCTCGAAATACCCGACCCAGGTAGATCCCAGGCCAGCGGCGACGATGGCCAGTTGCGCGTAGGTGGCGGCGATGGTGCTATCTTGCAGGGCGTACAATTTAGCGCCGCGCTCGCCGAAGACGCTCGCCGAACGGGCTGGATCGGCGCAGAACACCAGACACACCGGCGCTTCGGCAATGAACGGCTGCTGGTGGCAAGCCTTCACCAGCGCTTGCCGTTCGGCCAAATCGCGCACCACCACGATGCGGTAAGCTTGCAAATCACCCGCCGAAGGCGCGGCGGACGCCATTTCCAAAATGGCGGACAGCTTCTCGGGTTCCACCGCCATGTCCGGCTGGTATTTGCGGATCGAATGACGGTGGCGGACAGTTTCGAAAAAATCCCGCATGATGCAGTCCTCCCGATAATCGAACAGCCATCAAATCAAGGTGTTGAAACGCTCGGCTTAGGGGCGAAAACGCGCGAAAGGGGCTCAACCGGCGCTTTTGACCAGCGCGTTCAGCTTCGGTAAATCCGGGGATTGCGGATAATTGCTTTCCAGCACCCGCAGGCTGTCGGCGGCCAATTGCGGCATGCCCATCTTGATGTAGGCTTGGGTCATGATGCTGAGAACCTGGGCGGAAGCGGGCGTGCGCGCGTAGGTTTCCAGCACGAACTTGGCCCGGTTGACCGCCGCGACGTAAGCGCCCCGCCGCAGGTAATAATTGGCGACATTGACCTCGTAGGCCGCCAGGCTGTTATGCAGGAACAGCATCCGCTGGCGAGAATCCTCGGCGTATTTACTGGTGGGGAACTTGCGGATCAATTCGGCGAAATCGTTGTAGGATTGCCGGGCGGTGGCGGTATCGGTCTTGGCGCGGTCGGTGGGGGCCAGCCGCTCGAACAGCGTGTCGCTGCGGTTGAAGTTTACCAAGCCTTTGAGGTAATAAGCATAATCGACATAAGGATGACGCGGGTTGGCCTGGATGAAACGGTCGGCGGCCGCGATAGCGGCGTCCGGTTCGTTGTCGCGGTATTGGATGAAAATGGTGTCGAGCTGCGCTTGCTGGGCGTAGCGGCCGAACGGATAGCGCGCCTGGATCTTGTCCAGATAATCGAGCGCGGTCTTATAGTTGCCCTCATCCCTGGCGGTGCGGGCTTCGCTGTAGAGGCGTTGAGCCGACCAACCTCGGGTTTCGTCGATTTTTTCCGGGAGCAGGGCACAGCCCGCCAGCAGCGCGGCGATCAGGGGGCCGGTGAAGAATGATGTGGATATTCGGCGCATGGCTAAGGCCTAAGACGGCAATGGTCGAGAATAGGATAGGGTTGGCGCAGTATAACGCCCGAACTGTTAAAAACCATCATGACGCCTAGCGAACGGATCGACTGTCAGATACCCGCCGATTGCGCCGGGATGCGGCTCGATCAAGCGCTGGCGCTGGCGCTGCCGGCGTATTCCCGCAGCCGCTTGCAGCAGTGGCTCAAGGCCGGCCAGCTGCGGGTCGACGGCCGGATCGTCCGGCCCCGCGATCCCGTGTGGGGCGGCGAGCGCGTCAGCGGCGAGCCGATCCTGGAGCCGGAAACCGTCGCCATCGCCCAAAACATTCCGCTCGATATCCGCTATGAAGACGAGGATTTGCTGGCGTTGAACAAACCGGCCGGCCTGGTGGCCCATCCCGCCGCCGGCAACCGCGACGGCACCCTGGTCAACGCGCTGTTGCATCACGCCCCCGAGCTGGCGCTGCTGCCGCGCGCCGGCTTGGTCCACCGCCTGGATAAGGACACGACCGGCTTGCTGGTGGTCGCCCGCAGCCTGCGCGCCCACAACGCCCTGATCGAACAACTGCAAGCGCGCCGCATCGAACGCGAGTATCTGGCCGTGGTGAACGGGACGCCGGTGGCGGGCGGGACGGTGGACGCGCCCATCGGCCGCCATCCGGTCGACCGGCAGCGGATGGCGGTCGTTGCCAACGGAAAATCGGCGGTGACCCATTATCGAGTGTTGCGCCGCTTTCGCGCCCACACCTTGCTGCGGGTAAAGCTGGAGACAGGCCGCACCCATCAGATTCGAGTCCATATGGCGCACGTGCGCCTGCCGCTGCTGGGCGATCCCGTCTATGGCGGACGGCCGCGCGTTCCGCCCGACGCGGCGGCGCGCTGTATCGAAACGATCCAACGGTTCCGGCGGCAAGCCTTGCACGCCGAGCGGTTGGCGCTGTCCCATCCCATCACGGCCCAGCAGTTGCAATGGCAAGCGGAATTGCCTGTCGATTTGGCGGAATTGTTAAAGGTTTTAAGCGAAGACGGAGAAATCCGGCATGAGTGAATTGCATTTTGACGATTTGATCTTGCCCGGTTGGCCCGCGCCGTCCTGGGTATTGGCGGCGAGCACGACCCGGCGGGGCGGCGTGAGTCAGCCGCCCTACGATAGTCTGAACTTGGCCATTCACGTCGGAGACGCCTCGCTCCACGTCGCCGAAAACCGGCGGCGGCTGGCGGCGGTCGCCGGTTATCCCTCCGAGCCGGCGTGGTTGCAGCAGGTCCACGGTAATAGCGTGGTCGCCGCTGAAACCGTTATCGATCCGGTCGCCGCCGATGCCGCCTGGACGCGCCGGTCCGGCAAGCCTTGCGTGGTCATGACCGCTGATTGCTTGCCGATTTTGTTATGCGACCGGGCCGGCACAGTGGTGGCCGCCGTTCACGCGGGTTGGCGCGGGTTGGCGAACGGGGTCATCACCGCGACCGTACAGCAAATGAAAGTTCCGCCGATGGAGTTGATGGCGTGGCTGGGGCCGGCCATCGGCCCGACCGCTTTTGAAGTCGGCGAGGAGGTGCGCGCCGCCTTCTTGACCTTGGACCGGGCCAATACTCACTTTTTTCAACCGTCGCCCGACGGTCGTTGGCTGGCCGATATTTATGGCTTGGCGCGGCTCCAGTTGCGCCGGCTGTTCGTTACGGCGATTTACGGCGGCCATTCCTGCACCTTCCGTGACGCCGAGCGCTTTTTTTCCTACCGTCGCGACAACCATACCGGCCGGATGGCCAGCCTGATCTGGCTGGCCTGAGCCGGCGCGGATTCACGCTAGAACGCGCCGGCTCTACTGAAGAGGCGGAAAAGGGTTCGGACCGGCCTTCGGTTCGAGGTGGTGCTGATCGCGCTCACCCGGCGCGCCAAGCCGCTTGAAAGAAATCGCGCTCGCACTGCATGGCATAACGGTAAGCATCGGCCGTGGCCGGCGTGTCGGGCGTGTAGCGATCCAACAGCCGTTCCAGTCGGGCGGCGGCGCGTTCGAAGTCCTCGCTACCGTACGTGGTAATCCAATCGCTATAGGGGTGTGGCGCTTGTTGGCGGTCGGCCAGTTGCCGCCCTAACCAAGCGTACAGCCGCATGCAAGGCGTCATGGCGGCGATAGTCATCCCGGTCTCTTGCCCCCAGGCGGTGGCCAGCAGAAAATCGACATAGCGCCGGGTGGCCGCGCCGGGTGTTATCCGCTCCAGATCGATCTCGAAAGCTTCGGCGACGCCTCGGTGCAATTGCATTTCTTGGAGCGCGTCGCCCGCCAGTTCGTGCAGGCTTCGATAACCGATCCAATCCGGCGACTTGGCGGCGGCGATGGCGTAGGCGCGCGCGAAGGCTTGCAGGTAAAACGCATCTTGTCCGATGTAATAGGCGAAGCGCGGGCGCGCCAGCGAACCGTCGCCGATGCCTTGCAAGAACGGCAGTTCGAGGCAAATGCGAGCGAGATCGAGGTTGGCTTGCCAGAGCGTATCGGACAGCGGCATGGCGGGAGTTCCTTTATCGGACGGACGTGATGCCGATATTATCCGGTTTGTCGGCCGATTGAGATCAAAGAACGCTCATGCGGCCCGTTCGAGACCTCCGCGCCAATCCCGTTTTAATGTCCAACCCTTGCCTATTCTGAAGGTTTTTGCCATGACCGATCCGTCTCGCCCGCTCGGTTTCGCCACCCGCGCGGTTCACGCGGGCCAATCGCCCGATCCCGCGACCGGCGCGGTGGTGACGCCGATTTATGCCACGTCGACGTACGTCCAATCCAGTCCGGGCGTGCATCAGGGTTTTGAGTACTCGCGCAGCCAAAATCCGACCCGCTTTGCCTACGAGCGTTGCGCCGCCGATCTGGAAGGCGGCGACGCCGGTTTTGCCTTCGCCTCCGGCCTGGCGGCGACTTCGACGGTGCTGGAGTTGCTGGATACCGGCGATCATTTGGTGGCGCTGGATGACATCTACGGCGGCACCCGTCGGTTGTTCGAGCAGGTGCGCCGCCGCAGCGCCGGCCTGAGCTTTTCCTATTCCGACCTGCGCGACCGCACGGCGCTGGAAGCGGTGTTAACCCCGAAAACTCGGATGATTTGGGTGGAATCGCCCAGCAATCCGTTGTTGAAGCTGGTGGATTTGGAAATGATCGCCAGCGTGGCCGGCGCGCGCGGCATTCTGACCGTGGCCGACAACACCTTCGCCACGCCGTGGTCGCAGCGGCCGCTGGAATACGGTTTCGATCTCGTCATTCATTCCGCCACCAAATACCTCAACGGCCATTCCGACATCATCGGCGGAGTGGCGGTCTGTCGCGGCCGAGAGTTGGTCGAACGGTTGGGCTACCTGCAAAACGCCATCGGCGGGATCGCGGGGCCGTTTGACAGCTTTCTCGCCCTGCGCGGTTTGAAAACCTTGAGTTTGCGCATGGAGCGGCACAGCGCCAACGCGCTGCGCATCGCAAGCTGGTTAGAGCGGCATCCGAAAATCGAGCGGGTGCTCTATCCCGGCTTGCCCAGCCACCCCCAACACCCGCTGGCGCGGCGGCAGATGCGGGGAGGCTTCGGCGGCATGATCGGAGCGGTGGCGCGTGGCGGTCTGACGGATGTTAAGAACTTTCTCGCCCGCTGCCAGCTGTTTGCGCTGGCGGAGAGCTTGGGCGGGGTGGAAAGCTTGATCGAACATCCGGCGATCATGACCCATGCCTCCGTGCCGCCGGAAGTCCGCCGGCAACTGGGTTTCGATGACGGCCTGGTGCGCTTGTCGGTCGGAATCGAGGATGTCGATGATCTCATCGCCGATTTGGATCAAGCGCTGGCGTGAGCGCCGCGCTGCGGGCGTTCGATTGCGGCCTTGCCAGCTTTCAGCCGGACGTTGGTGGCGGACATGATCAACTGGTGTATCCGCAATCCGGCGGAAGGACAACCCATGGCGCTTGACGATCCGAGGATGATCGCCATCCAAGCCTATATCAATTACGAGCGCCGGGGCGTGCCGATGGCGCCCGGCAAGCACTGAAAAACCGTTAAGGCTCGCTAGCGCCGGCGGGATCAACCCGCCGGCAGCAGGGTGCAAACCACCGTGCGGTTCGAACGCGGGCCGTCGAACTCGCAGAAGAAAATTCCCTGCCAGGTGGACAGCCCCAATTTCCCGTCGATGATCGGGATGGTCTCGGAAGGTCCGACCAAACCCGCCTTTAAATGAGCATCGCCGTTGCCGTCTTGTCGGTCATGCAGCCAAACGCCGGACGGAATTAACTTGCCGAGCAGGCTAAGCACGTCCAACGGCACGCTTTCATCCCAATTTTCTTGAATCATGACGCCGGCGGTCGCGCCTTGGGCGTAGACGTTGAGCAAACCGTTATCGATGCCGCTTTGTTTGGCGATCGCGCGCACCCGCTCGGTAATGTCCACCAGCTCCTGAGCTTGGTGTGTGGCAAAATGGAGATAATGATGCATAATTGAGTTAATCATCCGGTTTTTGAATAAGAGATTATAGGGCTTTGTATTCTATTTTTAGCTATTTTCGTCACTATTGGCATACAATTCGCAGCACTTTTTCCGAAATATCTGCAAAAGGCATAACTATCGAAAGGTAGTGACGCAAAGTCACCGGTCTAAGG
>ERZ761607.2786-NODE-2786-length-18165-cov-391.279569_pt1 | contig 18165 bp, 19 predicted proteins | sample MGYA00511164_ERZ761607 | MGnify/ENA primary metagenome ERZ761607 (study PRJEB28899, sample SAMN02445080) | bioreactor sludge metagenome | biome: EBPR sludge | place: Australia: Brisbane, Thorneside Wastewater Treatment Plant | collected 2011-06-22 ...
CGTCGCACTGGCGTTTGCCATCGCCGCGGTTTACGCCGGCAGCGGCGCGTGGCTGGCAACACCAGCGGCAGTACCGGTGTCCGCCCCCGCCTGGTAGGCACGGCGATCGGCTGTGACGAGCGGCGTCGCTGTCGGCCGCACGTCGACCGACAGCGACGCGTGCCTGCACGGATCAGTCCTTGCGGAACTTGTCGTGGCAAGCCTTGCAGCTTTCGCCGGTCTTGCCGAACTGCACCTTCACTGCCGCCGCATCGCCAGTGGCAGCCACCTTCTGCAGCTCGTTGGCTTCCTTGATGTAGGCCATCGCCAGTTCCTTGACCTTGTCCTGCTCCTTGAAGAACTCGGGCTTGACCCGCGTCTTCTCGCCGCCGACGTCCTTGTCGGTCCCCGGACCGAACAATGCGCCCATGCCGGAATTGGCGGTTGCTGCCACAAGAGTGGCGGCGGCGGCAACCTGTTCCTTGTTGTAGCTCCCTTCGAGGTTGGCCTTGATCTTGCCCATGTTCCACGCCATGAAGCTGTAACCGGCCTTGCGATACTTGATCATCTCTTCCGGCTTCAATGCCTGCTGGGCGAAAACGGCACCCGCGCAAGTGCTCAGCAGGAGCGCAGCGACGACTTTCTTCATTCCTTTTCTCCGTTGTGGTTGATGAGACAGATCACGGGAAGCTTCGGACAGCGTCAATCCCGTGTGCTGACGCGGAGGGTCGCGACGCTGCCGCCGGCGACCGTTGGGGCCACGAGCCCACCTCGAGACCGCCAGAAGTCAGCCGCCACGGCAAAGCGACGTCTCCAGCCGCCGCCGATTGTGCCACAGTGCGTGGCAGGCAGTCTGTAACCGCCGTCACCAGCACCGCCCGAGCAGCCATCTGCCGTGCTTCAGAGCGCGAAAACGTGCTTGGCCCGCAGTGTCCGGCACTCGCTGACGAGCAGAAGCAGACGATCGATGTTGGGATGCCTGCCGGGATTGGCCCGCGCCTCATCGACGTGTTCGGCAAACAATTCGAGGCCCTTGGCCGCTGCCTCGGGAGTGATCGCGCCATAGGTCTGCGCGAGGTGATTGTAGACCGCCAGCGCACCCTGGCTTCCCGCCCGGTTCTCGATGCTGGCGGCCACCTCGCCCGCCGCATCCAGCAGGCGGATCGACTGCAGGTGCGATATCCCCGGCAACCTGCGCAGATTCTCGGCAAAGGAGGGCACGGCTTACCGTCGCCAGTTGACGATCATGCCGATGATGACGCCCGCCGCGGCACAGCCGAAGGTCGTCATCAGCACCGGTGTCCAGGCCGTCTGCTCGGGGCCGACGTAGGACGACCAGGCAGCGCTTGCCAGCCCGCCGGTCAGGAAACCGAACAGCCAGCCCAGCATGGCACCGCGCATCATCGCGCCACGCCGGCCGTCCTCGCCGCAGCAGTACGGACAATACGGCGCGCCGGCCGGCACCAGCTGCGAGCAACTCGGGCAGACGATCATTCCCTGCACCGGCTCGCCGGCCGGGTCTGTCGCCGCCGGCAAACGCTGATCAACCCCCATCAGATTCTCCTCGCGAGCGAACCCGCCAGGCCGGTGTAGCTCCACGGCGTCATGCTCATCAGTTCGGCCGTGGCTTCCTCGGGCAGCCTCAGCGATTCGACGAAGGCGCGCATGTCGTCGCGCGAAACGCGCTTCCCGCGCGTCAGCTCCTTCAGCTTCTCGTAGGGATTCGCCACGCCATGGCGCCGCATGACGGTCTGCACCGGTTCGGCCAGGAGCTCCCAATTGGCATCGAGATCCGCATGCAGGCGCTCGGCGTCGGCTTCCAGCTTGCCGAGCCCACGCAGCAACGAATCGTAGGCGAGCAACGTGTAGCCGAACGCAACGCCCATGTTGCGCAGAACGGTCGAGTCGCTGAGATCACGCTGCCAGCGCGAGATCGGCAACTTGTCCGCGAGATGGCGCAAGAGGGCGTTCGCCAGACCGAGGTTACCCTCCGAGTTCTCGAAGTCGATCGGATTGACCTTGTGCGGCATCGTTGACGAGCCGATCTCCCCCGCCTTCAGCTTCTGCCGGAAGAATCCCAGCGAGATGTAGCCCCAGAGGTCGCGGTTGAGATCGATGAGGATCAGGTTGGCACGCGCAAAGGCATCGAAGAGCTCCGCCATCGAGTCATGCGGCTCGATCTGAATCGTGTAGGGATTGAACTCCAGGCCAAGCGATTCGACGAAGCGGCGGGCAAAGCTCTCCCAGTCATGCCCCGGGTACGCTGCCAGATGAGCGTTGTAGTTGCCAACGGCACCGTTGATCTTGCCGAGCAGGCTGACGCCAGCAATCGTCGAGCGCGCCCGCCGCAGGCGAAAGGCGACATTCGCCAGCTCCTTGCCAAGCGTGGTCGGCGTCGCCGGCTGGCCGTGCGTGCGCGACATCATCGGCAGGTCGGCAAGCTCGTGCGCGAGGTCTCGCAGGCGCTCGATGATCGCGTCGAGCATCGGCAGCATCGTCTCGGCTCGCGCGCCCTGCAGCATCAGCGCATGCGCCAGGTTGTTGATGTCTTCCGATGTACAGGCAAAGTGGATGAACTCGGCGACGCCCATGACCTCGACATTGCCGGCCAGTCGCCTCCTGATCCAGTACTCGAGTGCCTTGACATCATGATTCGTCACCGCCTCGATCTCTTTCACCTCCGCCGCCTCGGCAGGGCCAAAATCGGCCACCAGGGCATCCAGCTGGCACAGGGTAGCAGCCGAGAAGGGTGGAATCTCGCCAAGATGCGGGTCGGCAGCGAGCGCCTTCAGCCACTCGACTTCAACCTGCAGGCGACGCCTGATCAGGCCGCATTCGGAGAACTGCGGGCGCAGCGGATCCAGCTTGCCGGCGTAGCGGCCATCGAGCGGTGAGAGCGAAGTGAGCGGTGAAGGCAGCATGCAGAGTGGTCCTTGAACGGTCGATGGCACAACCCCGTATTCTACCCGCCCCGGGGCGGCCAGCCCTAACCACGTTGCGGGCGCGATGCTATAATCGTGCGCAGATTTTTACAATCGGGAACCAGATGAAGCTCATCGGATCACTTACCAGTCCCTACGTCCGCAAGACGCGGGTCGTCCTGGCTGAGAAAAAGATCGACTACGACTTCGAGATCGACTCGCCGTGGACGCCGGAAAACCAGGTGACCAACGTCAATCCGCTCGGCAAGATTCCGGTCCTCGTCCTCGACGACAACACCGTCCTGTTTGATTCGCGCGTCATCGTCGAGTACCTTGACAACGTCGCTCCGAACAACAAACTGATGCCCGCTCCCAACCGCGAACGTTCCGAAGTCAAACGCTGGGAGGCGCTCGCCGACGGCGCATGTGACGCCGCAGCGCTCGTCTTCCTCGAGCGGAAGCGGCCGGCCACCCAGCAGAGCCCTGAATGGATCGCCCGCCAGCTGGCAAAGATCATCAGCAGCCTCGAATACATGTCGAGCGAACTCGGCGACAGCAACTGGTGCATGGGCACACACTTCTCGCTCGCGGACGTCGCCAGCGGCTGCGCCCTCGGTTACCTCGTCTTCCGCTTTCCCGAAATCGACTGGGGGGGGAAGCACCCCAATCTCGCCCGGCTGTATGAGAAGCTGATGCGGCGGCCGGCATTCGTCGACACCATGCCGCAGGGCTGAGCCTCCGGCGCGGCAGCAGCGGGACGCCCTTTCCGCCGCCCGGTCCGTTGTCTCGGAAGTCGCTCAGGCATCGCGCAGGATACCGGCCGGTGGCGATCGTCACTGCCTGGCGGTTTGCGCCCGCTGGCGGCGGCGTGCTCAGCAAGGCTCATTTCACCGGCGCTGCCTGCCCGGCGGCGACAGCCGCAGGATCAAGGCCTTGCCCACCGACTTCGACGGCATCCACCTTGCCATCTTCCTGCAGCAGGGCCTCCTCCGACTTCCGGTTCAGGACGACGATGCTGATCCGGCGATTGATCGAACTCAGCGGATCATTCCGGTCGAACAGGACCGTCGACGCCAGGCCGACGACGCGCAGGACCTTGTGTTCATCCATGCCACCGGAAATCAGCTCTCGCCGTGAGGCGTTCGCCCGATTCGCCGACAGCTCCCAGTTCGAAAAGCCCTTGTCGCCACCACCAAACTGCGCCGCATCGGTGTGACCGGAAAGACTCAGCTTGTTCGGCACTTCATTCAGCGCCTTGCCGATCTCACGCAGGATCACCTTCGTATGCGGCTTGAGCTCGGCGCTGCTGGTGTCGAACATCGGCCGGTTCTGCTCATCGACGATCTGGATTCGCAGTCCCTCACTGGTCACGTCCACCAGAAGCTGATTCTTGAACTGCCTGAGTGCCGGATTGCTCTCGATCAGCTTTTCGATGCTCTGCTTCAGCTCACCGAGCATCGCTTTCTCGCGCTCCTCGAATTCCCTGCGCGCCTGCTCGGCGTTGGTCTCCTTCAGGTTGACCGTCTTGCTCTTGGCGTCGATGTCGCCACCCTTGACCTGCCCCGCAGTGCGCGTCAGGTCCTTGCCACCACCTTTGAGCACGCTCGAACTGTCGCCGGTTCCCGCCCCCCCCTGCGAGGCAATCTTGAGCGGATTCTGGAAGTAATCGGCAATGCCCTTGAGGTCGCCGCTGGCGGTCGATCCCAACAGCCACATCAGCAGAAAGAAAGCCATCATCGCTGTCACGAAGTCGGCGTAGGCGATCTTCCACGCACCGCCATGATGGCCGCCGGCAACCTTCTTGACGCGCTTGACGACTATCGGGCGTACATCATCACTCATTCATCATCCCCAGTCGGTCGTCGGCGCAGGGCCTACTTGCCCTTGCGGTTCTTGAGTTCCTCTTCCAGCTCGCGGAAGGTCGGACGGACGTCGGCCGCCAGCGCCTTGCGGCCAAACTCGACCGCCACCTGCGGGGCATAACCGGACATCGACGCCAGCAGGACGACCTTGATGACCTGGTAGATCTTCGATCCCTCCTGCGCCTTCTGTTCCAACAGGCTGGCCACCGGCGAAACGAAGCCGTAAGCGATGAGGATGCCGAGGAAGGTACCGACCAGAGCCCCGCCGATCATCTTCCCCAGGACGGCGGGCGGCTCGCCCACCGACCCCATGACGTTGACGACTCCCATCACGGCGACGACGATACCGAAGGCGGGCACGGCATCGCCCACTTTCGAGACCACGTGACCCGGGGTTTCCACCTCGTGGTGATGCGTTTCGATTTCGATGTCCATCAGGCTCTCGATCTCGATTGCATTGAGGTTGCCGCCGACCATCATCCGCAGATAATCGGTGATGAACTCGATCACGTGGTGGTCACCCGACAGTGCGGGGTACTTGCTGAAGATCGGGCTCTCTTTCGGGTTCTCGACGTCGTTCTCGATCGACATCAGCCCCTCCTTGCGTACCTTCGCAAGAACCTCGAAGAGCATCGCCAACAGGTCGATGTAGAGCGCCCGGGTAAACTTGGAGCCCTTGAAGATGCCGGGCAGCGCACCGATGGTCAGCTTGATGATCTTGAGGTCGTTGGAAGCAACGAAACCGCCAATCGTCAGGCCGACGATCGCCACGTACTCGAGCGGCACCCACAACGCGGCCAGGCTGCCGTGAACCGCATAGGTTCCCAGCGCCGACGCCAGAATGATCACATAGCCAACAATCAGAAACATGCGCCCCCCCTGTGATACGGCGTCCCAACGGTCCGGCTGCTCGAACCCGACCATAGTCGCGCATTGTAGCCACATTGCACCGCATCGGCATCGGCCAATCGTCCCCGAATTCGCCCCCGGCGTGCTGTCCGGCAGCCCGGCTCCGCCGGCAGCGCTTGCGGACGGAGCCGGTACGCCATGCTACGGTCAGATCGTATAAACTTGCCGCGTGGCAGCGAACCCCCGAGGCAGACGGACGAATGAAGTTTTGCAGTGAATGCGGCGGCACGGTCGAACTGGCGATCCCAGACGGCGATAGCCTGCCGCGACACGTCTGCCCGCAGTGCGGAACGATTCATTACCAGAATCCGAAGCTGGTGGTTGGCTGCATTGCCGAGTGGCACGATCGGATCCTCCTCTGCCGCCGATCGATCGAGCCACGCTACGGCCTATGGACCCTGCCGGCCGGCTTCATGGAGAACGGCGAGTCCACAGCCCAGGCGGCGATCCGCGAAACCCTCGAGGAAGCCTGCGCACGGGTCGAGATCCAGCACCTGTTCTCGCTCGTCAATGTGCCGCACATCAATCAGGTGCACCTCTTCTACCGCGCCCGCCTGCTCGACACCGGCTTCGCCGCCGGCCTCGAAACCCTCGAAACCGCGCTGTTTTCCGAAGAAGCCCTGCCGTGGCAGTCGCTCGCCTTCCAGAGCGTCACCCTGTGTCTGCAGGCCTACTTTGCCGATCGCCGAAGGGGCCGGTTCCTGCTGCACGAGGACTGCATCCTGCGTCGCTCCGGGCAGTTCAGCGAGCATCGTCGAGCGTGAATTCAACCGGCAGCAGGATGCGAAAATCGCGCCCCCTGAGCCCTGCAGGCAGCGCCGTTTCTGCCGAAGCCTGCTCGAGCATCGCAACCGCCTGCCGGTCGAGCGCGGCGTGGCCGCTCGAGCGAGCGAGCGAGAACTGCGGACGTGGCTGCCAGGCGCTGACACTGACGGCCACCTCGACCCGCCCCTGCCAGCCACGCTCGCGTGCCAAGGCCGGATAGCGCTTGAAGCGACGCGAGGCGATCGCCAGTTCGATCCGGTAGTGCCGCAGATCGTCGGCGCTGATTCCTGCAGCCGGCGTCGCCGCACCCGCCCTCGAGTCTCCGACAGGGACTTCCTGCGCCACGGCAGTGGCGCCAGAGGCGGTCACTCCACTCGCCGACAGAGGCTCGGGGGGCGGCGATCGCGATGGGCGGGGTTGCATGGGTGGCGAATCGTCCGACCGCGGCGCCGCCGACTGCTCGATGACCGGTCGCGCGGGCGTCGTCAGGCGTGGTGATGCCGCAGCGGCCGTCGTCTGCCGTTCGCGCACTGGTCGCCGGCGGGACTCCACCGACGCCGGGGTGGCTGCGGTCGCGGCATCGACCTCGCCAGGCACCGGCGACCGGTAAGCGATCATGGCCACGACCGGCTGCACGGCCATCCCCGGCGGCCGCTGCGGCAAACGATATGCTGGCGCCAGCAGGGCTGCGTGCGCCAGCAGCGAAGCCAGCAGCGCCAGCCAAAGGCGTCGGCGTGCCGAGTCAGCCATGGCCGCGGGCGCGACCGAGCAGCGCAGGTTTCATGTCAATGCTCCCCGCAGCCGCCGGACGCCAGCAGCGCTGACAGACGCTCGCCAGCGCGACGTCAGCACGCCGGCGGTCGCGATCATCGCCGCTCCAGCCAGACGACCTGCCCTGCTGACGTCGTCCACGCGCCCTGCCGCGCGCGCTGCCGGACAGCGTCAGATAGCGGTCTTTCCCGGCTACCTGCCGCTCTGTGCCTGGTCCTCACGCATCTTCTTGCTGAAGAAGCGAGCGAACCAGAACGACATACCGATCACGAAGGCAATCACGAACAAGCTGAACAGACCATAATCCGTCGAAAACAGCAGATCCCAAGCCATCTCCAAGCTCCTCTCTCAATTGGCCTGCGCCGCGGCCTTCGCCGGGCGCACAGCCTGCAACCGCAAAACCACGTCTGGCTCGGCGATCCAGTCACCGGTCAGACGCCACTCCTGCCGCTCGTCTTCAAGGATGACATGCCAGCGCCCCTGCAGGGGCCGCAGCGTAGCACCATAGACGCGGCCGCCCTCGGCCCGCAGCAGCAGGTTCTGGTCCAGACCCGGACGCGTCGGATGGGCGATGCGCAGGGTCAGCGAGTCGGGCGAGCGAAGGCCCTCGTTCGCCTGCAGCAGCACACGAATCCGCCCACCGCTTCCGCCCAGCAGCACTTCGGCTGCGATCCCCAGGTCGGCGGCGCGCTGATCGCGCGCCGTGCGCTGGTTGATCCCCAGCCCCTCCTTGTAGTAATCATCAACGACCAGCCCATCGTTGCTGACCACCGCCAGATAGGCGGTAACCAGACCGGCAATGACGACGACCAATGGTCCGAGCATCAGCAGCCATGGCCACGGTTCCCGATACCACGGCGTTGCCGAGGAGTTGGTGGCCCTGCTCATGGCTGAAAGAAACTCGTCTTCTCGCGCACGGCGATGTCCGGATCATCGTCGGCGCGAATCTCGAAGTGGATGACGTTCGACCCCTTCTTGCCAACGCCCGGGTCTGCGCGCGCCGACAGAAGGAAGGTCGTCGACGACGCAGCCGGGACCTCGACGCTCCGGTCGCCGACGATATCGATTCCCTCCAACCCGCTGACACTGACCGCGTAGCGGTGCGCAGCGTCGTCGGTATTCGAGATATGCAGGCTGAACACGTTCTCGGTGCGCCCATCGTCCGCCTCGCGCGAGAGGGTCGAGCGGTCACGCAGCACATCAACCTTCAGCGGCACACGATGCCCGAGACTCCAGGCAGTCGCCAGGATGATCGCCAGCAGGATGCTGGCGTAAAGCAGCGTTCGCGGTCGCAACAGGTGTGCCGCCATCTGCCGCGCCGTGTAGTGCTGCGCCAGGGCGTTTTCGGTCGAGTAGCGGATCAGGCCGCGCGGCGAGCCGACCTTGTCCATCACCTGGTCGCAGGCGTCGATGCAGGCGGCACACGCGATGCACTCGAGTTGCAGGCCATTGCGGATGTCGATTCCGGTCGGACAGACCTGCACGCAAATGCTGCAATCCACGCAGTCGCCGAGAGTTGCCGCTTTCGCGGCCGCACCTTTCCGGCGCGCACCCCGCGGCTCGCCGCGCTCGGGGTCATAGCTGATGATCAGCGTGTCGGGGTCGAACATCACCCCCTGGAAGCGTGCATAGGGACACATGTACTTGCACACCTGCTCCCGCATGAAGCCCGCCATCATGTAGAGAAAGGCGGCGTAGAACAAGATCCAGAAGGTCTCCCACGGCCCAAGGGCAAACACGGCGATCGCCGGCAGCAGTTCCTTGATCGGCGTGAAGTAGCCGACGAAGGTGATCCCGGTCCATAGCGCGATCAGCAGCCACAGACTGTGCTTGATCAACTTGAGGCGGAACTTGCGCGGATTCATCGGCTGCGCGTCAAGCTTCATTCGCGCCGGTCGCTCGCCTTCGATCCTGCGCTCGATCCACATCAGGATTTCCGTATACACCGTCTGCGGGCAGGCGTAACCGCAAAACAGGCGGCCGCCGACGGCGGTGACAAGGAACAGGGCATAAGCGGAAATCACCAGCAGAATCGCCAGGTAGATCACGTCCTGCGGCCAGAAGACCATGCCGAAGATATAGAACCGGCGCTCCTCGATATGAAACAGGACCGCCTGACGGCCGCCCCATTCAAGCCAGCAGAGCCCGTAAAAGAGCGCCTGCGTGATGAAGACCATCGCCCAGCGCCAGTTGTTGAAGATCCCCGTGGTGCTGCGGGCGTAGACGGTGCGATGCTTCTCATACAGCCCGTCAACGTTGATGGGGATTGTCCTGGCCTTGCTGCCGGCCGCCTGGTCCATGATCTCAGCTCCGATCCACTTAAGAATTACACCAAACTCTAATATTAGCTTCTGGCTCGAGAGGGAACTTGATCTGAATCAGTCAGCGGCACATCGGCAACCGCCGTGAGCAACGGTCGGAGAAGGCCTGGACACTGACGCACCGGCCGCATCGACCGGAGCGACAGGCTTGTGCGGCATCGTCGTTCCGGTAATGCAAGAACGGAGCGGCAATCCCGCTCCGTTCTTCAGGCACGCCGACGACGCCGACGACTACTTGCCGCCTGCGGCCGGGCCCAGGCTGAGGACGTAAGCTGCCAGCACGTGCACCTTCTCGTCCCCGAGGAACTCCTTCCACGCCGGCATCTGGTTGTTGCGGCCCTTGGTGATGGTCTCGATGATCGTCGCCTCGGAACTACCGTAGAGCCAGACCTTGTCGGTCAGATTGGGTGCCCCGAGCGCCTGCATGCCCTTGCCATCCGCGCCGTGGCAGCCGGAACATCCGGCGCTGTTGAACGCCTCCTGCCCCTTGCTTGCGCGCAAGGAATCAGCGGGCAGGCCCGAAAGCGAGCGGACATAGTGCGCCAGATCCTTGATCGTATCGGCACCGAGCTGGGCATGTGGTGGCATGACGCCATTGCGCCCCACGGCGATCGTCTCGACGATCTGTGCCGGTTCGCCACCCCACTGCCACTCGCTGTCCGCCAGGTTCGGGAAACCCTTCGAGCCCTTGGCGTCGGCACCGTGACACTGAACGCAATAGGTCAGGTACAGCCGCTTGCCGGTCTCCATCGCGGCGTTGTCGCCCGCCAGAGCCTTGAGATCGGTCTGCATGTACTTGCTGTAGAGCGGCCTGGTCTGCTCGTCGAACTTCGCCATTTCCCTTGCCCACTGGCCACTCGACGACCAGCCAAGGATTCCCTGGAAGCTGCCGAGTGTCGGGTAGAGGAAGCTGTAGACCAGCGAAAAGATCACCGTGATATAGAAGAGCCACATCCACCACTTCGGCAGCGGGTTGTTGTACTCCTCGAGGGTCTCGTCCCAGACGTGGCCGGTCGTATCGAGCTTGGCTGGCGGCGGCAGACTCTGTGTCCACAGCAGCACGCCGCAGGCGATGATGCTCACCAGCACGAGCAGAATGACATACCAGTTCCAAAACTGATTCACAAAATCGTTCATGATGCTTTCCTTTGTCCGTTGCGATCCTGGCCAAGTTCGGCCCGATCCGCTTCCTCATCGGTGAATGGCAGCATCGCTGCTTCTTCGAAGCGCTTCTTGTTGCCCTTGACGCCGTAGGCCCACCAGACGATCCCGAGGAAGGTCAGCAGGGAAACGACGGTGACGATGGATCGCAGATCGTTGATGTCCATGCGCTTACCTGACGTTCTTCATTTCCAGGCCCATCCCCTGCAGGTAGGCGATGAGGGCGTCGAGTTCGCTCTTGCCTTCAAGCTGCTTCTTCGCGCCGGCGATCTCCTCGTCGGAGTACGGAACGCCAACCTTGCGCAGGGCGCGCATCTTCGCCTCGATGGTGCTGGCGTCGGCCGGCGCCTTCTCGAGGAAGGCAAAGGCAGGCATGTTGGACTCGGGAACCACATCCCGCGGATTGATCAGGTGCACCCGGTGCCACTCGTCGGAGTAACGTCCGCCGACTCGGGCCAGATCGGGACCGGTCCGCTTCGAACCCCACTGGAACGGGTGGTCGTAAACGAACTCGCCGGCGACCGAATAATGCCCGTAGCGTTCGGTCTCGGCACGGAACGGACGGATCATCTGCGAATGGCAGAGAAAACAGCCTTCGCGGATGTAGACGTCGCGGCCGGTCAGGCGGACCGGATCGTAGGGCTTGAGCCCGGTCACCGGTTGGGTGGTGGACTTCTGGAAGAACAGTGGAACGATTTCCACCAGGCCACCGACGCTGACCACCAGCAGGGTCAGCACGATCATCAACGGAACGCTGCGTTCGATTGCATCTTGCGTGATCTTCATTGCTTCTTCCTTGTCAGGCGTGGTGGGCGGCAGGCACCAGGACGCGTGCGTCATCGACCGACCGCCCGCCAGCGATCGTCTTCAACATGTTGTAGGCCATCACGAGCATGCCGGCCAGGAACAGGACGCCACCCAGGAAACGGATCGCCCAGAAGGGATACGAGGCCTTGACCGATTCGACGAAGCTGTAGGTGAGCGTGCCGTCGGCATTGACCGCGCGCCACATGAGGCCCTGCATCACGCCCGAGATCCACATCGACGCGATGTAGAGGACGACGCCGATCGTCGCCACCCAGAAGTGGACGGTGATCAGCTTGACGCTGAACATCTCGCTCTTGCCGAACAACCGCGGGATCAGGTAGTAGATCGAACCGATGGAGATCATCGCCACCCAGCCGAGAGCACCCGAGTGCACGTGTCCGACGGTCCAGTCGGTGTAGTGCGACAGCGCATTGACCGTCTTGATCGCCATCATCGGGCCTTCGAAGGTCGACATGCCGTAGAAGGACAGCGAGGTGATCAGGAACTTCAGGATCGGATCGTCGCGCAGCTTGTGCCAGGCACCGGACAGGGTCATGACGCCGTTGATCATGCCACCCCACGACGGCGCCAGCAGGATCAGCGAGAACAGCATGCCGACCGACTGCGTCCAGTCAGGCAGCGCCGTGTAGTGCAGGTGGTGCGGGCCGGCCCACATGTAGGTGAAGATCAGCGCCCAGAAGTGCACCACCGACAGCCGGTACGAGTAGATGGGACGCTCGGCCTGCTTCGGAACGAAGTAGTACATCATGCCGAGGAAACCCGCGGTCAGGAAGAAGCCGACCGCGTTGTGACCGTACCACCACTGGATCATCGCATCCTGAACACCGGCATAGGCCGAGTACGACTTGGTCAGCGTCACCGGCATCGCCGCGCTATTGACCACGTGCAGCAGCGCCACGGCAAGGATGAAGCCGCCGTAGAACCAGTTGGCGACATAGATGTGGCTCACCTTGCGCTTGGCGATGGTGCCGAAGAAAACCACCGCGTAAGACACCCAGACGAGCGTGATCAGGATGTCGATCGGCCACTCGAGTTCGGCGTACTCCTTGCCCGAGGTGATTCCCAGGGGCAGCGTCACGGCGGCAAGAACGATCACCACTTGCCAACCCCAGAAGGTAAACGCCGCCAGTCCGTCGGAAAACAGGCGCGTGTGGCACGTCCGCTGCACGACGTAGTACGAGGTGGCGAACAGCGCGCAGCCGCCGAAGGCGAAGATCACGGCGTTGGTATGCAGCGGCCGCAGGCGCCCGAAGTGCAGGAAACCCAGGTTGAGTTCAGGCCAGACCAGCTGGGCGGCGATGATCACCCCCACCAGCATCCCGACAATCCCCCAGATGACGGTCATTACGGCGAACTGCCGCACCACCTTGTAGTTGTATGTTGACTGAGTTTCCGACATGGACTCACCTCGTTCTTGACCAAAAAAACCGGTTTGCACCGCCCTGAATGCCCTTGTCCCGGGCACTGAATAAACGGATGCTATTCTAACCCGCCGAGGCCAAACTTGACGCAGATCAACCTCGACGCACGGCCAGCCGTGCGCCTGCGCAAAAAAAAGGGTGCGCCGAAACGCACCCGAAACCCCAACAGAGAAACATCCCTGGACGCCCCAGGCAGCGAATGCCGGAGCACTCGCGCCAGCGACCCCGGCATTATCTTCGCCTTTGGGACACCCGTCTTGACCTGCGTCAAGAGTCGCGCAGATCGGTCGCTGAACGATCTGCGCGGTCATCTCCGGCGCTCGCCGCCGGAGACGACCTGTCGTCATCCATCAGGATGCGGTACGCTGGTCCCTCCATGTCGTCGAACTGGCCGCTGCGCAGCGACCACCAGAAAGCGAGTGCGATCAGGAAGACCAGCACGACGGAAATCGGGATCAGCAGGTAGAGGGTTTCCATCAGGGATCAGCTTCCGGCAGCCTTCTGCAACCGCAACGAATTCGCGACCACCAGCAGCGAACTGCCGGACATGCCGATGCCGGCCATCCACGGCGTGATGAAACCGGTCATCGCCAGCGGCAGAACGACGAAATTATAGGCGAACGACCACCACAGATTCTGCCGGATGACGCGCAGCGCACGGCGCGACACCCTGACGCCACGCCGCAGGTGCTCAAGGTTCTCCGACAGCAGCACCAGATCCGCCTGCGTTCGCGCCAGCTCCGAACCACCGCCCATGGCCACCGAAACCTGTGCCTGGGCCAGCACCGGCGCGTCGTTGACGCCGTCGCCAACCATCGCCACGACGGCGCCGGCGGCCTGCAGGTGGCGCACGTGATCGTGCTTCGCCTGCGGCGATGCGTCCGCCACCACTTCGTCGATCGCCAGGCCCTGCGCGACACGCCGCGCAACCGGCGCACAGTCGCCGGTCAGCAGCACCACCCGTCTGCCGGCGGCACGAAGGTCGGCGAGCAGTGCTGCGGCTTCCGGCCGCACCTCATCACCGAGGCGAAAGAGCGCCATCCAACCCGCTTCATCGCCGAGCGCGACCACCGTGTCGCCGCTGGCGAGAACGGCCTCGGCCGACGCCGGCAGCGGCCGACCGTGCAGCGCGTGTACGTACCCCGGCCTGCCGAGGCGCAGCCGCCGGCCGCCGAGGAGCGCCGTCACGCCGCAACCCGGCTCGTTGCCGGGCGCTTCGACCGCCGGCAACGGGCGACCGGCCGCCGCCTCGCGCAAGGCCCTGCCGAGGGGATGCTCCGAGGCCTGCTCGAGCGCCGCTGCCAGCGTCAGACAGGCATCGGCAGCAACTTCAGCGAGGGGCAGCACCTCGAGCAGCCGCATCTCGCCGGTGGTCAGAGTGCCGGTCTTGTCGAAAACGAAGTGGCTGGCCCGCGCCAGGGTCTCGACGGCATGGCTGCGGGTGACCAGCAGGCCGGCCCGGGCCATGGCCCCACTGGCAACCGTCAGCGCCACCGGCGTCGCCAGCGACAGGGCGCAGGGACAGGTGACGACCAGCACCGAGACGGTGATCCACAGCGCCTGTCGTGGGTCGATGAACCACCAGGTCAGCGCTACCGCCGCTGCCAGGAACAGCAGCGCGATGATGAAGTGACTGGCGATGCGATCAGCCAACTCGACGATCCGCGGCTTCTCCGCCGCCGCCCGCTCCATCAGACGGACGATCGCCGACAGGCGGGTGGCCTCGCCGACCCGCGTCACCTCGACCAGCAGCGGGCTCTCGACGTTGAGCGCGCCACCGGTCACGGCCGATCCCGGGCGCTTGTCCACCGGCGCGCTCTCCCCGGTGAGCAGCGACTCGTTGGCGCTGCTCTCACCTTCAAGAACCTTGCCGTCGGCCGGGATCGTCTCGCCGGCCCGCACGAGCACCACCTCGCCCGGCTGCAGGTTGGCCACCAGAACCTGCTCCTGCTCCCGCTGCCGCGGATAATCCGGCAGTCGGGTGGCGACCGCGGGCATCAGCCGTGCCAGCGCCTCGGTGGTGCTGACCGCCCCCTGCCGCGCCGTCATCTCGAGAAAGCGTCCGCTCAGCAGGAAGAAGACGAACATCGTCACCGAGTCGAAATAGACCTCGCCGCTGGCCGTCAGCGTCGCCCAGACGCTCGCCAGGAAAGCGGCGCCGATGCCTAGCGCAACCGGCACGTCCATGCCCACACGCCGCAGTCGCAGGTCGCGCCAGGCGTTGCCGAAGAAGGGCGCAGCCGAATAGAGGATCACCGGCAGCGTCAGCATCAGGCTGGCCCAGCGCATCAGCTGTTCCACTGCCGGCGTCATCTCGCCCTCGCCCGCCAGATAGACCGGCACGGCGTACATCATCACCTGCATCATGCCGAAACCGGCGACGAAAACGCGCCACAGTGCGCGACGCCGCTCCTGGCGAGCGATCTCCTCGCTTTTCGCCGGATCGTAGGGATAGGCACGGTAGCCGATGGCGGCGATCGCCGCGAGAATGCCGGACAACCGGACTCGCCGCTCGTCCCAGCGGACGCGGGCGCGTCGCGTCGCGTAGTTGATCTCCACCGCCGTCACGCCGGCGAGTCGCGACAGGTGCTGTTCGTTGAGCCAGATGCATGCCGAACAGGTGATCCCCTCGAGGATCAGCGATGCCTCGCGCTCGCTCTGGCCGGCATCATCCGACAGCACGCGCACGAAGCTTTTCTGGAAATCGGCGTGATCGTAGAGCTGCAGACCCTCGACGATGGCCGGCATCGCCTCGCGCGGCGCGTCGGGCAGCGCATCCCGAGTGCGATAGTAATCGACGAGACCGTTATCGACGATCGCCTGCGCCACCGCCTGGCAACCACCACAGCACATGGCGCGTGGTTGTCCGTCGATGCGTGTGCTCAGGTCGACGCTTGGCGGAATGGCCTGACCACAATGGTAACAATTGCCGATGTTCATCACCGCGTGAGACGAGGAAAAAGGTGGCAGCGCCAGCCGGCGTTGCGGCAAGCCGGGTATAATCGCACGTTTTTTCCGCCCCCACTCGCGCCCGATGCTCGTCTATCGCGGTTTTTCACAGACAGCGCACAGTGCCACCGTCCTCACCATAGGCAATTTCGATGGCGTTCATCTCGGCCATCGGGCCCTCCTGGCCCGCCTGAGGGCAGCCGCCACCGACGCTGGTCTGCCGGCCGCCGTCCTCACCTTCGAGCCGCATCCGCGCGAGTTCTTCGCCCCGCAGGACGCGCCACCGCGCTTGTCGACGCTGCGCGAAAAACTCGAACTGCTCGCCGACGACGGCGTCGACTTGGTGCATGTCTGCCATTTCAACGCTTCCTTTGCCTCCCTGAGCGCTGCCGACTTCATCGAGCGCGTCCTGCTCGGTGCACTGCGGGTGCGACTCCTGATCGTCGGTGACGACTTCCGTTTCGGTGCCGCGCGCGGCGGCGACTTCGCCCTGCTGCGCGCAGCCGGTGCCCGGCTCGGCTTTCGCGTCGAGGCGATGGAAAGCATCACCCTCGACGGCGAACGCGCTTCCAGTTCGGCGGTCCGCGACGCGCTTCAGGCCGGTCGGATCGAGCACGCGGCACGCCTGCTCGGCCGCCCGTACGCGATCGACGGCCGCGTCGTCCACGGCGACGGCGTCGGGCGTCAACTCGGCTTTCACACCGCCAACATCCGCATCAAGCACGAGCGGCCGCCGTTGCGCGGCGTCTTTGCCGTCGAGGTCGGCGGGCTGCCCGGCGGACCGCACCGCGGCGCCGCCAACCTCGGCTACCGGCCGAGCGCCAACCAGGTGCTGCGGCCGCTGCTCGAGGTCCATCTGCTCGACTTCAGCGCCGACATCTATGGCGCCCACCTCAGCGTCCGCTTCCTGCACAAGCTGCGCGACGAAATGAAATTCCCCGACCTCAATGCGCTGCGCACGCAGATCGCCAGCGACGTTGCCGCCGTCAAGGCCTATTTCCAGTTGTGAGAACCATCATGGCCGACTACCGGAAGACCCTCAACCTCACCGACACCCCGTTTCCGATGCGCGGCGACCTGCCACGGCGCGAACCCCAGTGGGTTGCCGCCTGGCAGGAAGCCGGTCTTTACGAGCGCATCCGCGAGGTGTCGAAGGGACGCCCACGTTTCGTCCTGCACGACGGACCGCCCTACGCCAACGGCGACATCCATATCGGCCACGCGGTGAACAAGATCCTCAAGGACATCATCGTCCGCGCGCGCACACTCGCCGGCTTCGATGCGCCTTACGTCCCGGGCTGGGACTGTCACGGTCTGCCGATCGAGCATCAGATCGAAAAGCTGCACGGCAAGCACCTTCCCGCCGACCGTGTGCGCGCCCTGTGCCGCGCTTTCGCCGGCGAGCAGATCGAGCGACAGAAGAAGGACTTCATCCGGCTCGGCGTACTCGGCGCCTGGCAGCAGCCTTACCTGACGATGGACTTCAAGACCGAGGCCGACGAGATCCGCACCCTTGGCCGCATCCTCGACCAGGGATACCTCTACCAGGGGCTGAAACCCGTCAACTGGTGCCTCGACTGTGGTTCGGCCCTCGCCGAGGCCGAAGTGGAATACGAGGACAAGACATCGTCGGCGATCGATGTCGCCTTCGAGGTCCATCCGAATCACGCCGCGAAACTGGCACACGCCTGCGGCCTGACGCACCTGCGCGGTCCGGCGTTCGCCGTCATCTGGACGACCACTCCGTGGACCCTGCCGGCCAACGAGGCGGTCTGCGCCCACCCGGACTTTCTCTACGACCTGATCGAGACCGGGAAGGGAGCACTGCTCCTCGTCCGCGAACTCGCCGACGCCTGTCTGCAGCGCTATGGCCTGAGCGGCAAGGTGATCGGCTCGGCGAAAGGCAGCGCGCTCGAGCACCTGTTGCTCAGGCACCCCTTCCAGACGCGCGATGTGGCGCTGATCTGCGGCCGCCATGTCACGCTCGAGGCCGGCACCGGCCTCGTCCATACGGCACCGGCACACGGCACCGACGACTACCTGATCGGCAAGGTCTATGGTCTGCCGGTGAACAATCCGGTCGCTGACGATGGCCGCTTCGTTGCCGACACGCCGGCGCTGAGCGTCGGCGAACTCGGCGGCAAGTCGGTCTGGGAAGCCAACCCGCTGGTGTTGCAGGAACTCGCCGCCAACGGCCGCCTGCTGCAGTCGGAGACGATCCGCCACAGTTATCCGCACTGCTGGCGCCACAAGACGCCGATCATCTTTCGTGCGACGA
>ERZ761607.2789-NODE-2789-length-18156-cov-6.221866_pt1 | contig 18156 bp, 18 predicted proteins | sample MGYA00511164_ERZ761607 | MGnify/ENA primary metagenome ERZ761607 (study PRJEB28899, sample SAMN02445080) | bioreactor sludge metagenome | biome: EBPR sludge | place: Australia: Brisbane, Thorneside Wastewater Treatment Plant | collected 2011-06-22 ...
CGCGAATACCATCGACGTAAAGCAGGATGTAGTGCGTCAGGTTGTCGTAGATCAGATAATCGAGAATCTCGCCGAAATCGACGTCGGCCGTACCGCCCAGCGAAATGACGCTGGAAAAACCGACGCGGTTGCTGCTCGCCCAATCGAGGACGGCCGAGCAGATCGCGCCGGATTGCGAAACCAGCGCCAGATTGCCGACGTTGGCGCGCACCCGGGCAAAGGTCGCGTTCAGCCCGAGACTGGGGCGAATGATCCCCAGGCAGTTGGGCCCGAGCAGACGCACGCCGTAGCTGCGCGCAATCTCCATCATCTTGCGTTCGAGCGCCGCGCCGGCGTGGCCGGCCTCGGCAAAACCCGAGGTGATCACGATCACGTTCTTGACGCCGCTGCGCCCGCATTGTTCGATGATCCGCGGCACCGTCTGCGGCCGGGTGACGACGATCGCCAGCTCAACGCGTGCGCTGATCTCCTCGATCGACCGGTACGCTTGCGCGTCGAGAATCTTCTCGTGCGCCGGGTTGATCGGGTACAAACGCCCCTTGTAGCCTGATTCAAGTATGTTCTTGAAAAGGACGTTGCCGACCGAGTTCTCTTGCTCGGAGGCGCCGATGACGGCGACCGATTTCGGTTCAAACAGCGTGGTAAGGTAATGACGTTCTAGCATGATCATCTTCGCCCCCGGTTCCGGAGGCACTGAAATTGTGGTTGTTGCACCGCACCAATCTAACACAGTTGGCCGAGCAAGTCTCTACGTGGAAACCCGGATTAGCGGCACAATGTGACATCCGACACAGGCTCGACTGTTCAGCCGACGCTTGCCGACAAACCTGGACCGATCCAACTCCTCCGACGCCGGCGTGCCCTGCGCTCAGACAATGCCCATTATCATAATGTAAGCACGCACGAGTATGACAGTTTCTCCGCGGCAAACTTTACCTTCAGCCTGGGTGCAACGCTTCGCCAGCCTGATTCCGGCCGGAGAGGTCCTCGATCTCGCCTGCGGAAGCGGTCGCCATGCCCGCCTGCTGGCCACGCTCGGTTATCGCGTCGAGGCGGTGGACCGCGATGCGCAAGCGCTCGCTGCCCTGCGCCACGTACCCGGAGTGACGGTGCGCGAAAGCGACCTGGAAGCGCCTGGCTGGCCGTACGCCGGCCGCCGCTTCGCCGGCATCGTGGTCACCAACTACCTCTTCCGGCCACGCGTCGAGCAGCTTCTCGCATGCCTGGCCGACCCGGGATTGCTGATCTACGAAACCTTCATGCGCGGCAACGAGCGCTACGGGCGACCGTCGAATCCGGACTTCCTGCTCGCCTCGCAGGAACTGCTCGGCTGGGCACAGCAACGCTCCTGGCGCGTCCTGGCTTACGAAGAAGGCTACTGCGACGACCCCGCACCGGCTGTCGTTCAACGCCTGTGCGCCGCGCGCGGCACCATCGATAGCTGGCCCATGCTGCGCAAACGCGGAACCTTTCCTTCGTCGGCGGGCGTTTCGTTCGTATAATTCCGTGCATCTGCCCGTTTGTGTGCAGTCGATCGACCGGTTCACCATAGCAGGAGTTGGCATGAAGGGGTTTCTGAATCTGCTCGCCAAGGCAAAACTGATCGAACTTTCCGATGAGGAAAGGGCCCTCGCCGAAGCCGCGTCGGCGGCCGCGACTGGCGCAGCGCCGGCCGCGGCGGACAGCTCGCCGGATCGGCCGCCGCCCGCAGCACGTCGCCCATCCGAGCTGGATGACCCACTTACGCTACCGCCGCTGACCTCCCCGCCGGTCGCGACGGCAGCCGGCGCGGCAAGCACCGGGCAGGCCACCGACGACTTCGAAGGGGTGGCCCTGCCCGACATTTTTGCCGCCGCCGGTGTCGCCGACTCGCCGTACCCGGCGGAAAAGCTGCTCCGCCTGCTCGCCGGCCTGCGCGCAATGGATGCAGCAACCCGCAAGGCAGCGGTGCTCGCCATGGATGCCGCCGACGACAACTGGCAGATCGCCGACAGCGTCAGCGACGCCGAGCAGAAGATCGCTGCCCTCGAAGCCTACAAGCATCAATTGACCGCTCAGATCGATAATCGCGCGCTGCAGACGGGCGAACTGGTCAACCAGATCAAACTGGCTCTGGACCAATCGACCGCGGCAATTCGCAAGCAGATCAGTGAGCTGGAGCAACTGCTCGAACGCGAAGTAACGCGTGCGGCGCAGGAAACGACGAGCGTCGAGGCGGGCCTGCGCCAGGCACGCGAGGCAGCCGCACGCGAAATCCGCCGCCTTGACGGCGAAATCGAGCGTCTGCGCGAGATTCCCGCCACCTTCAAAGCGGCTTGACCCCGCCCGGCACGCAGCGCACTGCTACAAGGAGAAAGCAAATGGCCCAACTCACACCGCTGGCCAAGGGACTGATCACGGTGATCGTCATTGGCGTCGCCGGTTCGCTGGCATGGAATTTCGGACTGAAGGAACGCCTCGGCACCGGCGCTGACGGCAGTCCCGGCACACCGCCGGCAGCCAGCGCGCCAGCGCCGGCCAAGCCGACCCCGGCCAAACCCGGGAGTAGCGCCGAGCCCGCCAAGGCAAGCGCGCGCGCTGACGACCGGAACGCACCGCTGGGTAGCCCGACGAATCCCTTGAAAGTCAGTCTGGTCAGTTTCCACGGCTACGCGCCAGCGCTGGTCGCCAACGGCAACGCGCTCGAAACGCAGAGCGGATCGCTGTACGCGAAGAAAGATCTGAACGTACGCTTCGTCATTCAGGATGATATCCCGACGCTCGCCACCATCTTTGAATCGGGCGCGGCGCAGTGCGCTTGGCGCACCTCCGACTTCTGGGCGCAGGAGCAGCCGAATCTGCGCAACGCCGGCCTCGACGGACGCGCCGTGATGATCGTCGACAACACGCAAGGCGGCGACGCCGTCATCGCCAAGGATGCGGCGGTCAAATCGATCGAGGACCTCGCCGGACGCACGGTTGCCCTGCTCCAGTTCACCCCCTCGCACGGCATGTTGATCGACGCGCTCGACAATTCGTCGCTGACTGCACGCAAGAAGGACAGCGTGAAGACGGTGTTCATCAATGCCGAGGAAGGCACGGCCGGCGTGCGCGCCGCTTTCGAGGCCGGACACGTCGATGCCGCGGTGCTCTGGGACCCCGATCTGGCGCTCGCCTTGCGCAACGTGAAGGGAGCACACGTCGTCTATTCGACGAAGACGGCAACCAACCTGATCTTCGACGTCATGGTCTGCGACGCGCGCTTGCTCGCCAAGCCCGACGGACAGGCGGTCGTCCAGAAGTTCGTCGAAGGCTGGATGGAGGGGGTCACCGCGGCACGCGCCAACCCGGATAACGCGGTCGAGGCGCTGGTGCGCACCGAGGAGTTCTTTCGCCTGCTCGCCGACAAGGAAGGCAAACCCTTCGTCAAGAGCCTTTTCGCCAACGTCGTGTGGACCGGTGTCGAAGACAACGCCAGGATCCTCGGTCTGGTCGGCGGGACGAATCACTACGAGCGCGTCTACAAGCGTTTCGACGAAATCTACCGCAAGGCCGGCGCGCTGGCCAACCCCAAGTCGCCCGTCATCGCGCCGCAGGACAGCTTCGACTACCGCTACATCAAGTCGATGCTGGCCCGTGACCAGGCGGCAGCGACCGCGGCGGCGCAACCACAGACAACCTTCAGCCAATCGTCGCTGAAAGAAGCCACGCAGCAGCAAGCCATGGTGACCAAACCGGTCACGGTCGGTTTTGCCTCGGGCAGCGCTGAACTGACCAAGCGCGCGCAGAAGACGGTCGATGGCGAGATGGTTCCGTTCATCGAGAACAACGGCAAGGCTTACTTCGAGGTCAGCGGCAACTCCGACTCGACCGGCACGCGCGAGTCCAACCTCCGGCTGTCGGCGGCGCGCGCCAAGGCGGTAGTCGATTATCTCGTCGCGCAGTGGGAGTTCCCGCGTGAGCGCTTCAAGATCGTCGGCAACGGTCCCGACCGGCCACTGTGCAACGAAGCCAGCGCCGCCAGCGAAGGCCTCTCGCTGGAAGAGTGCCGGGCGCTCAACAGGACGACGCGTGTTGCCGTCTTCGGCGGCCGCTGACGGAGCCGGCAAGGTGCCCAGGACCGAATTCTGGAACCCCTACGCGGTGCCTGAGGCACCGCGTAGGCGGCTGCTCGGGCTTGCCGCCGTGCTCGCGCTGCTCGTCTTGTGGAGTGCGGTCGCCGCTTCCGGTCTGGTTAGCCCGAGCAAGTTGCCAGCCCCCTGGGAGGTCGTCGCCGCCTTCGGCTATCTGGCCTGGCACGACGGGCAGAGCATGCTCCTCACGGCAACGCTGTGGTCGGTCGGCCGACTGCTCGTCGCCGGTGTGCTGGTCATCCTGATCGGCATCCCGATCGGCATCGTCATGGGCGCCGCGCCACAGGTCAATGCCGCCTTGTCGCCGCTCGTCGACCCCTTCCGCTCGGCGCCGGTGGTCGCCCTGCTACCGATTCTGGTCATGTGGATGGGAATCGGCGAAGCGATGAAGATCGCCTTCCTGTTCATTGGCGCCGTCGTCTACCTGATCCCGATGGTGCGTGATGCGATTCAGGCGGTCCCGCAAAGCTACTGGATCGGCGCACGCGACCTCGGTGCGACACCCTGGGAGTGCATCCAGCGCGCGGTCATCCCGCTCGCCATGCCGCGCATCGCCGATGCGGTGATTGTCGCCTTCTCGGTCATGTGGACCTACATCACCGTCGCCGAATACGTCAACGCACGCGAAGGACTCGGCCAGCTGATCCAGAACGCCCGCCGCTTCAGCGCCTGGGATCAGGTCTTCGCCGGCATCATCGTGATCATCGCGCTTGCCCTGGCGACCTACCAGTTCATGGTCTGGCTGAAGCGCCGCCTCTATCCGTGGGAAACGCAACAATGAACGCGCCAGCGCCGGCCAGCCCGGCAACGAACAGTGTCAGCGTCGTTCTGCAGGACATCGTGCAGGAGTACCCGGCGCCAGGCGGCGGCGTCACGCGCGTCATCGACCGCGTCAGCCTCAGCTTCGCGCAACCCGGCATCAACATGCTGCTCGGCCCTTCCGGCTGCGGCAAGAGCACGCTGCTGCACATGCTCGGCGGCGTCCGGCCAATGGGTAGCGCGACACCAAGCAGCGGACGCGTGCTGATCGACGGTGCCGACTGCCATGGCGCCCACGACGACTCGGTGATGGTCTTCCAGCGTTACGCCAACCGCCCCGACCTGTCGGTCTTCGACAACGTTGCCTTCCCCTTCCGCCTGCAGCTCTGGCGCAAGCGCGTGCCGGAAGGCGAATGGCGCAAGCGTGTCACCGACATGCTGGCGGCGGTGGGCCTGTCCGACAAGGCGGCGCTGCGCCCGGCGCAACTCTCCGGCGGACAGAACCAGCGTGTCGCCCTCGCCCGAGCGCTCGTTCTTCGCCCGCGGATTCTGCTCATGGACGAGCCCTTCGGCGCTCTCGACGCGCAGACGCGCGAGGAAATGCAACTGCTCCTGATCGAGCTCTACCGCGCCTGGCCGTGCCTGGTCGTCTTCGTCACGCACGACGTGACCGAAGCACTGGCGCTCGGCGACCGGGTGATCGTCCTGTCAACCCAGCCGGCGCGCGTCGCCGACGACTTCGCGATCAGCGAAACGCGCCCGCGTTCGGCCGCCTGGCAGCGCTCGCCACAGGCACAGGCGTTTGCCGAACGCGTGCTCAACCAGTTGCACCAGGCCAGCCCGGGTAAAGGGCAGGTCCGGGTGACCGTCTGAACGCTCGGCGACCCGTCCTGCCGACACATCGCCTGCCCACACCCGAGATGGCCGACAGCAAACCGCCCTACGTCAAGGAGGTTCTCACCAGCCAGGCGAATCTCTACGCCTTCCTCGCTTCGCTGGCCGCCGGCGCGCTCCTGTCGATTCCATTCGGCTTCGGTGTCGGCGCCATTCCGCTGATTGCCTTCGCCGCCGGCGAGGTTCTTGCGGCGCTGCACATCCCGTCGCTGCCGTCTTTCCGCGAAAAGGTAGACCGCCGCTGGCGCGCCGAGACGCGACAAGCCTCGCGCGCCCAACTGATCGCCGAATTGCAGAAGCGCGCGGCCAAACGGGAAGGCTTCCAGGCACGGCTGCGCACCTATCAACGCATGATGGAGCGCGTTACCTCGCTCTACCAACGCGCAGAAAGCGGGCATTCCCGTCTTGCTCCGCGTGACGTCGAGCAGCTCGACGACGTTACGATCGAATATCTTTGCCTCTGGCTGGCCATTCTGGTCATCGACGACCGGATGGAAGCGATCAACCTGCGCGAAGTCGACGGCAAGCTCGCCGCAGTCAACAGAGAACTCGCTGCGCCACTGCCGGGAACCGACCTGCGCCAACTGCAGAAAGCGCGTGCCGACTACAACGCGCTGGTCGAACGTCACAACCGCATGCTCAGCCGCCGGCGGGCACTCGAAGCCGCGCTGCTGACGATGCCCGACCAGATCGACGAAATCTACCAGACGATCATGACCCTGCCCGCCTCGGAGGAAATTGGCTCGCGCCTCGAAGAAGCCGTCAGTCGGCTGCGCGTACAGGAGGATATCGAAACCGACCTGGCGGAAGCGCTGCCCGGAATGACGATGCCGAGCTCGCTCACCAGCGGCCACGGCAAGCGTCTGGTCGCAGTCGCCGGCAACCGGCACTGAGCTGGCGCGGCCGCTGGCCGGGTCGGCAGATGAGCGCGCCAGCCGGCGCGGTTTGATCAACGGAAAGTTCACTGAGCAATTCAGATTAGCCGGCAGACCGGCACAGGAAAGGAAGAAGGAGATGGCCGAGATCAATTTCATGGGGCGTCTGTCCAACCTCTGGGCAGGATTCGTCTCGTTGTGGATTACCGACGTTGAAAAGCGTCACCCCGAAATCGCCTACCAGAACGCGATCGACTCGATGATCGCCAAGTACGGCAAGCTGAAGAGCGCCACGGCGGCGATCATGCGCCGGCGCGAAGAGATCTCGGCCCGCCTCGATAGCGAACGCCGGGAACTCGAGTCGGTCAACGCCGACCTCAACGCCGCCCTGGCAAGCGGCCAGGACGACCTGGGAATCGTCCTCATCCAGAAGAAGAACGCACTCGAGGCCAGCGTCAAGACGCTCGACCAGGAAATGGAGCAGGCACGCGCCGACGCGCAGGAAGCGAAGGACTCGCTGATGCAGGTGAAAGGCGAGATCCAGAAACTCAAGGACGAGAAAGACCGCATGCTGGCGCAGATGCAGAGCGCGCAAGCGCGCCTCAAGATCCAGAACCAGCTCGACGGTCTGTCGGTCGACGCCGAGGTGCGCGCCCTCGACAACGTGCGCGAACATATCAGGAACACCGTCGCCGAAGCCAAGATGGGCTCCGAACTGCGCGACTCGGACCTCGATGTCAAACTCGCCCGCCTGCGCCAGAGCAGCGGCGCGATCACCGCGCGCCAGCAGCTCGAAGAAATGAAGCGCGCCCGCCTGGCGCAGAGCGAAAGCACCGGCAAGTCGATGTAAGGCGCCGAGGAATCCGATGACCAGCCCTGCCAATCCTGCCAGCGACGGCCCGCGACCGGCGCTGCCCAACTGGGCCGAAACGCTGCGCCAGAAATACCTGGCCGGAGAAGCCGCGGTCTTCGTCCTCTATCGCAACGTCTTCGACCGCATCCCGTTTGCCGGACGCTACCGCACGCTCCAACCCTTTCTTGCCGAAGTTCTGCTGAAAGACAACAAGCAGCGCATCTTCGAGCTCAGCATGGACCGTGGTGTCCGCCTGGTGCAGGGCGGCACGCTCGACGAAAAGGCCGATCTCTACCGCCATCTGGAAGGCAAGGGGCTGGCCGGCATCTTCGAGTCGCTCGAAAAACGGATGCGCGAACAAGGTTCGAGCGCGCTGCTGATTCCCTACGCGGCGACCATCTTCCCGGCCGCCGAGGCGCATTTCCTCTCGCTCGACGAACGCGGCGCCTGCACCGCGCTGCACCGCTGGTCGCTCGACGAAAGCTTCGCCGAACGCGACAACGTCGTCATTCTGGTCAGCGAGTCGCTGGCCGACATCAGCCCGGCGCTGCTCACCCACCCGCGCATCGTCGCGCTCGAACTGCCGATGCCCGACCGGACCGAGCGCCGCACGGCGATCGGGCACTACGCACCGCGCCTGCCGCCGGCCGAGGCCGACCTGCTGGCCGACCAGACGGCCGGCCTGCGCCTGATCCAGCTCGCCGGCATCGTCGCCAGCGAAGCGCCGCAGGGGCTGAGCGAAACGCAGCGGCGAACCTTGATTGCCGACCTGCTCGCGGGCAGCCCGAATGCCGCCGTGCGGGCCGAGAAGCTGGCGGCGATCACCGCCGGCATGACGCCGGACGAGATTCGGCAGCTCGTCGACCCGACGCGTGCGCTGCCGGAAGCGGGCGACCCGGCGGGCGAAATGATGGCCGTCGTGCGCCGCCGCAAGCGCGAGCTGATCGAGAAGGAATGCGCCGGCCTGATCGAGTTCATCGAGCCCCGCCATGGCCTCGACGCCGTCGGCGGCAACGAAAACATCAAGAGTGAACTACTGGACATCGCGCGTCTGATCCGCAGCGGCGAGCGCGCGCGCGCACCGATGGGGCTCCTCGCGGTTGGCCCGATGGGCGCCGGCAAGACCTTCGTCATCAAGGCTTTTCTCGCCGAGGCCGGCCTTTCCGGCGTCGCCCTGAAGAACTTTCGCTCGAAATGGGTCGGGTCGACCGAGGCCAATCTCGAACGTGTGCTGGCGACGGTAAAGGCGATGGGCCCGATCGCGCTGGTCATCGACGAGGGCGACCGCAGCTTCGGCAACCAGAGTGGAGATGCCGACGGCGGCACCGGCTCGCGCGTCATCGCACGCCTGAAGGAATTCATGTCCGACCCGGAAAACCGCGGTCAGGTCGTCTTCATCCTGATGACCAACCGGCCCGACAAGCTGGACAGTGACATCAAGCGCCCCGGCCGCCTCGACCGCAAGATTCCCTTCTTCTACGCCGAGACGGCCGCCGAAAGAGCAGCCGTCATCGACGCCATCTTCCGGCGTTACGCCATCCCCTGCGCGCTCACCAAAGGCGTGCTGGAAGAGGCCTGCGCGGCGCTCCAAGGCTACTCGAACGCCGACCTGGAAGCCGTCGCACTGCTCGCCGCCGAATTCGCCGAGCGCGCCGGCGTGCCGCTCGACGGCGAGCGCCTCGCCCAGGCGATCGACGATTTCATGCCGCCCCAGGAGACGGCCATGCTGCGCTACATGGAAATGCTCGCCGTCTCCGAAACCTCGCGCCGCTCGCTCCTGCCAGAGCGCTTCCGCACGCTCTCGGCGCATGACGTGCAGGCCCGCCTCGCCGAATTCCGGCGCCAGATCAACTCCTGAAGGAACCGCCCATGTTGCCCCAGTTTGCCGAGACCGAACTCGACCCCGCCCAGACGATCGCCGCCACCCGCCTGCTGCTGCGCATTGCGCGCGTCGACGGCGCTCGCACCGCCGAAGAAATCGCACTCATCCGGCAATTCTACGAAACCGGCCGTGCGGCGCACTGGCCCGCTTTCACCACTTTGCTCGACGACGACTCGAGCGGCGAACTGAGCACCACGTTCACGCAGGTCGCGCAGCGCGAACTCGTCATCGCCACCTGCCTGATGGTGGCTTTTGCCGACGGCTGCCTGATCGCCGAAGAACTGGCTGCCGTGCACGCCGTCGCCGGCGAAATCGGCCTGCCGGCAAAACGCGTCGACGAACTGCTGGCCTTGGTCAAGGACTACATGCTGGCGCAACTCTCGCACCTGCCCGACGCCGGTTCGCTGGCCGTCGTCGCCGGCGAACTGGGGTAAGCGCGCGCCGGACGATCTTGCGCCGCGCTCAGCAACACGGCGCGCACTCGGCAAAGATCTGAACCGACGCGGCAGCGCGAAAAGGGCGTGGCCAAGCACGCGCCGTCGGCGACTCGGCACCATGCCGCGTTTGGCTGAACGACTTCGCGCGTGCGACTGGCCGCGACCAGCGCGTGCGTGAACGCCGATGCTATACTGGCCGCCGGTCAACGTTCACGCACGTCTGCAGGAACTCCATGCCTATCCTGATTTGTGGCTCCATCGCCTTCGACAACATCATGGTCTTCCATGATCGTTTCAAGAACCATATCCTGCCCGAACAGATTCACATTCTCAACGTCGCTTTCCTGGTTCCCGAAATGCGCCGGGAATTCGGCGGCTGCGCCGGCAATATCGCCTACAACCTGAAGCTGCTCGGCGGCGATCCGCTGATCATGGCAACGGTCGGCGATGACGCTGATCCCTACCTGCAGCGCCTCGATCGGCTGGGTTTGCTGCGCACCCATGTGCGCCGGATTGACGCGACTTACACTGCCCAGGCGTTCATCACGACCGACCTGGACGATAACCAGATTACCGCATTCCATCCTGGAGCGATGACGTACTCGCACGCCAATCGGGTCGCCGAGGCGTCCGGGATCAGCCTGGCGATCGTTGCCCCGGACGGCCGCGACGGGATGATGCAGCACGCGCGCGATCTGGCACGACAGGCTACCCCTTTCGTTTTCGACCCCGGCCAGGGCCTGCCGATGTTCTCCGGCGCCGAATTGCTCGAGTTCATGCAATTGGCGGACTACGCGTGCTTCAACGACTACGAAGCGAAGCTGCTGTGCGATCGGACGAACCAGTCGCTGGCCGAACTGGCCGATCAGGTCAAGGCGCTGATCGTCACGCTGGGTGGCGAAGGTTCGCGCATCTACGCCGACGGCACGTGCCATACCATTCCGTGCGTACCAGCGGCAGCAGTCGTCGATCCGACGGGCTGCGGCGATGCCTACCGTGCGGGCTTGCTGTACGGCATTGCTGCCGGCTGGCCGTGGGAGAAGGTAGGACAACTGGCCGCTGTCATGGGGTCGCTGAAGATCGCGCAGCGCGGCGGACAGAACCATCGGCCAAGCCGCGACGAAATTGCCGAGTGCTTGCGCCGGAATTTCAACAGTTCGCTTTGTTGAAGGAGATAGACGTGAAATTGCTCAACTCGCTGCTCATCGCCCTCGCCTGCGCGCTGCTCGTCGCTTGTGCCAGCAGCAAGTCGGGCAGCGTCTACACGCGCGAGCAGGCGCGACATGAAATGACGATACGCCAGGGCGTCGTCGAAAGCGTGCGCGAGGTTGGTCTCGAAGGAACCAAATCCGGCGTCGGAACAATGGCCGGCGCAGCAGTCGGTGGAGTCGCCGGAAGCAATATCGGCGGCGGCAAGGGACAGATCGTCGGTGCCATCCTCGGCGCGGTGGTCGGCGGCCTGGCGGGATCTGCGGTCGAGGAAGGCACGACGCGCAGAATCGGGCTCGAGATCACCGTGCGACTCGACAGCGGGCAACTCGTCTCGGTCGTTCAGGAAGCTGACGAGCGCTTTCTGCCCGGCGAGCGGGTGCGCCTCCTCTCCGGACGGGGAGAAACGCGCGTCAGCCATTGATTGGCCTTGCGCGCCGCTCGGCGCGCCCCCTGCCCGGCCGCATGACGAATCGCTCGGCGCCGGCACCAGCTCCTGCCGGTCAGGGCCAAGTCGTTGATTGCCTGAAGCTGTGTGGTAGAGTACGGGACCTTGTGCTGCGCTGGAACGATCCATAATGCTTGTCCAACGTTTTTCTGCCTACAGCGAGTGGCGCGCCCACCTGTCCGATATCCTCACTCAGTTCGCCAGTTGGTTGTCCGACAATGAGCTGAGCGACGCCCAGACCGACCGCCGCCTTGCCCAATTGCTGGAGAACCTGCGCGAGGACCGGCTGCACGTGGCTTTCGTAGCAGAGTTCTCGCGTGGCAAGTCCGAGCTGATCAACGCCATTTTCTTTGCCGACTACGGCCATCGGATTCTGCCGTCGACGGCGGGTCGCACGACCATGTGCCCGACCGAACTGATGTTCGATCGCCAGCGCCCGCCAGCGATCGAATTGCTGCCGATCGAGACCCGAGCATCGACGAAGAGCATCAGCGACTACAAGCGCTGCCCGGACGAGTGGATTTCGCTGCCGCTGCCGGTCGACTCGGCGGAAGCCATGCAGGAGACTCTGCACCATGTCAGCGATACCACGCGAGTCGACCCGGCGGCTGCCGAAAGACTGGGCTTCACCGTGGCGAACGGCGATAGCACCGCATTTCAGGTCGAATCCGACGGTACGGTCGAGATCCCGTGCTGGCGGCACGCAATCATCAACTTCCCACATCCGTTGCTCGAGCAGGGTCTGGTCATCCTCGACACGCCAGGCCTGAACGCCATCGGCACCGAGCCCGAGCTGACGCTCTCGCTGCTCCCCAATGCGCACGCCGTACTGTTCATCCTGGCCGCCGATACCGGCGTCACCCAATCCGACCTGACCGTCTGGCGCGAGCACATCGGCGCCTCGAGCGGCCGCAAGAAGGGCCGCATCGTCGTCCTGAACAAGATCGACACCTTGTGGGACGAACTGCGATCCCGCACACAGATCGACGGCGAAATCAACAAGCAGATCGACAACTGCGCCTGGACGCTGGCCTTGCCGAGCAAACAGATCTTTCCGGTCTCGGCGCAGAAAGCGCTACTGGCAAAGATCAATGGCGACCGCGACCTGCTTGCGCGCAGCCGCCTGACGGAACTTGAACGCGCCCTGTCGCGCGAGCTCATTCCGGCCAAACAGGAGATCGTGCGCGACAACACGCAGAGCGAGTTCGTCGATTGCTGTCAGCGTACGCACAGCCTGCTCGAATCGCGCCTTGCCGGCCTGCGCGAACAGGCTTCCGAACTGGCTGAACTGCGCGGCAAGAACCGGGGCGTCGTCGAATACATGATGGGCAAAGTCCGGCAGGAAAAGGAGGAGTTCGAAACCGGGCTGCAGCACTATTACGCGGTACGCAGCGTCTTTTCGCGTCTGACCAACAATCTCTTCACGCATCTTGGGCTTGATTCCTTGCGCCTGCTGACGACAACGACGCGTGACGCGATGACCAACGCAACCTTCTCGCATACGCTTTCGGGCGCCATGAATGAGTTCTTTGTCGTGGCGCGGGGCAACCTGCGTGACTCGAAGACCAAGGTTGGCGAGATTGTCACCATGATGGAAGCCATCTACAAGAAGTTCGCGGTTGAGCATGGGCTCAAACTCGGCACGCCCAGCGGCTTCTCGCTGGCGCGCTACGAAAAGGAACTCGACCGGATCGACAGATGGTGCGGCAGGCATATCAATACGCTGTTCCAGCTCCTGACGCACGAGAAGAGTCAGGTCACGCAAAGGTTTTTCGAGGAAATTGCGGTGCAGGTCAGAAAGGTCTTTGAACGCGCCAACCGAGACACCGAATCATGGCTGAAATCGATCATGGCGCCGCTCGAGATCCAGATACGCGAACACCAGATTCAGCTCCAGCGCCGCCTGGAGAGCATCAAGCGAATCCACCAGGCAACCGACACGCTTGAAGAACGCATCGACGAACTCGTTCACGTCGAACATCGACTGGTGCATCAAATGAACACGCTGGACGATATCGCGCGAAGAGGACGCGCGATCCTGCAACAGGCGGCAAGCGAAGAAGATGCGCGCGACGCCGCTTGAGCGATGCTCAGCGAGGCGGCGTGCGGGCGGCAACGCGACAAGACGCTGAGCCGCAACTCTCGATCTGGCGCACAGCGAATCGGTTTGCTGCACGGTGAACCACCGTGCCGCGCCGACCTGTCCGCGCGCGCGACCGGCGCAGGCCGTGCGCGCAAGCTTAGAACGCGAACCGCCCCCAGAAGAAGATGACGTTACCATTACCCTTGCCGCCCGGGACATAGGCCATGCTCAGTCCGCCGCGCCCATAGCCAAGCGAGGCGATCGGCAGAACACCGGGAATGGGCGTATAGTGACCAATATCCGAGCGCGCCGTCAGAAATACCGTGTAACCGACGCCGGCGTGAGCCGCCTTCGGATCACCCCACATCCATTGATGGGCATAGCCGACAACGGGCTCGAACTTGCCGTGCGAATCGCGGAAACCCATTGCGTAGAGACTGTGCCAGTTTCCCTGCGCATCGTAACGACTTCGTCCGTAACCGAGCCCCCAGGTGCCCTCGACGAATGAGTCGATCTTCTCCTGCGTATAGGCAAAGCGCAAGTGGTGGGTATGAAACGGGACAAGCAATTCTCCTTGCCCATCGTTCCAGGTGTCCGACAGGCGGCGACAGACATTGCCGACGAAGGTCGCCGGGTCGGCGCAGGAGGCTGCAGCCGATGTCGCACAGCCGGCGCATGACACGATGAGCAGCGCCCTGCCCAAGACGCGATGCCGCTTCCGGTCAAGCCGCGCAAGCTGATTGCAGGGCATGGCAAAACGCTTTCCCACATCGCTCTCCTTCAGCAGGTGAAGAACTGTGCGGAAGCCCCGATTGCACGCTCTGCAAAGCGAGTCGGCCGCCTGCGTGCGTCGAGAACCGCGAGAACCCGCATTCTACCGCAAGAGTCCCGCTTGCCACCTGCACGCGGGCGAGGTGAAGCGCAGCCCTGCGCATGAGCGGCGCAGCGCGCGCCCGGCTTGCGGCAAACCTGCCCATTTCGCCCGCGTCGCGCGCCCGACGGAGCACTGGCGCAGCCCGCGTCGAAAGACCGCAGCAGTATGATATTCTTCGTCGTTTCACCACGCAGCGCCGCACCCCTGCCTGGGGCGGCAAGGAAACGACCAGCAGATGAGCGACCACCACGAACCGGCCATTCACCTCGCATTCTCGGAAAAGTACACCGAGGAGCATTCGCAAGAATACTTCGAGAAGCACAACCGGAAGCGACTCTCCGACCGCATCGAACACCGCATGGCGCAGCGCGCCTTGCGGCTGGCCGGAAACCCGGGTTCGATCCTCGATATCCCGTGCGGCACCGGGCGCTTCTGGTCAATGCTCGCGCAGGACCCCGGACGCGAGCTGCTCGCCGCCGATTACAGCTCCGGAATGCTCGAAATCGCCGGCAAGGTCCGTGATCCGGAAGTGGTACGGCGCTTTCGCCTGCTGCAATGTTCGGCCTTCGCGATCACGCTGCCGGACAGCAGCGTCGACTGCGTCTTCTCGATTCGCCTGATGCATCACATCGGAGAGTCGACCAACCGGATCGCCATGCTCAAGGAGTTCCATCGCGTGACGCGTGACAGCGTCATCGTCTCGCTCTGGGTTGATGGCAATTACAAAGCGTGGCGTCGCCGCAAGCTGGAAGAAAAGCGTCGTCGCGAGGGCGAAAAGAGCGACAATCGGTTTGTTGTCCCGCGCGCGCAGTTCGAACACGAATGCCGCGCTGCCGGATTTGCCATCAGCGGGCACGTCGACTTCCTGCCTCGCCTTTTCATGTGGCGCACCTACGTCCTGCGCAAATCGACTGCCCGCGTATCCTTGCCAGACTGAGGCGTCCCGCCGGATGAGCACACGCGAGCTGTTTGCCGACCAGGCAGCGCAAGACCTGCTGACCGCCAACGGTCTGGCCGGTTTCGATGCGCTGTGGACGCTCGAAGTCGCGTGGCATGAGGCGCCCAATGAACGTCGCGGCGGCTGGAGTGGGGTCAGCCGGCATGTCCTGCACGACGGAACGGCGGTCTTTCTGAAGCGGCAGGACAACCACCTGTGCCGAACGCTTCGCCACCCGCTGCGCGGCATCCCGACTTTCTACCGCGAGTACGCCAACATCCAGCGCCTGCGCGCGCTGCGTATCGCCGCCGTCGAGGCGCTCTATTACGGCGACCGGCGTAGCGCCGACCACTGGCGCGCCATCCTGGTCACCCGCGCGCTGGACGAGTTCATCAGCCTGGACGAGTGGAATGACAGCCATCCGCCGGCCTCATCTCCCCTGCGCCAGACGGTCGTCAAAGCCGTCGCGCACGCCTGCGCACGCCTGCACCATCATCGCCTGCAGCACAGTTGCCTGTACGGCAAGCACCTTTTCATCAAGCGCCGGCCAGAGGCCGACAACGCTCTCGGCGAAGCCGATGTGCGCTTCATCGACCTCGAAAAGCTGCGCCTGGGCTTCAGCCGCAAGGGTGTTGGCGCGCACGACATCGATCAGTTGATGCGTCATACGCCGGGCTGGACTGCCCAGGACAGGGAGGCATTTCTCGCTGCCTACCAGCAGCATTGCCAACACCTGCTGCACGGCGCAGGCACGGGCTGAAGAAGAATCGCCGTCCGGCCGTCGCCGCCCTTTCATTCACGCTGACCAGCACAGCCCGTCCTTGATTGCTCTCTATACAGACTTTGGCGTGGACGATCCCTACGTCGGCCAGATGAAAGCCGTTCTTCTCGCGGGGACACGCTCTTCGCTTCCGATCGTCGACTTGCTGCATCGCGTGCCCAATTTTGATTGTCTTGCCGGCGCACACCTGCTGTCGGCGCTGCAGGCGCAATTCGCTCCGGGAACCGTCTTTCTTGCGATTGTCGACCCGGGCGTCGGCAGCGAGCGCACACCCGTCGTCCTGGAGGCCGACGGCAAGTACTACGTCGGCCCCGACAACGGCCTGCTTGCCGTCGTCGCCGCCCGCGCCCAGGCGTGCCGAACCTGGCGCATCGTCTGGCGCCCGCCGGGATTGTCCGTTTCCTTCCACGGACGCGACCTCTTTGCGCCGATTGCGGCGCGCATTGCGCGCGGCGACTGGCCGACGTCCGAGCTGGCCGAATGCTCCAGCCTGGCTGAGCGCCTGTCTGGCAACGACTTGGCGCAGATCATCTACATCGACCACTACGGCAATGCGATGACGGGCTTGCGCGCGGCCAACATCGCGCGCAATACCACCGTCGGCACGCCGGCTGGACCCATCGCACCGGCAAGGGTTTTCTCCGCCGTGCCGGGCGGCCAGGCGTTCTGGTACGAAAACAGCCTCGGCCTGGTCGAAATCGCGGTCAACCGTGGGCACGCTGCGGCGCGCCTGGATCTGCGCGTCGGCTTGCCGGTCACGCTGCGCACCTGACGCGCAAACTGCAAGTGCTTGCGCCAACTGCGCCTTTGGCCGATGATCAGGACGCCGGCCAGCCTCGTCTGGCGGCATCCGAACCGCTTATGGGAACCGGCAGCGAAGCCGGACCTCTGCATCGAAAGGCACGAAAATGAGACTTGTTCGCTTGTTGGCAGCCATCGCGCTCTCCTTGTCTTTGCTCGGCGGCGCTGCTGCCCAAATGGCAGACAGCGGGTTGACTGTCCACGAGGACAGCCGGCTGCGCGGCCTGCTGATTGCCGCAGGCTATGCGGTAAACACGCGCAACCTCAAGGCGCTCAGCGACATGGCACTACCCGGATTCACGCTGATCACCGTCGATGGACAAAGGCTCGTGGGTAGCGACGCAGTCGGCAAGTACTACACACAGCTGGTCGATGGCCCGAACGCAAGTCTCCTGAAAATCCACGTCGAGCCGTTGCCAGAGGAAACGGTGATCGTCGCGCAGGACGGCGCGGCCCGCGTGTCTGGCCGATCGGCCGCCAAGCTCAGCTTCCGCCACGGCGGCGAGCGCAGCATCGGCCTGCACTGGAGCGTCAACGTGGTGAAAGAAGGCGAGCGATGGAAACTGGCCAGTGCTCATGTGTCGGCCAATCTGCTCGCCAACCCGGTGCTCGATATCGCGCGCGAAGATTACGAAGAGCGCAGGTATCTTGCCGCCTTGGCCGGTCTTGCCGTCGGCCTGACTGGCGGTGTGCTCGCCATGGCTTTCCTCGTGCGGCGTCGATCCCGCACGGCCGGAACTGTGCACACTCAGGCGACGAACTGAAGCGCCCAGGCAGCGCGGCGACCACGCAGCCAATGCGTGGGCAACCGTGCCACCCAGCTCAGTGCAGTTCGTTGGCCAATCGACGTGCGCGCGCCTCACCGCGAAAACGGTAGGTCCCCCCGCTGGCCAGTTCAGACACGGCATCCGTAGCGTGCCCGCCAGCGATCACCGCTGCGACCGCATCCGGCGGACCCTGCAGGCTGACGCGGAAGTCGACCTGGAGCAGGAGCACACGCGCCCGCCTGTCTGCCGGAATCGTCACCTCGAAGCTATAGCCGGCAAGCTCGCTGCGCGACTCGCTGACGATCGGCCCACGAATCGTCGGCACGCGCAGGCGGAAGTGCCTCAGTTGACCGGGCTGCAGCCGGATCTCGAGATGCCGGTAGGCTGCTTGCGTATTTCACGCCATCGTGACCGGTGATTTCACGAAAGCGTGACCGGCGTTTC
>ERZ761607.2790-NODE-2790-length-18150-cov-4.433324_pt1 | contig 18150 bp, 26 predicted proteins | sample MGYA00511164_ERZ761607 | MGnify/ENA primary metagenome ERZ761607 (study PRJEB28899, sample SAMN02445080) | bioreactor sludge metagenome | biome: EBPR sludge | place: Australia: Brisbane, Thorneside Wastewater Treatment Plant | collected 2011-06-22 ...
CGCCCAGCTCCACGCCACGCGGAAGGAGATGGAGGCCCAGCGAAAGGCGACAGAGGCGCAAGCGGCGGAGGTGAAGCGAGCGAACGAGCTTGCAGAGGAGGCCAACCGCCTGCAACTGCGTGCGCAGTACCTTTCCGCGATCGCTCTGCTTCAGGACGTCGAGAGGGACACGGTGCTACCGAAAGACGAGCACACCAGGACCGCGATGGAAGAGCGCGGGCGACTCGCGCTGGCCGATGATCCCTATCGGCGCCGTTCGGGCACTCTGCATGACGACGGTCGAAACATGCTCCGCGAACGTCGTCGAGAGGTCGCCCTCATGGTGCGGGAGCTTCAGCAGCTTCTTGAGGTGAACGGCGGCAGCGACCCCAAGGCGGACCTCGATTGACGATCCGCGCTCTCTGGAGGCCAGACGGGCCGTCGCTTGGGCACGTCTGTCGACGGCCGATTCAGGCTTTGAAGGTCCCTTCGTAGCCCGGGTGCGGCTTCGTCGGGCTCACCTCCCAGACGTGCAGCGGATCGGGGACGAACGTCAGCCCGCCACCGAACGCCTTCTCCGCCCACACCGAGACGAGCCACCCGCCGATGACCCGTGCTCGAAAGGTCTTGCTGTTCGCAATCAACCCGGTGTGCTCGACCTGCTCCCACTCGAGCTTGCTCGGTTCGCTGTGCTCTTCCATGCGCGAACCCTACCGCGCTCGGTTTCGAGCCCGCATCACCCGAACGGGTGAGACGCGGTCGATTCGTGCCCGGCTCCCGGACCGCCGCCACGACGCCGAATCGCGGCGGTGAGGTGTGGAGTCCACATTCAGTTTCGCGACCGTTCGACGGACAAGATGAAGTTTCGCGGCCGGTCCTCGTGAAAAGTGAAGTTTCGCGACCCCCGGCTACCGCACCACGATCCGCGATCGCCGCGCGACCTCGACCCCACGCGTCGCGCGCTCCGCTTCCTCGACCCCGTGCATCACCTCGAGCTGCGCGACGAGCGACCGCGGCACCGCCCCGACGCGCTCGTTCCACGCGAGCAGCGTCCGGCGAACGCGCTCGAGGTCGAACGCGGCTTCCGCGAACGCGTCGAGGAGCTCGGTTCTCGCGGCGTCGGGCATGGCGTCAGGATGCCGGCCAGAGGCGCGCGCGTCGATCAAGGACGTCGGAGACCACGACGAACAGCAGCGCGAGACCGCCGAAGAACGCGAGCATGAGCGCAGGCTCACCCGTCGCCTTCACCGTGAAGCGCAAGCGCGTCGGCGCGTAGAGGCGCCAGGGAGCGGGTTGCAGGGTGAGCGAACCGAGACGCGGACGTCGGGACATGGATCCTCCGAGGGAGCGGCGCACCGCGCGCCACACTGGACGTAGCGCGGATCAGTCTCCCCACCCGCGCCCCGCATGGCACCGTCGCTAGTTCGGCAGGCCGCCCTCGCCCTTGAACGGTAGGGCTCGAAGTCCGACCTCGTCACCGTCGAACGTGATCGGCAGCGATTCCCAGCCGGAGCCCGCGCGGCGCTCGGCGCGGAGCGAGCGGAACGTGGTGCCGCGCAGCAAGCGATGCCCCTTCTGAGCCTGCATCTCGGAGTGCAGCATGAGGACCAAGCCCGGCGGGTCGTTCCGTATCTGGGTCACGCCGTCGTTCTCGGAGATCTCCGTTTCCACGCACACGACCAAACGCGACGAAGCGTCAACCATCAGCAGCGTGTGAGCTACGCCTTCGACCGAAGGAAACGCGGCGCGAATGTCGAACTCGCGATCGTCTCCGTAGATCAGAAGTCGCGTTTGCGTGCCTTCGATGTCCAGCTTCGGCAGCTGCCCCCACCCGCCCGAGGGGATGGGAGGCATCGTCTTCGACCATGTCTCGCGAGGCAGAACGCGGAAGTCTGACGAGCTCGGAGACGCCTCCAACGGGCTGACGGGTACGACATGCGCGATCTCGGCAAGCGCACTTCGGAGGAACAGTAGGGGCCGATCCACTTCGATTCTCATGGCTTCAGTCTTTCCGATCGGTGCGACATTCGCACCGACCTCGTTTGCTGGTTGGGGTTCTGGCAGCCTTCCCCCGCCGCTCCCGCGGCGAGGAGGGTCCGATGCAAGGTCAACGGTGGAAGTGGAGCACGGCGCTCGTGCTCCTCGGGGTGGTCGCGTGCGGCGACGACGCGATGGAGCTGCTCGGCGACGCGATGGTCGGTGTCGGTGACTCGATGGTCGCCGTTGGTGATGCGTTCGTCGACGTCGGCGACGGGATGGTGCGCGACGCGAGCTCGGATGCCGCCGCGCAGCCGCCGCTTGAGGGTGCGTGCGTCGAGGTGGGGCGGCGCGTGCAGACGGCTCGGAATGCGGAGGGCATGATCGTCGCCACTAGCGAAACTCGTTACTTCGCGGCCCGTTTCGAAATCGAGCGCGATCCCAGTAACGAAGGCCCTCTTCGCAGCGTGCTTTGTGGGTACATCCCGGAAGCCGATCCGGCTGCATGTCCATCTAGCTTGACGTGCAACGATTCAGGCGACATTCGCGGCTCCGCCGCGTTTGAATGCGTCGCCGGCACAATGTACTTCGAGCCGCGCGCCGTCGTCGTTCAATGCGGGGTTACGCAGTCGACCACGAACGCTGCCGGCGAAGTAACGCGCTATGGTGGCCGGCACACCACGGCGCGTCTCGTTCGATAGCTCACTCCGTTGTCATCACCTTCGTCGACGCGATGCCGTCTCCGAACCCGGGCCCGATGATGTTGGATGCATCGGGCGGACTCGTGTTGCTGCCCGCGAGCACGTGCATGTGTCCATCGTGCTTCGCCTGAATCACATCGAGCTTGGCCGCGGTCTCCTCGGCGAGCGCGAGCGCCTTCGCCGCGGTGTCGCCGCCGTGAAGCACCTGCCCGGTCGCCTCGATCACGACGTCGCCGTTCGGCTTCAGCCGGATCCGCGACGCGTTCTCGCCGAAGGCTCTGACGACCACCTCGCCTTCGGCGACGTCCACCTGCCAGCGGGTGTCGTGCGAGGCGACGGGTCGACGCTCTTCGCCCCGCCTCACGAAGAACACCTCGAAGTGCCCGTCGTCGCTTGGCGGTGCAGGCCGCGCGAGGATCGCGGCGTGCGTGCCGAGCACCTGCTCCTCGGCGACGTCACCGTCACCACCATCGACCGTGCCGAGGAGGTTCTTCACGCGCGACGAGATCGAGCTCGCCGTGACCTTCCCCCAATCGAGCAGCGAGTCGATCGCCTCATACAGTCGACCATCCTGCGTGAACATCGTCAGCCACCTCCTCGCCGAGCCGGGCCGCCCGGAGTGCGCGCGCTCTGCGCTCCGGCCGCGCGCGCCACGTCGCTCGCGAGCGCCTGCCGCGAGTCGGGCTCGAGGATCACGCGAACGACGCGATCCCCGCCCGTGTGGCGCATTGCGAGCCCCATCACGCCCTCGTTCATGAACGCGGTGTCGCGTCGGATGCGATCTCGCACCGCGCTCTCGCCGCCGCGCTCTCGCTCGCGCTCGAGGGTGCGTCGCACGCCTGGAGCGCCATCCGCGAACATCGAGCCCGAGCGTGTCAGCCCCTCGGCGAGCTCGTAGCCGCCGCGCGCGCCGACAGCGCCCCCCAGGCCGATCAAGCCGAGCAAGCTTGAGAGCGCCCCCGTGCTCGCTCCGAGGCCCAAGCCCGGTGCTGCAGCTGCCGGCAGTGCGGCGGGCGAAGAACCCAACCCCAAGAAGTTCGCCGCGGCGATGCCCATGCCGGCGCCTTGAAGCGCGTCGACGAACGTTCCGATCGCTTCGGTCGCGAGCGGGTAGCGTGACGTCAGCTCGTCGAGCGGGCCGATGACCGCGTTGAGCGCGCGAACGACCTCGGAGCCGTTCTCCATCATCGAGACGCGCCCGGAGATGTCTGTGCTGATCGCCCGCCCCGATTCGCTCGTCATGAGGTCGCGCATCGTGCTGTCGATGAAGGCGTTGCCCTCGCCGGCCGATGCCATCGCCATGTCCGCAATCGGGTTCGCGCTGCTGCCGCGTTCGAACTGGTTCAGGACCGCGAGAATCGCGTCTCGCGCCTGGACGTCCTTGATCTTCATCCGCTCGAGGGCAGCGGGCGATCGGAACGCATCGCCGCGCGCCGCGTTCATCGAGCCGAAGAGCTCGGCGAACGAGACCTGCATCACGCCGCGCCGATCGAAGAGCTCCCGGTTGCCGGTTGCGCGCTCGATCCCCTGCTGCACCTCGCTCCGCGAGAGGATCGACATGAGGTTCGTGACGAGGGTGCGCGTCTCCTCTGCGGAGCGTCCGCCCGCGCCCATGACCTCCGAGACCCCCATGAACTCGCGGGCCTGCTCCATCCCGCCGCGTCCGCCTCGAAGCGTCGCGAAGGTGCTCATGATCCCGGCGAAGTTCGCCGCGATGTCGCCCGCTTCGATCGAGCCGTCGCGCGCCGCCTGCGTGACCAAGCCGATGAGGTCGGGCACGTCCGCAGCGGTGACACCCATCTGCCGCTGAAACTCGCCGATCGCTCCGACCCAGTCGCTCATCGGCGCTCGTGTCGCCTGCGCAACCTCCGCGAAGCGCTGCATGTTTTGCGCGACACCTTCGAGGTCGCTGAAGCGGTTCTGCGCGACGTCGAGCGCACCGATGATCGCCTCTGGGTCGGTGTTCGTGGCGCGTGCGGTCTCACCGATCTGGCCGAACAGTTCGGTCCGTCGCTCCGGCGAAAGCCCGGCCTGCCCCGCGAGCCGGATGAAGTCCTGCTCGGCGCGGATGAAGGCTTGGATCCGCTCTTGCGCGCTCGACACCCCGAGGGCGCCGCGCGCCTCCCCCACGCGGCCCATGAGCGCCTGTCCCGCGCCCATCGCGGCACCGAGCGCCATCGACGTTCCTCGAACGAGCGTGCGCCCGATGCGCTGGCCGCGCGTCGTCGACGCGCGCTCGCGGGCGGCCTGCCGCTCCGCGCGCGCTCGCGCGCGGGCCTGTTGCTCGACCTCGCGCGTGACGTCCTTCTCGATGAGGCGCTTGATCCGCGCGGCGCGCTGCTCCTCGGTGAGGTTCTGATCGCGGTGTCGCTTCCGCGTGCGCGAGCGCTTCTGCTCCTCGGTCGCTTCGTCCGCGCTCTTGCGCTTGTCGCGCTGCCGGTCCTCGCGCGAGCCGCGCTTCTCACCCTCGCGGATGCCGCGAAGGATCTTCTGGAGCTGCTTCGCCCCCGTGACCTCGACTCGGATCCGAGCCTTCTTCGTTGCCATCGCTCACCCCTCCTCGTCCTGCGTCGTCGTCTCGCTCGAGGGCGCGCAGGAATCGCCCGAGTCGTCTTCGAAGCCTTCGCGGCGCACCCGCAGCTCGCGCCAGCCGTAGAGGCGAGCGGCGAGCCGCGCGTTCGCACCTCGAGCGCCGACGGCGGCGCGCACGTCCTCGGGTGCGACGTGCACCACGAGCACCGAGTCGCTCGCTTCGACGTCGAGGACCTCGACGCCCGAGAGCGCGGCGATCGCGCCGCGCACCGGGTCCGCATCCCACGGCACCACGTCGACCTGCGAGTTACCGAACGCGCGCGCCAGCTCGAGCGCGTGAGCGCCACGCTCGCCGACAACGAGCTCGACGGCAGCGGCGGCGGTGAGGTTGGAGCCCTCGCGACCGCGCACCGCGATCTTCATGCGGCCCCGCTCGCGCACGACGCCCGCGAGCTCCACGTCGCCCCGCTCGACCGCCGGCACCTCGAGCGCGACCACGGCGCGCACGAAGTCGTCGCTGTGGCGGGTGAGCACGATCGAGCGCCCGCGCACCGGCTCGACGAGGGCGAGCACGCGATCACCGGCGCCGTACTCCGACCCACCCGCGCCGGCGGAGAGTCGGGCTTCGACGCCTCCGAGGTCGACGATCAGCGCACCGCGCTCGTGCCGGCGAGCCCGCCCGACGACGACGCGCCCGACGAGCTCCTCGAACGACGTGCGAAGCCCGGTCGTGCGGTTCGCCTCGACGAGCTTCGTGAGCGAGCGAGCAGCCGCGGCCGCGGCGCGCCGCCCGAACCGTTCGGGCTGCTCGATGGGAAGCAGGCTCCCGAACTTCGCGCGCTGGAGCTCGCGCGCGCTCTCCTGCTCCGGGCGGTAGAAGATGGTGAGCCCGAGCTCGTCGCCGTCCTGCAATGGGTCGGCCGGGTCGTCGTCGAGCCCGCAGCGGCGCGCGTCCTCGAGCGAGAGGTCCTCGCCGACGCGCTGGTAGACGCGGAGCTCGACGGCGCCGTTCGCATCCCAGAACGTCTCGAAGCGCTCGGCGTACTTCGGCCACGTGTCGGCGGCGGCAGCGCGGATCGACTCGAGCACGAGCCCCGCGAGCTGCTCGGCGTTGGCTCCCGCTCGTTCGGCGACGTCGTTGACGATCTCGCGAAGGTTCATCGGCGCCTCCGAACGGTCGTCGAAGCGGCGGCGGTGGCTTCGGCCGCCCACGCGAGCACCTCGTGCTCGGCGACGTACAACCGCCCGCACGAGGTCCGTTGGTGGGCCGTCTCCCACTGCTCCATCATCCGAACCACCACCGCTCGCGACAGCCCGAGCTGTTGCGAGACCTCGGTCGCGGTGAGCCACTTCGCGGAGCGGTACCGCGCGAACACGTCGGCGTCCTCGAGCAGCGGGAGCGCCGCGAAGAGCTCCGTGACGAGGGCCGCCGTCTCCGCGAATCCGAGCTCGGAACGCTCGCTCTCGACGAGCAACACGAGCCGTCGGTTCGCGACCTTCACCGTGGGCGTGGAGGGCATCCCGCCATCCTGCACACCGGCGATCCGGGTGCATGCCGCGTGTAGCCGGAACGCCGGATTTCCCCGCGAAAAGTCTCCGGAGATTCGTTCCGTCACCATCGGGCGCGCCCCTTCGCGTTCGTCGTTCCGCCGTCGGCGGCGTCGTTCTCGGAGCTGACGTCCCCGAGGAGCATCTGGTGAGCGATGACGAGCTCGCCGACCTTCTGCAGCGCTTCGGCGAGGTCGCGCGCGTCTCGTGCGGTCACCTTCTCGAGCTCGATCGCGTCGACGATCTGCGTGAACTTCTCGCACCCCTTCGCCATCGCTTCCGATGCGCCGGCGACCCACGCTTCGCCGACCTGTGCGGTGAGGGTCTCGACCTCCGACGCGAGCTCGGGGTCGGCCGCCGACGCGCGCGCGATCCACCGATCGAGCGTGCGCACGCTGACGTTGTGACGACGCGCGGCTTCCTTCCGCCCGTGGATGCGCGCGTCGATCACCGCTTGCGCCTGGCGCTGGCGAGAGAAGCTCACGGCTCCCCTCCGTCCTCGTCGCCCCACACGCGGCGCTCCTCGAGCGCCTTGGCGGCACGCGCCGCCTTCCGGGCCGCCGCCCATGCCCGACGTCGCTCGGGGTCACGTGGAGCCGCTGCGAGGCGCTCGCGGGCGGCTTGCTCGCGGATCCGCGCCCCGAGCTCGGTCTTCCCGAGCCGGGCCTCGAGGGCGTCGGCCTTCGCGTCGAGCGCGGCCGCCCGGGCGGTGTGATCGAGGCCCTTCGTCACGGCGTCCGGCCCTCCGAACGACGCTCCGCGCCACGACTGCCAAACCACGCCGCGCGAGGGTCCCGCCCGAACATCGGCCCCGTGATCGAGACTCGGATCGAACCCCCGAATCGGCCCCATCGCACAGCCGCCCGACGGCACCCAACAGCCCGAAACAACGAGCGATCGAGGCGCACGCCCCCGCTCGATCGAGAGGCTCGATCACGCTCGATCGAGCGCGCGATCCCCTCGATCGAGGCGCTGCCACCGCGTGGCGGCGGCTGGCGACGTGTGGCGGAGCGAGGCGGCGTCATGGCAGCGGCTCACCGCCCCTTGGGTTCCGAGCGGAAGCCAACCTTCATGAGGTCGCCCGCGTCCATGTCGTCGGCCTCGAGGTTCGCGCCGGTTGCCTGGCTCCGCTTCGCGATGGGCGCGGGTTGCTGCCACCCGAAGCTGATCAGCTCGTCCGCGCTCATGCCGTCGAGGTCCTTCGCGGTCAGCGTCTTCGCGCTGGTCGGCTTGCCCTTCCGCTTCGGGTCGACGTGACGGCGGAGCAGCTCGTGTCGCTTCACGAGCTCCTCGGCGAGCTCGTCGACTTGGAGGCGCTTCGACCCTTCCTCGATCACGGCGACGAAGCGCCCTTGGTGCTCGACGAGCTCGACGGCGAAGTCGCGCTCGACGAGCTGCGTCACGGCGTCTAGAACGCCCCCAACCTTCACATCGAGCCCGAGCGCCTCGAGGCTCGCGCGGAGAGGTTCCTCGATGAGCATCCGGCGCATGGACTGCTCGAGGGTCGCCGTGCGCGCGGTGGTGTTGGCGACCTCGGCTTCGAGCGCCTTCAGGTCGGCGGCGGGGTAGCCCGTCTCGCGGAGGTGGGCGAGGAGTCGGGCGAGGAGCTTGGGGTTCATGGTTCGGAGGTTCCTTTCGTGGAAGCCCTCACGCGGCCGTCTGAGCCGCCTTCGGGCGTGAGGCGGGGTCCGCCTGGGTTTGGGGGATCGGTGACGGGAGCGAGGCGCTCAGCGAGCCAGGGGACCGCACGCGTGGGGGGTCCGCCGTCTCGCGCGCGCCCTCGGTCGGAGCGGGCCGCGTGGGCGGCGTCGGCGTCGGCGGCTTCGCCGTGACGCAGCACTGCGACTCCGACGAGGACGACGCGTCGGTGGCAGCGCTTCGCGCGCTCGAATCCGCGATCGACCACGCGCGCACCTGGCGCGAATCGAACGCCCGCCAAGAGGGCCGCCCCGCCGCGTGAGCGCGTGCCCTCCCCACGGGGCCGGTCCGAGGCGGGACCGGTCTCGGAGGCAGCGCATGCGCCCGAAGCCACGCGCGCAACGTGCGCGCGCTCGAACCCACCCACCGAGAGGATCGACGATGAAGAAGCCGACGAAGGAAACCGCCAGCCGTGATCACTCGCTCGAGGACGACGAGATCCTCGAGCGCTTCATCCGCAAGAGCGAGCGCGAGCACGCGCGCGCGGGAGGCTCGTTCAACCTCCCGGATCGCACCCTCTCGTGCGTCGAGGGCGCCGAGCTCTACGTCAGCAACGCGCTCGGCGCGTACCGCGTGCCGTTCGTCGAGGCGAACGGGCGCGTGACCTTCGGCGAGTCGTACGACGTGAGCGAGGCGGCGTGATCACCGCGGCCGCGCTCGTTCGCGGGCTCGTCGCGCTCGTCTTCGCCGAAGTGAAGCCGACGGAGACCGCGCTACTCGCCGCGCTCGAAGCCGTCCGCGCTTCGCTCGTCGGCGACGTTGCGAGCCTCGCCCACGTCGAGGCCCTCGTCGCGAACGGACCTCCGGCGAGCACGTGCCCGACGCTCGCGCTGTTGCCGATCGCGGCCCGGCTCGCCCTCGCGGTGGCGCGCGGCGGCGGCACCGAGCTCGAGATCGCATCCGCCTACGAACGCGCCGAGGACGTGCTCTCGGGCATCTACACCGCGGAGGGGTTCGGCGAAGCGAGCGCGCGCGTCGAGGCCTCGATCGAGATCACACGTGCGTGCCAACGGCACGCCGGCACCGAACGCGCGAGGGCGGCATGACCGACGCGACTCCGACCGAGCCGACGTCGACTCCGGCGACCTCGACGCCGCGCCTGACGATCGACCCGACCTGCGACCTCGCCGCGGGCCGCTTCTGCGGCGTGATGGCGTCGCAGGTCCACGACGACCGCTGGTCGGGCATTCCCGTCAGGAAGGGGCTCGTCGCCGTCTACGTCGTTCTGGAGTGGCAGACCGCGAGCGAGTGGACCCCACGGCTCGTGGGCGTCGCCTACAAGTCGACGTCGACGGCGAGCGGGATCCTGCTTCGCATGTGCCCTTGGTGCGGGGCGCCGCTGGAGCGTGACGTGCGCGCGGGAAGCGAGGCGGCCTGATGGCACTCGTTCACGGAATCGAGGCGTCGCGTTTCGCGGAGCTGGTGCACGCCGCAGTGGAAAGCGAGCGCAGCCAAGCCAGCGCAGCACGACGGCTTGGCATCTCCACGAGCTACGTGAGCAAGGTCCTCCGCAACGAACAGGAGCCAGCCGTTCACGAGAGCACCCTCGTGTCGGTCGGTGATCGCCTTGGGCTGGCCCGCGCCGACTGGCAGAAGGTCAACCCCGGACAGAGCCCGCACGAGTGGGCACGCGAGGTTCTGAAAACGCTCGATGCCCAGCCCACGGGCGCGACCACGCCGCTCGGCGACTCGATTCGCGCCGCGCGCGAGGCGGTCGGCATGTCGCAGGCGGAGCTCGCACGGCGCGCGGGGGTCTCCGTCGTCACGGTGTGGCGCTGGGAAACGGGGGCGATGTCGCCCTCGATCGCGCACGCGCAGGTGCTCGCCACGATCGGCGTTCCCTTCGAGTGGCTCGACGCGTCGAAGGCCCCGAGCCCCCTCGGCGACGCAGTAACGCGCGCGCTCGCGAGCAAGCTCGGCGTCTCTCCGGGCTACGTCTCGAAGTTCGAGCAAGTCGAGCGTCGCATCGGGTTCGACGCGGGCGCGCTCGCTCGAGGGGTACGAGCCGAGGGCCTTCGCACTTCCGAACGCTCCGAGACCCAGCTCGGCGCTCGGATCCTTGACGCCTACCAGGCGAAGGGGCTCACGCGCACCGCGTTCGCGCGCGCGATCGGCGTGAAGCCGAACAGCGTGTGGCGATACGAACAGGGTGAGTCGCGCCCGCGACCGGACACGCTCGCGAAGATCGCCGACGTCACGGGTCGTTCGCTCGAGTGGCTCCTCGTGGGCGAGCGAGGCGAGCGCGTCGACATCGCCGCACCGCCCTCCGTCTACGACCTCGTTCGCCGCATGGATGCGCGCGAGCTCCGAGCCTTCCGCGCGTGGGTCCTCGCGTGGACCGACGAGGGCCCCGATGCCGCGTGATCTTCTCTTCCTCGACGTCGAGACGACGGGCCTCGACGTCGACGAACACGAGATCATCGAGCTCGGCGCGGTGCGGGTGACGCACGACCTCGCGCGCGTGGTGTGCGGGCCGCTCTCGCTCCGCGTGCAGCCCACCCACATCGAGACGGCGTCGCCCGAGGCGCTCGCGGTCAACGGCTACTCGCCCGAGGCGTGGGTCGGCGCGTGCGAGCTCCGCATCGCGCTCGAATGGTTGTGGCCGATGCTGCGCGACGCGGTGCCGGCCGGGCACTGCGTCGGCTTCGACCTCGGCTTCATCGAGCGCGCGGCGCGTGACGTCGGGCTCGGCGCGCTGCCGTGCGACTACCACCGGCTCGACACCGCCTCGCTCGCGTGGCTGCTGACGCAGTCCGGCGAGTGCGAGCGCGTGTCGTTGCAGCCCGTGTGCGACGCGCTGCGGCTTCCGCGCGCGCGGGCTCACCGAGCGCTCGACGACGCGTTCGCGTCGCTCTCGGTGGCGCGTGTCGTGCGCGAGCGGTGGTGCGCGGCGCCCCGGGCCGTCGACATGGAGCGGATCGCCGAGCTCGCTCTCACGCTCAGGTCCTACGGCGCGCTCGGCTTGTGGGCCGTCCGCAACAGCGGCTTCGACGACGCGACGATCGGCGCGGCCTGCGCTGCGGGCTTCGTCGAGGCCTTCGAGGAGCCGGAGGATCCGCGGTTCCCGTTCTACCGGCTCACCGAGCGGGGGCGTCGGTTCGCAGAGACCTTCGGGTCGCCCGCTCGACTCGGCTTCGACGGCTCGGAGCGCGTCGAGCTCGTGCTCGCGGAACGCGAGGAAGGGGAAGAAGACGATGCGGCCTGAAGTGAAGCGACGACGTGAGGAGGCGAAGGCCTGGCGCGAGCTCCAACGGACCTATCGGATCTCGGGGCGCGACGCGCTGCTCGAGGTCACGAACTACGGCCGCTCGGCGGTGGCGATCGTGTGGAACGCGAGCCGCCGCATGTTCGAGGTGCGCGTAGCGCGCGGCTTCGTCGTGCGGCCCGAGAACCTTCCGACCCGAACGATGGAGCGCGAGCACTTCTTCGAGTCGCTCAGCAAGGCACGGCAGCACGCGAGCGAGCTCGCGCAAGCGGTCGAGTCGGAGGCTGGGCACATCACGATCGCCGCGATTCAACTTCGCGGTGCGCCTTGGAACGGCCCGCGCACCTACCGCGCCGGAACGGTCCGAGTCGCCGCGGGGCGCGTGGTCTTCACGCCCGACGGGGAACCGCTCGCGCAGGGTGAGCGCGTCGACGAGCTCTTCGTGTTCGAGGGCACGCTCGCGCAAGCGAAGCGCTCCGCGGCGCGAAGGACGAGGATCGAGCTCGAGGGGCATCGCCTCGCGGCGAGCGCGAAGGAAGCGCTCGGGCACTGCATCACGCGAAGCGACCTCTACGACGTCTCGGCGCTCCGCGCGGTCCTCGCGCAGGCTGGGGGCGCTCGGTGACCGACGCACGCACGTGGAAGGTGGGCGACCCCTGCGACGCGTTCGTGAGCGGGACGTGGCGCCGCGCGGTGGTCTGCAGCACGGAGCCGGGCCCGCTTCGCGCGGGGCTCGGGTACGTCGCACGCGTCGCCGACACCCTCGGCGACGGCTTCACGTGGTCCGCGTGGGTCGCTCGCGACGAGCTCTGCGCGGTGAACGCGGGGGCGCCGTGCGGCTCGGAGCAGACGGCGGCGGCGCTCGGTCGATGGATGCTTGAGCAGGGCGTTTCGATCGCGAGGATGGCCGAACGCCTCGGGTGCTCCCGCTCGCGCGTGCGACAGCTTCGATCGGGCGCCTCCATGCCGTCGCTCGGGCTCGCCGCGCGGATCGAGCGCATCACGAGCGGGGCGGTGCCGGCGATCGGCTGGGTCGCGATGGAGGCTCCCGATGCGGGATGACGACGCGCCGCGCCTCACCGCGCGCCAACGGCAGGTGCTCGTCGCGCTGCTCCTCGGATGGTGGTCGGGCAACGTGCCGACGCACCGCGAGCTCGTGGCGACGCTCGGGATCTCGTGCACGTCGCAGGTCTCACAGCTCGTGCGGGTGCTTCAGCACCGCGGGCTCGTCGAGGTGCCCGAGGGGAAGTCGCGCCACCTGCGCGTGACGCCTGCCGGCGTGGTCGCGGGCCTTCGACTGTTGTCCGAGGACGAGCTCGCCGCGCTGCTCGTCGACCTCGGCGAGCGCTTCGCACCGCTGCGCGAGGAGGTCGCTCGGCGCGAGACCGGCGAGCGCATGCCGCCCTCGGAGGCGATCGAGGCGCTGCTCGAGCTGCTGTCCGGGCGCGCCTTCGGGATCGACTGCGAGGTGCGGTTGACGGCGAGCGGCGTGCTCCTCGTGATCGTCCGCGAATCGGAGAAGACGGAGGCGGTTCGGCGCGTCATCCCGGCCGTCGTCGAGGGGTTCCCGACCCGCGTTCTCTCCTCGTTCGAAGCCACCCTCGAGCGCCGCCCGCACGCCGCGCGCGAGCTCGCCGCGCACCTGCGCGCGCTCGCGGCCTCACTCGACCCGACGGAGCGCGCCGATGCCGCGTGAGCTCGTCGGGCCGTGGCGACCGCGACGTCACGCCCTCGAACTGCTCGAGGCGCACGTCGCGCGCGCGCTCGTCGAGGACCTCCGCGAAGCGCGCCTCGAGCTCGCGCGTGCGGCCGCGTGCGTCGCCTTCGGCCTCGGATGGCTCGCGCTTCACGTCGCGCGGTGCGCGCACTTCACCGTCGGCGTCGTCGTCGAAGTCGGGCTCGTGCTCTTCGCGAGCTTCGGCGCGGCCGCGCTGCTCGTGAGCGATGCCCGACGCATCCGCGCGCACGCCTACCGCTCGGCGAGGCGCGCGCTCGCACCTGCCGACCCCTACCGCTCCGCGGTGCTGCGAAAGGACCCTCGATCGTGATCGCCCCCGAACGACTCGCGAGCCGGTGCCCCTGCGGGCGCGACCTCCCCATCGAGCGCGCCTGGCTCGGTGACGCCCCCTGCGCGTGCGGCCGCGGGTGGCTCTCGGTGGGGTTCGGCTTCGTGCCCTACCTCGACGACTTCGCCTTCGTGTGGGGCGCGCGGTACCCGCGCGCGCTCCATCGCGCGATGGAGCTGCACGGCGCGCGCTTCCTCCCCGCCGAGGACGTCGACGCGTTCGCGAAGGTGCTCGACCCCGACGTCGCGCCCGACCACGTGCGCACGCGAGCCGTTGGGCACTTCCTCGGCGCGCTGTCGAAGCTCCCGCGTCCGAAGGCGAGCGAGCTCGTCGTCGCGGTCGCGATGGAGGTCGCGATCGAGCGCGTGCTCGATCGGCTCCGTCGCGTGCGCCAAGCAGCGCCGGCCGGCCTGGCTCGCGTCCTCTTCGCCGACGTGACGAGCGGAGCGCCCGAGGCCCTCCGGCGCATCGACGCCGCCCTCGTGGAAGCCGCGGCGGAGCTCGCCCACCGTCGACAGGTGCTTCGCCTCCGTCGCGCGAGCGCGGAGGTGCGCGCGCTCGAGGTCGCCGAGGAGCACCAAGCCCGGCGCGCCCTCGCCGAAGTCGCGATCGAGTTCTGCGTCGTCGACGGCGACCTCCTCGATCGCCTGCTCCTCGACCACGTTGCGCTCGCATGCGGCGGGGACCGGCGGACGACGCACGACCGTCTCGCGGCCATCGCGGCGCGAGGGGAGTGGATCCCTCGGTGGCGCGCCTTCGACCACGGCATGACGGCGAGCGATGTGGACCTCGTGCTTCCGCTGTTGAAGCTCATCGCGCGTCAGCTCGAGCGCGACGGCGACGCGGCGCGCGCGATCGACGACTACGACACGGAGCGATTCGGTGCGTGGCGCGATCGACTGCTCGAGGTCGCGGCGGTGAGCGTCGCCTCGCGGCGCGAGGCCCTCGCGACGTTGCTCGTCGAGCTCGTGCACACGGACGACGACGAAGCGGTGCTCACGCGCTCGACCACGCTGGAACGGCTCGTCGACGAAGCGAAGATCACGCGCGCCGTCGGTGTCGACGGGCCCCTCGTGCGGGAGGTCGCGGCCCGCTTCCACCGCGCATCGGGGGCCTCGTGAGCGCGCGCCGCCCTCGTGCTCGGCGCACGGTGCCGCCGAGCGGGTGCCCCTCGCTCGAGGGCCTCGCGTCGCGCGACTGCGAGCGGCTGCTCGACGCGCTGCAGAAGGTCGCCACGGTCGCGTGGCGCCCGAACGACCACGCGAAGCTCGAGGGCGCGCTCGTCGCCGGCGACGGCGAGCGGAAGGCCCTCGTCGTGCTCTACGTGCCGGAGGGCCCGGTCGACGCGGCCGCGCTGCTCCGCGAGCTTCACCGAGTCCGCGATCGACTCGGCATCCTGAACCCTAGCCACGGACCCAACGACGGAGCCCCCGCATGACGATCGAAGTGAAGCTCAGCGAAGAGCAGCTCGAGGAGCTCGCAAAGCGCGTAGCAGCGAAGATCGCAGCATCACGCCCAGCCGAGATCCCGGCGATGCTCACGACTGCCGACGCGGCCAAGGTAGCCCGCATGTGTCGAGCGACGATCCGAGCGCGCATCGCCGACGGGACGCTCCCGGCGGTGCGGGCCGGTCGTGACTTCCGCATCCGACGCGACGACCTCGATCGGTTCCTTCGGGGTCGCGATGCCGCGTAGGCCGGACAAGCTCCCGCCGGGTGTGCGTCGTCGGCCCGGGCGCCCCTACGAAATCTTCTATCCCGGCCCGGACGGTCGGAGGGTCCAAGAGACGCTCGGGACGGACCTCCGCGAAGCGGTGCGCGTGCGTGCCGAGCGGATCGCCGAGGTCCGCGCGGGAACGTGGATCCGGGCCGACCAGCGGCGGCGGGAGTCGCTCACGTTCGACCAGTGGGCCGACACGTGGCTCGAGCGGCGTGCTGCGCGCCCGAACCCACCGCGGACGCTCCACGACGACATCGCCCGGCTTCGCGATCACCTCCGGCCCGTGCTCGGTCCGGTGCGCCTCGACGCGATCACCGTCGACCATGTGCGCCGCGTGCTCGCCGAGCTCCGTGCGAAGACGTCGAAGCGCACGGGGCGAACGTTGGCGGAGAACACGATCACGAACACGTTCGGGACGCTCTCGAAGTGTCTTCGGGACGCAGCAAAGGAGCTCGGACGTCACGGGGTCGCGTGGGTGCCGCCCGTCGACCAGCTCGACGACGACGAGCTTCCCGTGCTGGTCGATCGCCCTCGGGAAGGCTTCCAGCGCGAGGAGCTCGAGTCGCTTCTCACCGACGCACGGATCCCGGAGGAGCGTCGCGTGTTCTGGGCGCTCCTCGGCCTCACCGGCATGCGCCACAACGAGGCCGCGGGCCTTCGGTGGTCGGACGTCGACCTTCGCACCGAACCGCTCGCCCGCATCGTGTTGACGCAACAGGCGGGCGGGCTCCGCCTCAAAGAGGACAAGCGCGGCCGCGGTCTGTCGCGCGAGATCCCTGTGCACCCCACCCTTCGCGCCGTGCTCGAGCGCTGGCGCACGCACGGGTTCGCGGAGACCTTCGGACGTCACCCGCGGCCGGGGGACTACATCAGCCCGCGCCCTGGCGACGTGACGCTGCACCGACTGAACCGGACGTCGCTCGGCCAGCTCCGGCGCGACTGCAAGGCGCTCGCGATGCCGGTTCGGTGCCCGCACACGCTACGCAACACCTTCGCGACGCTAGCCTCCGTCGACGCACCCGAGCTCGAGGCGGTGATCGCAGGCATCACCCACCAGACGAAGCCCGTGCGCGGCGCCTTCCGCACCTACGTCGCGACCCAGAGTCGGTGGCTCGCGCGGTGCGCCGCGGTGCAGCGACTCGACATCGTGCTCGTTCGTCACGCGGACGTGGTGGAGCTCCCGAAGGTTGCCGCCGCGTCGTTGTCCGCCCCGGACGCGGCCTCGAGCACCACCGAGGGGTCGACGAGCGCGCCCGGGGCTCGCGGCGCCTCTTACGGTCGCGTGGTGGCCGGCGTGGCGGAGGGTGCGAGCGCGTCGGAACGGACATCGCGGGAACGCCGCCGAGGGTCAGAAGGATCGTTGAACGACCCAGGTTCGATCACTCAACGACCTACCTCCGAGGCTGCGCGGGATGGTGCGGAATCGAGCACCCCGAGGGTGACATCCAGGGTGACACCGGAAGAGGGGTCCGCAGAAGCCGAACGATCACCCGACGTTGCGCGACTTTCCGCAGTTGCACATGCCGTAGTGCGACCAGCGGTACTCGGCGCCCTCGCGAAGGCGCGACGCGGCGAGGCGGAGCGAGTGCACGAGGGTGGCGGTCGGGTGGGCCATGGGCGTCCTCCTGCGCGCCGAGCGCGCGTCGACAGAGTTGAAGCGGAATCGTGCGAGGCGAAGCGGACGCCGTCCGCGAAGCTGCACGATTCCGAGAAACCATCGGGCCGCGCGTGAGCGCGGAGCCGATGAACTGACGTTTTTTGGAGCCGGCCGCCAGGCCGAGCGACCCGACGTCACGTGAGGTCGCCGTCAGGCGACCGAACCATCGAACGGCGGACGTGGGGTCGACTCGGCTCGGGTTCAACCGTGTCCGCCACGTGCTCGGCTCACGCGGCACCTTCACGCACCGCGCGCTCAAACGCGCTCGAGGATCGCCGCCGCGCCGAGCCCGCCTGCCGCGCAGATGCCCAGGATCGCGGTCTCGCGATCGCGACGTACCAGCTCGTTCGCCATCGTCGTCACCATGCGCGCGCCCGTCGCGCCGAACGGATGCCCGATCGCGATCGAGCCGCCGTGCACGTTGAGCGCGTCGTCGTCGATCGTGCCCACCGCGCGGTCGCGACCGAGACGCTCGCGCGCGAACGCATCCGAGGCGAGCGCCTGCGTGACGCTCAGCACCTGCGCGGCGAAGGCCTCGTGCAGATCCACGAGGTCCACGTCCGACAGCTCCATGCCCGCACGTGCGAGCGCCTTCGGCATCGCGAGGGCGGGTCCGATCAAGAGCTGATCGGCCGGATCGACCGCGACGTACGACCACGATCGGAACGCCGCCAGCGGCGTGAGGCCGAGCGCGCGCGCCTTCGCCTCGCTCATGAGCAACACCGCCGCCGCGCCGTCCGTCAGCGGGCTCGCGTTGCCGGCGGTGATCGTCCCGTCCTTCGCGAAGACGGGGCGCAGCTTCGCGAGCCGCTCCTCGCTGGTGTCCGCGCGCACGAGATCGTCGAGACGACTACCCACAAGCCGCTCGCCGCCATGCGACACGAGGCTTGCACGTACCACCTCGAGGTCGGCGATCAGCGCAGCCGGCGCGGCATAGCTCTCCGCGATCAGCGCCGAGGCGCGCGGCGGGCGTGTACCCGTCAGCTCCGCATGGGTCTCGGCGAGCCGCGCATAGATGCCCGAAAGCGCACGGCGATAGGGCTCGTCCTGCCGGTGCGGGGACTCGTC
>ERZ761607.2793-NODE-2793-length-18124-cov-5.442526_pt1 | contig 18124 bp, 7 predicted proteins | sample MGYA00511164_ERZ761607 | MGnify/ENA primary metagenome ERZ761607 (study PRJEB28899, sample SAMN02445080) | bioreactor sludge metagenome | biome: EBPR sludge | place: Australia: Brisbane, Thorneside Wastewater Treatment Plant | collected 2011-06-22 ...
TCTTCGCACGCATGCGGGAGGTCCTCCTTGCCCAGCAGGATCTCTTGCGGAGGCGGGAGGCATTGGAAGAGCGCGTGAGCTGCCACGACGAGGAGATCCAAGCCCTCTTCAACCACCTGACCGCCATGGTTTCCGGCACGGAGCAATCGCGCAGGGCCATTGGCTTCAAGCCCGGCGAATCCTAGCCAACCTTCAACCTGCCACTGAACAACGCTCAACCGCCCCAACCTCCAACCTTCAACCCCGTCACTCCAATGGCAAACGCAGTCTTCGGAAGCAACATCAAGCTCCTGCGCACCCGTCGCGGCCGCTCGCAGGAGGAAGTGGCCATCGCCCTCGACGTGAAGCGGTCGAGCTACAGCGGCTATGAGAACGGCAGCGCCGAGCCCAGCTTCGACCTGCTGGTGCGGCTCAGCGAGTACTACAAGGTGAGCATCGACAAGCTGCTGCGCGACGACCTCACCCAGCTCAGCGAGAGCCAGCTCGGAATCCTGGAGCGCGGCGGCGACATCGATCTGAGCGGCCGGCGCCTGCGCGTGCTGGCGACCACGGTGGACAAGCAGGACCAGGAGAATGTGGAGCTGGTGCCCGAGAAGGCCAAGGCCGGCTACGCGCTGGGCTACGCTGACCCGGAGTACATCAGCATCCTGCCCACCTTCCAGATGCCCTTCCTCGCGAAGGACCGCAAGTACCGCACCTTCCAGATCAGCGGCGATAGCATGCCGCCCGTGGCCGATGGTTCGTGGGTGACCGGCGAGTACGTGCAGAACTGGCAGACGATCCGCGACGGCCAGCCCTACGTCGTGGTCACCAAGGACGATGGAATCGTCTTCAAGGTGGTGTACAACCAGCTGAAGGAGAAGGGCAGCCTGCTGCTCTGCAGCACCAACCCGCTCTATGCGCCCTATGAAGTGCCCGTGACCAATGTGCTCGAGATCTGGAAGTTCGTGCACTTCATCAGCGCCGAGCTGCCCGAGCCCAACATGAGCCGCGACGAACTGGCCCGCAGCGTGGTGGAGCTGCGCAAGGAGGTGGGGCAGCTGCGCCTGGCCATGGAGCAGCAGGGGAGATTGGCGTTCTGAGGAGAGGCGCCGCGCGAGCGGCCGTTCATGGCCCGCATGCCCGCTGGGTTCGGGGGTGGGAGCGGTGGCACGGGCTTCCTCTAGCGGTGAGGTGGTGGGCGCCGGATGACCGACCGGCAGGGCCCGTGGACGAACACCGACCGGTTCGCTCAATGTAAAGCCCATGTTAAACATGGGTGAACATTAGGCTACCTTTGGGCGTACCAAGGGAACCTGAACCCGGAGAAATGCGCCACTTTCTTCTTCTGTCCGCGCTGCTGATTGCCAGCCTGTGCCTTGCCCAGTCGCCTGAGCTGCTCGGCCAGGAGCGCTGGCCCGATGGCACGTTGAAGGCGACCCGCTACCAAGAGGGTGACCGCATCCATTTCATCACCTATCATGAGAACGGCCGGGTGAAAGAGATGGGCTGCTTCCGCAAGGGGCGCCGTGATGGGGTGTGGAAGCAGTTCAGCGATACCGGTGCGCTGCTGGCCCGGGCCGGCTTCAGCAATGGGCAGCGTCAGGGTGTATGGGAGTTCCGCGGCCACGACAATAACGTCCTTGGTCGCTTGACCTGCGCAGATGGCGTCATCCTGCGCGGCGAGCAATACGATGAGCAGGGTGCCCTGGTGGCCATGCGCTCCTATTGAATCAGCGGTTCGGCCGGAGCCGGACTTCCCCAAGGCGTCTTGTTCTAGCGATCGAGCTGGAAGTTCGGGTCGTTGCCCTTGGCCAGCTTGAGCGCCAGCACCATCGCTGTCTGCAGCATACCTCCGAGGAGGAGCTGTGCATTGGCCCCGGGCCAGTGCAGGGTCTTGAACAGGCCGCCGCAGGTGAGGGTGGCGGTTCCGACGAGCAGCAGGGCAAGGATGTTCCGGGCCGGCTGCTTAAGTCACTGGCTCAATGCCGCGGTACATTCCAGGTGGCGCGAGAAGCCGTGTCTGCGGGCTTTTCAGGATTGCCCGGGCTTCCTCGGCCATCATTGGTCGCTCAGCGCTTCGATTTCCGGCTTCAGGTTTCGCCCCGGGCCTGAGCCTGGGTCGCTCCTTGACTGACCGGAGGATTGCGCCGGACGCTTCGCAGAACGCGATGAGGCGGTTCCGGGGCAGCGGCGATGGAGCTCCATCATGCCGTGCTGGCGGAGTGATCCAGGGCGGGGATGCCCCAGGCGGAAGCAGGCAGGGTGGTGCCCTCAGGGATGATCCCGTTGGCGAATGGGCGGTGACGGAGCCTGATGGCGGGGCCATAGCCTGGCCGTGCGGTACCCTGCAGGAAGAGGGCGATGGCCCTGCGCGCATTCACGCCTTCCTGAACAGGTCGTCTTCGTCGTCGAACGCCTTGAACTCGATCGCATGCCCATCGGGGTCCTCGATGAACATGCTCACCTGCTCGCCCACTTGCCCCTTCATCACCGTTCGCGGTTCGATGTGGAAGGGATGGCCCAGCTTCTTGAGCTTGTCGCGCAGCTTCTTCCAATCCGCCATGGAGAGCACGACGCCCCAGTGGTCGCTGGGCACGTTCGATTCGGGGTTGTATATGCGCGCGGTGCGGTAGGTCACCGGTACCTCCTGGATGGTGAGTTGGTGGCCGAAGAAGTCGTAATCGACCCAGGTCTTGGCGCTGCGCCCTTCCTTCAAGCCGAGGAACTTGCCGTAGAAGGCCTTCATGCGCTTCAGGTCCGTGGTGGCGAAGGCGAGGTGGAAGGTGCCTTTCATGGGTTGAGGATTCGGCGAAAAGTAAGAAGGCCCCGGAGCGTCCCGCTCCAAGGCCTTCCCTCAGCGCCACAAGGGGTGGCGGTCAATCCTCGTCGTCGTCGCCGGCATCGCCCTCGTCACCGGCATCTTCGTCGCCGTCCTCTTCCTCGTCGTCCTCCTCCTCCATGTCATCGCTCTCCTCGTCGCCCTCGTCCCCGGCGTCCTCGGCGCCCTCCAGGCCGGCATCCTCCTCGATGTCATCGGCAGGCACGCTGGCATCGCTTTCCTGGTCAAGGAACTCCTCGATCTCGGCGCGGCTCTCCGCGTTGATCTTGATGAGGTACATGGCCTCGGGCGTGCGCAGCTCGATCACGCGCAGGATGTCGCCCTTGGCGGTGGGGATGGTCTTGATGTGCGAGGCATCGATCCCGTCGGGATACTGTTCCTGCAGGGTCTCCTTGAGCTCGTCGGTCAAGGTGTTGAAGGAGCGGATGAGTCGCTGCATGGCTTGCTGGGCTCACATGTCCAGGACGTAGGCGAAGATGAGGGGCGCCACAATAGTAGCATCACTTTCGATGATGTACTTCGGCGTGTCGATGTCCAGCTTGCCCCAGGTGATCTTCTCGTTGGGCACGGCGCCGCTGTAGCTGCCATAGCTGGTGGTGCTGTCGCTGATCTGGCAGAAGTAGCTCCAGAAAGGGATGCTGTCGCGCTGGAGGTCCTGATGGAGCATGGGGACGACGCAGATGGGGAAGTCGCCCGCGATGCCGCCGCCGATCTGGAAGAAGCCGATGCCATCCTTCCCGCAGTTGGCGGTATACCACTCGGCCAGGAACATCATGTACTCGATGCCGCTCTTCATCATGGAGGGCTTGCAGTCGCCCGTGATGCAATGGCCGGCGAAGATGTTGCCCAGGGTGCTGTCCTCCCAGCCCGGGCAGATGATCGGCAGGTTCCGCTCGGCGGCCGCAACCATCCAGCTGTCCTTCGGATCGATCTGGTAGTACTGCTGGAGCACGCCGCTGCGGATCATCTCATAGAAGTACTCGTGGGGGAACCGGCGGTTGCCGCTCTTGTCGTCGGCGGTCCAGAGGTCGAGAACGTGCTTCTCCAGGCGCCGGAAGGCCTCATGCTCGGGGATGCAGGTGTCGGTGACCCGGTTCATGCCGCGGTCCAGCAGGGCGCGCTCCTGCTCCGGGGTCAGGTCGCGGTAATGGGGGATGCGCTCGTAATGGTCGTGCGCCACCAGGTTCATCACGTCCTCCTCCAGGTTGGCGCCGGTGCAGCTGATGATGTCCACCTTTCCCTGGCGTATCATCTCTGCCAGGATCTTGCCCAGCTCGCCGGTGCTCATGGCGCCGGCCAGGGTGATCATCATCTTGCGGCCCTTGCCGAGGTGCTCCTTGTAGCCCTTGGCCGCATCCACCAAGGCCGCGGCGTTGAAGTGCAGGAAGTGCTTCTCGATGAAGGCGGAGACGGGGCGTGGCTGGCTCATGGTGCGGTTCGGGGCGAAATATAGAGGCGGGCCGATATATGCCCGATGCCGGCGCGGCGATGCCGGGCCTATGGCGCAAAAGCCCGAAGGGGCCTACTTGCGGACCGGTTCCTCCAGGGGCAGGTAGCCCAGCAGCTGCAGCATGCGCTCGGCGCTCTGTGTGTCGGCGAAGACGGTGTCGACCAGTGTGCCGTCGGGCCGGCGGTCGATGAGCACGTGCTTGGGCTTGGGGATGAGGCAGTGCTGGATGCCGCCGAAGCCGCCCAGGGTGTCCTGGTAGGCGCCGGTGTTGAAGTAGCCGATGTACTGCCGCTTGTCCTCGCTGTACTTGGGGAGGTAGATGGCGTTGATGTGCTGCTCGCTGTTGTAGTAATCGTCGCTGTCGCAGGTCATGCCGCCGAGGAACACGCGCTCGTACTCGTCGTGCCAGTTGTTGATGGGCAGCATGATGAAGCGCTTGCTGATGGCCCAGGTGTCGGGGAGCGTGGTCATGAAGCTCCCATCGATCATGTTCCAGCGCTCCTTCTCGTTCTGCTTCTTCTGGTACACGATGCTGAAGAAGGTGGCGCCGCTGTCGCTCACGGTGAAGCTGCCGAACTCGCTGAAGATGTTGGGCTCCTGCACCTTGTTCTCCTCGCACACGTCCTTGATGCGCCCCACGATCTCGCCGATCATGTAGTCGGTGTCGAAGCTGAAGTTGAGGCTGTTCTTGATGGGCAGGCCGCCGCCGATGTCAAGGGTGTCCAGCGTGCGGCAGAGCTTCCACAGGTCGCAATAGACGTTCACGCACTTGCTGAGCTCATTCCAGTAGTAGGCGGTGTCGGTGATGCCGGTGTTGATGAAGAAGTGCATCAGCTTCAGGCGGAACTTCTTCTGCTTGCTGATGTTCCGCATGTAGAAGGGGATGATGTCCTTGTACCCGATCCCCAGGCGGCTGGTGTAGAACTCGAACTTGGGCGCCTCCTCGGCGGCGATGCGGATGCCGATGTCGCAGGTGCCCTCGATCACCTCGTCCAGCGCGTAGATCTCGCCCATGTTGTCGATGATGGGCACCACCTTGTAGCCGCGGTTGGCCAGGCGGCCGATGCCCTTGATGTAGCGCTCATCCTTGAAGCCGTTGCACAGGATGGTGCTGTCCTTGGTGATGCGGCCGCGCTCGATGAGCAGCTCGATCATCTCCAGGTCGTAGGCGCTGCTGGTCTCCAGGTTCACGCCCTTGTCCAGCACCTTGTCGATGACGTAGCTGAAGTGGTTGCTCTTGGTGCAGTAGAAGTACTCGTAGCGTCCTTGATAATCGTGCGCGTCGAAGGCCTTGGCGAAGCTGGCGCGGGCCATCTCGATCTTCTCGCCGATCTTGGGCAGGTAGCTGATCCGCAGGGGCGTGCCGTGCTTCCGCAGCAGGTCCATGAGCGGCAGGTCGTTCCAGATCAGGTTGTCGCCGTCGAGCTTGAACTCATCCTTCGGGAAGTCGAAGGTCTGCTCGATGAGGTCGATGTAGCGGGTCTTCATTGTTCAGGAAGCAGGGGCGGGAGGCTGGGGCAGGAGCAGGAGTGGCATGGCCCACCGCCATTGGCCATGGGGATGCGGGATGGGGAAGGCCGAGGCGCGCGCGGCACGGGGCCGGAGCACGGAGAGGGCCTGGGCGGTCATCAGCGGAAGGGGAATGCAGCGCAAAGCAATACCGCTTGGGCGTCGCAGTTGGGGCGCGGCGCTAGAGCCAATCCACAGGTCGTGCTCATCGCGGGAGTAAAGGTAGAGACCGGGAACGATCGGCGCGTGCGCATCCTTCCGCCCCGGCTTGCGACCCGGACGCCCCTGGTGGGGAACCCCGTTTCAGCGCGCCATCACGGCCAGCGGAACCGTGGCATCGCGCCCATGAAGGGCAACCCGCACGGTGTACCTTCCTGCAGCAAGTGATGCCGGCGAGATCGTGCCGGTGTTGCTGCCTTGCCTTACGGTGATGGGCCACTCGCCCACGCGCCTGCCTTGCGAATCCTCAAGGGTCATGCTTGCATTGCCGGCGGCACCGGCATGGATGGAGTAGGACAGAGGACCGCCGGAGTAAGGGTTGGGCGATACCGCTACTGCAGGGCCTTCAGCGGGCACGGCACCGGCGGCTGGCGCAATCACCCTTCCTGTCTTGTCGAGGCCGTTCAGCGATACGTAATAGGCGCCGTTGTGCCGCCGTTCCCGGAGCCATGGTTCAGCGGAAATCGAGGCAGCACAGCCAGCCTCGCCTTCGATGCGCGCGATGCACAGGCTCTTGGCCGCCTGCAAGCGAACCGCCGATTCATGGAGCGGTACCAGGCCCACGCCCGTGTATTTCCGGAATTTCATTCCGCCGTTGCTGAATGCAGGTCCCGATGGGGATAGGGGGAGCACCATGGATTGTTCGGCCGACTGCCTGAGTACGGGGTCTTGCAGGCATTGCGTGCTATCCCAGGCCAGCGTGAGCACCAGGTTGGAGATCAGGCCATCGAAGTCCTGTTCCGCGATCAGCAGGACCTGGTCCGAGCCATCATCGATGCGGTTCAATTGGATATCCACCCGCTGCTGGGCCATGGCCATGACCGGCAGGAGGCATGCCGCCCATGCGGCGCATGACGTTGCGAGTGTGAAGGATCTATTGGTCATGGCTGTGGGAGTTGGGCGTCACGGATGTTGGTGGGCATGGAACCGCCGATATTGACCAGGATGGGGTCGCGGTCGTTCCCCTCACCCACGTATTTCACGCGGCCGTCAAGGTTCACATCGGTTGGGAGGTACCCGAGTGCGGTGCTGGTGGGCGTGCTTCCACCGATGCTCACCAGGATGGGGTCGCGGTCGTTGCCCTCTCCAACGTACTGCACCATGCCGTTGAAGTTCACATCACCTGCCCAAAGCGCCCTGCGCGCGCCAACTTGCTTCTGGCCTTCCGTTCCATAGGTCGCTGTGGAGAGGAGGGTGAAATCCACTTGCGTCGATCCCGTGTAGAAGCGCGCCGAATCGGCTGACATGACGCCCAGGTGGTTCCGATGCCGCAGCGCCACATAGTACGCCCCAGCACCCACGCTGATCGTCACCGGAGAGAATCCATCCATGGCCACCACGTCCCCATCGCGCTGCAGCAAGGCGCTCCGGCTCGCCACCACGGCAGTGTTATCGTCCCGGTCGCGCAGTTCCACGAGCACCCAGTCCACGATGGCATCGTTGCCCGGTACGGCGAGCACTTGCGGGGTGGTGGTCTCGCCCCCTCCTCCGCCGACATGCCCGTAACCCAGCGTGGTGAACGGCTCAATCAGCGGGAAGTCGATGAGCGTGCGCAGCGAATCGTGCATGGAGCCGGATGCATACGGGCCCTCGAGGAAGACCCGGGCGCGCAGGGTGGCGGAGTAGCTGGGCACCACGGTCCAGTTCAGCGTGGCGATGCCTGCGCCGCCGATGCCACTGGTCGACTTGTTCAGGAGGGCCGCATCGAGCGTGAGCTCATAACTGCCGGTGCCGTTAGCCGCAGCGGGCAGGTTGCCGATGCTGTAGGTGGTGCTGTTCACCGGCGTCACGGTCAGCATCGCTGCGGGAACGGGCAGGCCGTTCTTGCGCAGGCCGAGCGCGCTCGCGATCGCACCCGGGTCCAGCACGGCCGCCGAGAATTGGACGGTGGCGCTGCTCAGGTCCGTGGTCAGCGACTGGTTGTTCGCGGTCTGCCAGCTCGCGCTCAAGGGTGCCTGGTCGATGAAGAGCGATCGCGTGCCAGCTGCACTGCCTCCGTTGTTGCCCACAGCGGTCACCTTCAGTCCGGTGTTGCCGCCGGTGGGGAAGGTCACCGGAACAGCATGTGTCCCGGCGCTCAGGTCCTGGAGCGTCACCAGCACTTGCTCGCTGCCGAAGGAGGTCTGGGCGATGGTCACCTGTGCGGCATCCGCATTCAGGTTGAAGAGGGCATTGAAGCTCCCTGAGGAGGTGATGCCATCGCTGTTGCTGATGCCCAGGTCGGGGTCGATGCCCACGTTCGTGACGGCTATCGGCGTGCTGCGGTCCACTTCCCAGGTCACGTTCGCGGTTCCGCTGCCGGCGTTCCCGATGGCATCCGTGACGCCTGTTGCATCAACGGTGAACGCGTAGTCGCCATCGAGGTAGCTGGCCAGCCCGAAGCCGCTCACGCGCCATTCGTCGGGATCCACCTGTGTGAGCTGACCGGCCGTCAGTGGGAGTGAGTTGCCATCACGGCTCAGCGCGATGGCGCCGATGGTGAGCCCGGTCGCAGGCTCGCTGAAGCGGATGTTCACGCCGGTGCGGTGCTGCGCATCGAGGCCGCCGGTGAACAAGGGAGTGAGCTCGGCGATGGTCGGACCTTGGGTGTCGCGTGTCAAGGTCACGCTCTGCGCCTGTATCCCGGTGACGCCTTCCGTGCTCAGCACGGTGGGCATGTTCACGGTGAACAGGTGCGCACCATCGGTGGTGATCGCGTTCTCCAACCCGCTCACCAGGAACAAGGTGCTGTCGCTGTTCTGGCGGGTGATGCTGAGCGCTCCCGGCTGCGGCACACCTCCGAGGGTGATGCTGATGTCTGATGCAGTCAGGCTCGTCTCGTCGATGGGCCGGTTGAAGAGCAGCTCGATGGTGCTGAATTCATCATCGGTGGTGCCTCCTGGCAGTCCTTGGAAGGCGACGATGGCCGGGACGGAGATGAACTGTGTCCATGTGACTTGGCGACCCGCCACCCCGGCGATGCCATAGATGTCCGTGATACCGGCCGCCTGTGCGATGAACTGATAGAGCCCGTCGCCGGTGGTGAGCGGCGTGAGGTCCACGGTAAAGGTGAAGGGGTCGACCTGGGTGATGATGGCGCTGTTGTCCATGATGTCCGGCCCGCCCTGGAAGGTGAGCGTGAGGTCATCCGTGGTGAAGGTGGCAGGGTCGATGGCCTTGTCGAAGACCACGGTGAGTTGTGTGACCTGTAGTGCGGAGATCGATGCTGGCGCTCCGATGATCGTGTCCACCGCAGGTACGTCGGTGTTCCTCGGTGCCCAGACGATCGTGTAGGTGGTCGGCGTCGTGGTGGCCAGCGTATCCACGAAGTGGAACTTGTCCTCGTACACCGGCTGCTGGCTTACGGGCAGCGTCACGAAGGTGAGCCAGGCGTTGTCGAGCGGTATCGCCTGTGCGTCGCTGTTCCGCGTCACGCTCACGATGTCGTAGTCGCCGTTGCCGGGGTCGTTCAGCTTCGTGTAGTTCCAGCCGGGTTCTTCCGCCTGCACGGTCAGCGTGTTGGTGAAGGTGGGTGCGGTGACCGGTGCGTTGAAGCTCGACGAAGCCGCAGGTAGCACTTCGGCCGTGCGGCGCCCTTGCGAGAAGTAGATGATGTCAGGGACGTCGTTCACGTCGAACTGGTCGTTCACCAGGAAGTCGTTCATGGCATCGGCCAGTGGCCCGTACTCACGGATGCTGCGGGTGAGTTCATGCAGCTCTACGCCCTGGATCAGGCTCAGCTCCGGATTGCCGAAGCTGTTGGCATGCACCACCTCGGCTTCATAGCTCACGAACTTGCCGAGCAGGCTGCTGGTGAACCACCACTGGCCCACGCGCGTCTGCTGCGGCGGAATGGTGCCGAAGGGGATGTCCAGCACGCCCAGTTGCGCGGGCAGCCCTTGCAGGTTGCTGCCGATGAGTTCAAAATTGATGGCCAAGCCGCTCTCGTTCTCCACGATCTCCGGCTGTGCGCTACTGATCTTCATGTTCTGCGCCGCACCGTATCCGTGGTTCTCGATCATAACGGCGAGCTCAGCCGGGACAGAAGGCTCCACATCCGGACTGGTCAGCGCATCGTCGCCCAGGATGTTGCGCTCCATGAAGTAATGGAGCATCAGATCCGGGCTGGGGTTCACCGTAAGGGTGATGCCCGCGAGTTGGATGGTGGTCATCTCCTGGTTGTAGGGATCCCAGTAGGTGACCGAGCCGCCGAAGGAGTAGGCCACAGGCACCGTGGGCGCGGCACCGGGTTCAGGGATGAAGAGGAACTGCACGATGCCATGCTCCTGCGAAGGGATCTGGCCGGTGCCGGTCACATCGCTCAGGTTGGTGAGCTGCTCGGTGTTGATCTGGAACAGCCCGTTGCTCGGCACGCCATCGGGATCGGTGATCAGGATGTCAACGCTCAGCGAATCGATACCATCCGTAGGGTGGCCATTGAAGATGTCAAGTGTGCCGGTGAAGGCCTCCCGTGTCATGGTCACCGTTTGGCTCAGTTGCACGGTGACGGAGGCGCAGACGGTCGAGGACTGGAGGTTGCCATAGTAAACGTCACGGATAATGAACGTGCTGGACCAGTAAAGGTCACTAATACTCTCATAGTCATTGATAGTGGCATGGTCCAAGGCGCTTCCGATGTTGCGGAGATGGCCATTTGTGATGGCGCTGTCCAGCATCTCCGGGTATTGAGGGGTCGGTGCGTAGATCCCTTGTGCCTGTGCTTCCAGTGTGGAATTCCAGCGATGAACGAACCAGCTTATCCAGAATGCTGGGATATCCTGATCCGCCATGGAGTTCAATAGGAGGGCTTCTGAAGCAGTGGTAATTGGTAAACTGTCTGCGAGCAGAGGTTCGATTAAGGGAGCAAGGTCATTCCAAGAATCGTACAGAACTATCGGGCCATAGAAATACTCTGCATGTGCCTGGATCTCCATGAGCGCTTCGGCTGCTATCTGGAGGTTCTGTGCCGCCTGATCGAGGACGGAGTTCTCTTGCCTGAATGCTTGCGAGGCATTCGGGGCGCTGCTCGTCGAGGAGCAATCAAAAGCTGCCTGCATCATAGCCGCCACGCACTTCCCTTGACTATATCCAGGGATCTTGCCCATGACAAAGTCTTCAGCGGCGCCAACTAGACCGTCGACAACTGCGTGTCCAAGTGCAGATAAGGTCGGTGCTGGAACTTTCTGCGGAATGCAATTCCGCATTGCGTCGTAGCCACTCTGTCCATTGGCATGGAGCTGGGCGGCACAGTTCGCAATTTCCGGGATATTCTCACTGCGAGGGACGCCGCAGTCTTCCAAGGCTTTGCCGATCTGGTCAAGGCACTCCTTGCATGACTTGCGCTGCACCACCACGGGCCATCCGTTCGGATTGATCCCACCGCCGATGGGTCCGTCCGGGCACCAAGGACATGGGTCATCGTCGGTCCCATTGCCATCTAAGCCAGGTGGGCCCTGCTCTATGGGGTCGTAGATGCAGGCCCGGCCTTTGATGGGCGTGCTGCGCGAACCACGCTCCCAAAGACCAGTGGTGGCGTTGCAGAAGTAATACCAGCGGGTACCGGTGTAAAGCTTGCAACTCAGCCCCGAACGTTGCACGCCCGGGCCATCGATGCCCAGGAAGTCTGCGATGCGCTGTTCTTCGCTCGGTTCACCCTGTCCGGCCATCAGCGGTGTTTGCCGCACCCGCATGAGCACGGGCACTTGCACGCTGGATAGGGCTGGGATGTCCGTGGGGGTGTAGTTCGTGAGGAACTCGTATTCCGGGTCTTCGGCCGGGAGAAGGAGTTCGACATCCAGGGCGGAGATCAGCCCGTGGTTCGTGAGCACTGCGTTGAAGGCGAATACCTCGCTTCCGAACAGTTGAGGGAAGGTGTCCGGCAGCGAGACATCCACGACCGGTATCGGCACATTCGTCTCGAACTGCATCGTCAGCGTCACGTCGTACTGATCCTGGATGGTGGTCGGCACGACGCTCCATCCGAACGTGATCGCCTGGTAATTCAGGAACACGGTGTGGCTCACACTCGCTCCTGCGTTAATGGTCACGAGCTGCTCAGCGGGTAGGTGCTGTGGCTTGCTCACCACCAGGCGGTGCTGTCCTTCCGGCACGCCGCTGAACGAGACGAGTCCATCCGTACCCGTGGTGCCCGATGCGAGCAGTGAGTTGGAGTAGGCATGGCGCACTTCAACGTTAGCACCCTCCACATGCGGTTCGTCCTCATCGAAGAAGGTGAATTGGTTCACGGCGTCCACGGTGAGGTTGCCCGTAGTTACGCTCACCTTGGTGAAGGTGAAGGGGATCACCAGACTGTTGCTGTTCGCCCCGTTGATGGCGATGGTGCCATTGATGGGGAAGTCGAAGGGCACGCTGGCATCAGCGAGGAAGCGGAGTATGACCAGGGCCGTATCGCCGGGCGCCATTGACCCCATGTTCACCGGCGTCATGGCCTGCAACCAGGGAACTTGCGGCAATGAGAGGCTGAGTGCGCCGGTATTGCCACCGCCGGTGTTCACAATGCGGAATTGTACCAGTTGCTGGCCAGCGGCCTGGGAGACGGTCGTGTTTATGCTGGTGATGTCGGCGCTGATATGGCCACCGGGCACCATGCAGTAGTAGTAGAGGTCCTGGCTTTGGATCATGCCTTGGTCGGCGGTCACTTGCAAGGTGCCGGGCTGGAAGTTGTAGCCCGGTGTGAGGACGGTTCCACTCACTTCATAGGCGACGGTCGTGCTGGCCCCGCCTGCGAGCGAGGCGATCGTTGTGAAGCTGAAGGTTGATCCTGCAGGAACATTCAATGGTGTCAAGGTCAGGTTGGTGAGCGGCGCATCGCTCAGGTTCTGGATCGCGAGCGTGCCCGTGAGCGTATCGCCGATGAGGGTGATGAATTGCGGGTATTGCCCGTTGTTGATCCGCACGCCGTGGATGTCGAAGGCATCCTGCTCCGTGGTCTGCCCCATGCCGGGGAAGCTGGCGCCAATGGTGTAGTGTCCGCTTTCGTTCGCGAGGGGGACGAAGCTGGCCGTGAACGCCCCCGTAGCATCCGTGGTGGTGAGCACTTCACGGCGCAGGCCGTTGGTGAGCACGTAGACCTCAATGGACTCGTTCGCCGCAGGGCTCGCATCGGGCCGAACGGCGGTGCCTGTCACTGGGATCGTCGTGCCGCGCAGGAAGGTGGTACCCGCCACCTGCGCCGTGGCCGTGTAGCTGGGCGCGATGCTCACGTTGACCGGCGCGGACGTGTTGTTCGTGTAGGTGAGCTCGGTCGCCGATGCGCCCGGATTCACTTGCAGCAACAGCTTGTGGGTGCCAGGGAGATTCGGTGCGACGGCCGCTCCGCTGATCTGCACGCTGCCGCCCGCAGGAACGGGCGTGTTGATGGTGTAGTCGAAAAGGACGGGGTCGCTCGCATCCACGATGTTGTTCTGCGAGAGCACGCCGCGCACCGGGACGCCCACGATGGAGTTCGCGAAGCCCGTGTTGCTGATGGTGGCCTGCCAAGTGAAGGGAACCAAGGCCGGCCAGGGGCTTGCGCTCGGGGTCACAGCGGTCACCACCAGGTCGGGCTGGTTCACATCGGTGATGATGCACCAGGTGATGCCGGGTGAGAAACCGTCGGCTGTGGCCTGCACATATACCTGCTGGCTGCCATCCGGCGTGCCGTCGTTCACGGTGGTTGCCGGCACATCCACGAAGGACGAGCCGATGGGAATGCTCACCGTGGCGGGAACCGTGAGCTCGGTGACATCCGATGAGATCAGCGCCACGTCCAGAGCCGCGGTCGTAGGTGTATTGCGCTGCACACGGATCGTGCCCGCATTGGCCAGGCCTTCGGCCAGCGTGGCGGGATTGACCGACACGGTGAGCGTCGGTCCATCGTTGTCGGCCACGGTGAGGTCCGCGCTCACATTCGCTGCGGTGGATACAGGTGCGTTGCATCCGCAGCCCGCCAGTTGAACCGCTGCGTTGATGGTCACGGTGCGGAAGCCATCCACCAGCGCGTTGTCGATCACGCCGATGGTGAAGGTCTGCTGGCTGGCATTGGCCGCGAGCGAGATGCTCGTGGGCAGGAGCAAGGTGTTCGCGAGGCTGGGCGTGATCACCGCCGTGAAGGCGATGGCTGGGCTGCCCGCTGTGCGCTGCAAGGTGGCTTGCACGGCGAAGGCGCCCCCGCTCTCGCTCACGGTATCCGTCTGCAGCACGAGCTGAAGGCCCGGCAGGTCGTCGTCGGTGAGTTGCAGCGATGCGGTGGCGGCTGTGTGGTTGGCGGCACCGGCGGTCAGGTTCACGGTGATGTCGAGCTCCGGCAGCTGGTCCTGCGGCAGGTTCACGGCTACGTTCGCGGAGGTGGTGTTGGCAGCGATGGTGACGCTGGCCGGCACGGGGAAGCGCGCCTGGTCGCTGCTGGTGAGGAATACCTGCAGCGCTGAGGCAGGAGCGAAGTTGGTGCTCACTTGGAAGGTCACGCTGGTGCCTTCGCCCGTGGTCGCTGGAACGTTCGAGAAGGAGAGGGCAGGGGCCTCGTTGTCGAGGATGGTGAGGTTGCGCGTGGCACTGCTGAACCCGGTGGCGCTGGCGGTGAGCACGGCCGGGATGGTGCCTTCGAGCAGCGCGTTCTCGGTGGCCACCAGCGTAAAGCTGCGCGCGGCTTGGCCGGCGAGGATGGTCACGGTGCTGGGGAAGGTGAAGCGTTCCGATTCATCAATGCCGATGTTGATCACCTGCGCCTGAGCGATGGAGCCGGTGCGCTGCACCGTGATCGGGACGCCCGCCGCTGCGCCTTCGGTCAGGACCGGCTGCGGCACCAGGAGCCGGATCTGCTTGCGCACCACCCACGGCGTGGCCTGCGTGCCCGTGTTGTTCGGATTGCTGTTCGGCAGTTCGATCAGGCCAGCGCTGGGGATCAGCTCCACCACGAAGCGGGCCTGGTCGCCCACGTTGATGAGGGATGGCATGGTGATCTGCACGCTGCGGCTAAGCGTGGCGCCAGCAGCGAGCGGGCTGCCGGAGCTGTGCGCGGACTGCCCGATCTGCGTGCGCAGGGCACCAGCTTCGCTCTCGAGGTAATAGCGCTCGGTCCAATTCACCGTGGCCGCTGCGTTGCCGGTGTTGAGCACCTCGAAGGAGAGGCTCACCACTTGGTCGCCTGCGATGGTGTCGTTCGGGGCGCTCACGTTCTGCACCAGCACATCCGGGCCTTCGAGTTCGCATACGCAGCTGGCCGACCAGATCCCGGGCAGGCCTGCCGTGGTGCAAGCCGTGCCGGCAAGCGCGCTGCCTCCAGGAACACCGAGGCAATCGATGAGCTGGCCTTCGCATGCACAGCTTGCATTCAGCGCATCGTTGCCCGTAGTAGCATCGTCGTCGTTGCAGGGTGAACCGATCGTGCCGGTTACTCCGGGGCAGTCATCCACGCAATCCGCTATGCCGTCACCATCGCCGTCGGTATCCGGGTTGCCGCAGCCGCATTGGCCGGCTGTGGTCTTGAGCGGATCGTTCGGGCAGGCGTCCACGCAATCGGCGGTGCCGTCGTTGTCGCTGTCGGTCTCCGCATTGCCGCAGCCGCATTGCAGCGGTGCGATCTTCAACGGGTCGTTCGGGCAGGCATCGATGCAATCGGGCGTGGTGTCTCCGTCCGTGTCCACCTCCACGTTGCCGCAGCCGCATGCGCCGGGTGCCTGCTTGAGCGGATCGTTCGGGCAGGCGTCGGTGTTGTTGGTCACGTGGTTCGCAGGAGGTGTGCACGCGGATACGCTGCTGGCCGAAGCATCGCCGAAGCCGTCGCCGTCGCTGTCAGGCCAGTACGTCACGAAGGTGAGTCCATCATCCACGCCATTCGCGCAGTTGTTGTCCAGACCGTCGCAAATCTCGGATGCACCCGGGTTGATGTTCTCGTCGGTATCGTCGCAGTCACCTCCGAGCAGCACGGTACCGGGTGGCTGGGTGCATCCTGATCCGATCGTGGCGGGGTCGCCATAGCCGTCGCCATCGGCATCGGTGTAATAGGTCACTTCGCTCACGCCGTCCACATTACCCGCCAGCTCGTGCAGGCGCAGTTCAGCCACCTCTTCCGCCGAGAGCGCGCGGTTGTACAGCCGCAGGTTGTCCATCGCGCCGGTGTAGAATTGTATGTCGCTGTTGCCATGCCTGCCGATGAAGATGCTGCTGGTGGTGTTGAGGTCGATGGGCGAGATGGTGCTGCTGCTGCTGAGCACACCGTTCAAGTAGATACGGATGATCGTTCCGGTGCGTGTCATCACCACATGGCGCCAGGTGTTGTTGCCCAGCCCTGTTCCTGCCACCACATCCCCCGGACGGCCCATGAAGTTCCCGGCGGCCGGGTAGTCCACGAAGCAGTTCAAACGGTTGATGCCGCCACCCGCATAGTCGTTCTTGTCGATCACGCTGGCATACGAGGTGGAGTTCCATTTCAGCCAGGCCGAGTAGGTGAAATCACCCGTGCCGAAATTGTAGGCCGCATTGTGCGGCACCACCACGTATCGGCCACCGCCGAATTGGAAGGCGCCATTGGCGGCGCCGTCGACCCCAGTGGTGTAGCTGGAGCCGCTCGGTGCGCTGCCATGGTTCCCGCTCGCGGTCCGGTCGTTCAGGTTGCCGTTGAAGAGCCATTGTGCCACCAGGCCGTTTGAGAAGCTCGTGAGCTCGTCCACCTGGCCGTTGCAATTGTTGTCCAGTTCATCGCAGAGCTCGGGTGCGCCCGGGTACACGCTCGCATTGGCATCGTTGCAATCCGTGTTGTTCGTGACATGGCCTGCAGGTACGACGCACACGAAGCCATCCACTGGAGCGCCGGCTCCATATCCGTCGCCATCACCGTCCACGTAGTAGATCTGGGGCACATCGGCCACGCCGCAGCCGCAGGCGCCGGGCTCGGTCTTGTTCGCATCATTCGGGCAGCCGTCCTCGGCGTTGCAGGTGCCATCGTTGTCGCTGTCCTGGAAGATGCCGACGCAGTCGCACTCGGCATTCACCACATCGTTCGTGGTGCAATCATCCTCGTCGTCGCAGGCCGTGCCGGGGATCACCCCTCCGGGGCAGCTGAATGCCAGGGTGCTCTCCCCATCGGCCACGGTGAACTCCCGGAAGGACGAGACACCGGTCGCGTTGCGCGTGTAGGGATTGCTGCCACCGGCGGCGCCCAAGGCCAAGGCCACCCAGTCGGTGCCGTTGTAAGCGTGCAGGCCGCTGTTCGCCCGATTGAAGTTCGCGCCTTCATCCGCGGTGTTCCATTGAAGCTGTACCGTGGCCTGGTTGCCGCCTTCCGTCAGTTCGGAGAGTGTCCAGGTGCGCTCCACCTGGTCGTTCAGCACCACGGGGCCATCGGGCACGCCCGGTGCGCCGTACTCCATGTGCACGTCGTTCGCCACACGCGCGCCGAAACGCTCGGCAGGACCGCTGGTGTTGCTCAGGGATACCGGCAAGTAGCTCGTACCCGTGCCGATGGGGAAGGGGTAGTTGGCGCCGCCGATGGGCAATTGGCGGTGGAATGCACCGGTGCCATTCGTGACGAAGTGGTTGGTGGCGTTTCCGCCCACGAGACCTGCAAGCGCCGTGTTGCTCAGGATAAGATCGTTGTTGCCAAGGGTGATCCGGCCATTCGTAAGGGTCAGGGTATTCGTGACCGTCTGGGTGCCGCCCAGGGTGAGGCCGTTGGCATTGTTCAGCGTGAGGTTGGCAATGGATCCGGTGCCATTGAGTGTTTGCGCTGCGGTGCCTGCGAAGGGCAGGCTGGTTAGCGTAACGCTGCCGTTGTTGGTGAAGATGGGGCCGGTGAAGGCGGTGATGGTGCCGGCGAAGGTGCCGGAGTTGTTGACCGTGCCGCCGACCGTGGTTGCGAAATTGAATTGCAGCGTGGCCCCACCTGCGATGTTGAGGATGCCGTTATGGGTGGTCGGCAGGTTGTTGAACTGCCATTGACCGCTGTTCACGTTGAGTATGCCGTTGTTCGTGAACAGGAAGAAGGGATTGAATGCGCCTGTTCCGGTATATGTGATCGTACCGTGGTTGACGATATCCACGGCAAGGGCATTGGCTATGCCCGACAACGATATGTTCAGGTTGGCGCCTGTAGCGTTGATGATTTCACCAGGACCGGACTCGGTAAGTTGGCCGCCGGTCCAGTTGAT
>ERZ761607.2798-NODE-2798-length-18114-cov-10.952711_pt1 | contig 18114 bp, 19 predicted proteins | sample MGYA00511164_ERZ761607 | MGnify/ENA primary metagenome ERZ761607 (study PRJEB28899, sample SAMN02445080) | bioreactor sludge metagenome | biome: EBPR sludge | place: Australia: Brisbane, Thorneside Wastewater Treatment Plant | collected 2011-06-22 ...
GCGAATACATGCGGAAGAGGTCGCCGGCGAACAGCGCCGATTCGTCGCCGCCGGTTCCGGCGCGGATTTCGAGGAGGACGCTGCGTTCGTCGTCGGGATCGCGCGGCAGCAGCAGCGTCTGCAGCGCGAGTTGAAGCGCCGGCAGGCGCTCCGTTGCGGCGGCGATTTCCTCATCGGCGAATTCGCGCATCTCGGGATCGGCGCGCATCGCCTCGGCCTCGGCGATGTCGTTTTCGGCCTGGCGGAAGGCATTGAACTGGACGATGATCGGCTCCAGTTCGGCGCGTTCGCGGGCAAGCCGGCGGAACTGGTCCATGTCGTTCGCCGTCTCCGGGGCCGACAGCATGCGGTCGATCTCGTCGAGACGGTCGACCAGCAGGTCAAGTTTCTGGCGGATCGATGGCTTCATGATGGCTGTGTGCGAGGGCGGGCGGGGGGCGCTACTCGCCGGAATGGAGGTGAAAGAGGCGCTCGGTCAGGATCTGGAGGTCGGCGCGATCGGCGCCTTCGGCGAAATTGAGCGTCTGCGTCGGCGCATGCAGGATCTTGTTGATGAGCCGCTGTGACAGTTGTTCGAGCACCTTTTCCGGCGGTTCGCCGCGGGCCAGCAGCTTCAGCGCATGCTCGAATTCGTGGCGGCGCATGCGCTCGGCGGAATCGCGCAGCGAGCGGATGACCGGCACCGTGTCGCGCGCCTCCAGCCAGCCGAGGAAATCGTGCACGCGGTTGGCGATGATCGTCTCGGCCTCGACCACCGCTGCCTGCCGCGACTCGAGACCGCTCTCGACGACATTGGCGAGGTCGTCGACGGTATAGAGGAAGACATCGTCGAGTTCGCCGACCTCTTCCTCGATGTCGCGCGGGACGGCGAGGTCGACCATGAACATCGGCCGGTGCCGGCGCGCCTTGACCGCCCGTTCGACCATGCCGAGGCCGATGATCGGCAGCGGGGCGGCGGTGCAGGAAACGACGATGTCGTGCTGCGCGATGCGCTCGCCCAGTTCGTCGAGGCGGATTGCCGTGCCGTTGAAGCGCTCGGCCAGCGCCCGCCCGCGCTCGACGGTGCGGTTGGCGATGGTGACCTGTTTCGGCTGGCGGGCGCAGAAATGGGCGGCGCACAGCTCGATCATTTCGCCGGCGCCGATGAACAGGATGCGCTGCGTCGCCAGCGACTCGAAGATGCGCTCGGCGAGATGGACGCCGGCGGCGGCCATCGAGACGATGTTGGCGCCGATCGCCGTCGTGCTGCGGACTTCCTTGGCGACCGAGAACGAACGCTGGAACAGCTTGTGCAGCTGCGTGCCGAGCGTGCCGCTCTCTTCGGCGACGCGCACCGCCTCCTTCATCTGGCCGAGGATCTGCGGCTCGCCGATGACCATCGAATCCAGCCCGCTGGCGACGCGGAAGGCATGGCGCACCGCTTCCGGCTGATCGTGCAGGTAGAGGTAGGGGGTGATCTCGCCGCGCTCGACGCGGTGGTAGCGCGTCAGCCAGTCGACGACGGTGTCGGGCGTCTCGGCCGCACAGTAGATCTCGGTACGGTTGCAGGTCGACAGGATCGCCGCCTCCCTGACCCGCCCGCCGTGCGTCAGGTCGGCCAGCGCCTGATGCAGCTTCTCGGCGTGGAAGGCCACGCGCTCGCGGATGGCGAGCGGCGCGGAGTGATGGTTGATGCCGAGGGTAAAGATCACCGGGTTGGGCAGGGGCGCGAAACGGGGGGCGATTATAGCATCCGGCCCGTTGCGGCCCCGCACCGGCCGCGCCGCACGGGCGGCGCGCCGGCCCAATCCCGGAGATCCCGCAGAAAGTTGACAATTCCACTAGGGTTCAATAGAGTCGAGGCCATCCCAAGGGGGAGTAGCTCCCGACCGGTGTGTCGTCACCACGAAGCGCAGGCTTCCGGCACCCGGGCAGCAAGTCAGCGCTGCGAGCAAGACCTTTGCCGTGACGGCGAGGCTCCTTCTGGCATTCAGCGGCCCTTCGCCCACTCCGGCGCGGGCCGTTTGCTTTTCTGAATGCGCGAAAGGAGATCCTTGTGGAAACCATAGGCAACCCGGGGTTGTGGGCCGGATTCGCAACCATCGTTCTCGTCATGCTGGCGATCGACCTGTTTCTGGTCGGCGGCGGCAAGGAGCACCGCGTCGGCTTCCGGGAAGCCGCGGTCTGGTCGGTGATCTGGATCTGCGTCACGCTGGCCTTTGCCGGCGGTCTCTGGTGGTACCTCGACGGCAGCCTGGGGCGCGAGATCGCCAATACCACCGCGCTTGAGTTCATCACCGGCTACCTGATCGAAAAGGCGCTGGCGGTCGACAACGTCTTCATCTGGCTCATGCTCTTCGGCTTCTTCGCGGTGCCGGCCGAGTTGCAGAAGCGCGTGCTGCTCTACGGCGTTCTCGGCGCCATCGCCATGCGCACCGTCATGATCTTCGCCGGCGCCTGGCTGATTTCCCAGTTCCACTGGATTCTCTACGTCTTCGGCGCCTTCCTGCTGGTCACCGGCGTCAAGATGTACTGGTTCGCCGACGAGAAGCCCGACCTCGAAAGGAATCCGGTCGTCCGGTGGCTGCGCCGCCACATGAACATCAGCACCGGGTTCGACGGCCAGAACTTCTTTACCTGGCAGAACGGCGTGCGCTACGCGACCCCGCTGTTTCTGGCGCTGGTGCTGGTCGAGGCTTCCGACCTGATCTTCGCCGTCGATTCGATTCCGGCCATCTTCGCGATCACCACCGACCCGTTCATCGTGCTGACCTCGAACATCTTCGCCATCCTCGGCCTGCGCGCGATGTACTTCCTGCTCGCCGGCGTCGCCGACCGCTTCTCGCTGCTCAAGTACGGGCTGGCCGTCGTGCTGATGTTCATCGGCGTCAAGATGCTGTTGATCGACGTCTACAAGATTCCGGTCGGCTTCTCGCTGGCTGTCGTCGCGGTGATCATCGGCGCCTCGGTGTGGGCTTCGCTGCGCAAGGAAGCCCGCGCCGAAAAGGGCTGATCAGCGGTTGTCGAGGCGGCTGTAGTCGAGGATGGCCGCCTCGCGCGGCGCGGTGCGCCGCCACTCGGCGTGCAGCGCGTCGCTCGTCGGCCAGAAGCGCCGGTCGCTGCGGCGCACGCCGAAACGCTCGGTCAGTTGCACGAGGCCGGCCTCGTCGCCCAGGCGCGCGACAGCGTCGACGAATTCGGGCAGTTTTTCGGGGTCGACCGCAAACAGGGCGTTGGGGTAGGCGCCGATCACGCCGTCCAGCGCCAGCAGCGTATCTTCCTTCGGGCGCCGCCGTTCCTCCTCGTCGAACATCTGCGAGACGTTGCTGTGCGCGCTGTTGCGCACCAGCGAAACGATCTGCAGGCGCTCGCCCGGCCGGCGCAACAAGAGCAGGCTGAACTCGGGCATCACCGATGCCGGAATGCCGTTGACTTGCGAGAGACGCCGCATCTGGGCCGCTTCGGCCGCGCCCAGTCCGGTCTTCTTCCAGTCGAGCGCCGGGGCGCGCAGGGGGGCCATGCGCCGGGCCAGCGCCCGGTAAAGCTCATCGAGATGGTCGCCGGTGCGGTAATGCACGCCGCTCTCGCGCGGAAAATAGGCGGCGGCATCGGCGAAGTAGCGGTCGGTCTGTTCCTTGCGCCCGCGGTACCAGAAGTCGAGGACCGGCTGGCGGTCCTTGAGTGGCAGGAAGGCGAGAAAGTTGAGTTCGCCTTCCATGCGCAGGAAATCCATGTAGAGCCGGGTCGCCAGCTGGTGGCCGATGTTGCCGAAGACGTCGTAGCCGGCGAGCAGCAGATAGTGCATGCGCTCGAACAGCGGGTAGCCGATGACCAGCATGGTCTGTGGCCGTTCGCCGGCAAAGCCGTGGATGACCGAGGCGTTGTCGAAGTGGCGGAATACCGTCAGCGCGGCGTTCGGATTGTCGCCGTCGCCATCCCACAGGCTGGCAAGCTGCGGCAGGTCCTGCTTCTTCAGCTCGCCGGCGAGCTGGCTCTTGCTTTCCAGGTAGCGCTTTTCCAGCCCGGAGTATCGGCGCCAGGCCAGCAGCCCGGCCGTACTCTCGTGTTCCGCCGGCAGTTGCAGATTGATGATGTCGCGGTCGAGCAGGGCGGCCGTCATCCGGGCTTCGCTGCTGTCCGGCGCAACGAAGGCGACCCAGAACACATCGTTGATCACGTTGAGCGCCACCTGGCCGCGACAGACCGGACCCTTCATGAAACCCATCATGGTGAACCGCGCGTCGTCGAGGAGGAAGCGATAGCGTGCTTCGGCCGGCAGCGCGCGGAAGGTGGCGAAGGGGTTGGAAGCCTGCTCCGGCAAATAGCCCGGCAGCACGGTGACGGTGTCGGGCGCCTTGAAGAACCAATGGCGCACCCGTTCCATGCGGGCGGCGTCGAGCTGCAGCGGCATGAAGGTCTTCTCCACCTGCGTCGCCTCCGTGTAGCGCAGGCGGTAGTAGACGCGCGGTACGCCGGGGTCGTCGTAGGGGCGGCGCGTGGCGACCAGGTCGATCGGCTGTCCCGGCGGCGTCCGGCTGCGCACGAGCTGGAAGTAGCGTCCCGGCGCCTCGGGGAAATGGATCTGGCCGATGTACCAGTGCTCGTAGATGTAGCGGGCGACCAGTTGCTCGCGCCGGCTCTCGCCGTTCAGGAACGCCTCCCAGCCGGCGACCTGCGCCTGTACCGCGGCCGGCAGCGGCGGCGGTGGCGTGTACGGCGCCCCGGCTTCCAGCCAGCGCGCCAGGGTCTGGTGCTCGTCCCGGATCAGCGGCGGCAGCCCGAAGGGCATGCCGCGTTCCGGGTGCTTGGCGGCGTAGCGGTCGAAATCCTCGGCGCGGGCGCAGGTCTGGTCGCGACCGAGAGAGAAGTCGAGATCGGCGCTGGTCAGCGGCCCGCGCTCGGGTCCCGGATGCGTCTGCTTGAGGGCGAGCATGCGGTACAGGACGCCGCCTTCGCGGTTGGCTTCCGGCGTTTGCTCACGCTCGTTGAGGACCGGGTGGAAGCCTCTTTCCCGCCAGTCGGCGTTGGTCAGCGCATCGAAGCCGAGCCGGGTCGGGTCGTCGGCGACCAGGCGCACGCTGGAATAGACGATCTTCGGGTTGGCGCCGCGGGTCAGCCCGGCATGGCTGGTCAGATTGAGCTGACACGGCGAGTCGTAGCAGGCGTGGCAGGAGACGCAGCGCCGGTCGAGCAGCGGCCGCACCTCGGTCCAGTAATCCGGCGCGCCGCTGACCGCGGCGGTCGGGCGATCGAAGCGCGCCGGGTCGGGCGGGCCGAAACGGTCGTCGAGTTTCAGCGTACCGACGATGGTGGCGCAACCGGCGAAGAAAGCCAGGAGAAGCGGGGGCAGCAGGCGCATGCGGTCAACCTGAAAGGAGCGGATGCCCGGCATGTTAGCGCGGTCGCCCCGGCCCGAGCCAGCCGATCGTCCGCCCAACGCGGCGGCGCCGCGCCGGGAAGAGCGACAAACCTGCTACCATTTCACCTTTCGCTGCATTGCACAAAGACTTTCGCCCGATGTCGATTCCCGCCGCCGACCGGATGACTCCGCAAGAACGCCGCGCCGGTGCGTCTCTGGCGGCCATCTTCGGCCTGCGCATGCTCGGGCTGTTTCTCATCCTGCCGGTGTTCTCCGTATATGCGAAAACGCTCCCCGGCGGCGACAACCTGGCGCTGGTCGGCTTCGCGCTGGGCGCCTACGGCCTGACCCAGGCAATTTTCCAGATTCCCTACGGCATCGCCTCAGACCTCTGGGGGCGCAAGCGGGTCATCGTCATCGGCCTGCTGATCTTCGCCCTCGGCAGTTTCGTCGCCGCCTGGGCGCCGGACATGCACTGGATCATCGCCGGCCGCGTGCTGCAGGGGGCCGGCGCGATCTCCGCCGCGGTCACGGCGCTGGCTGCCGACCTGACGCGCGAGGAGCAACGCACCAAGGTGATGGCGATGATCGGCTCGTCGATCGGACTGGTATTCGCGCTGTCGCTGGTGGGCGCGCCGGTGCTGTACGGCTGGATCGGGATGGGCGGGCTGTTCGTCCTGACCGGCGTCCTCGCCCTGCTGGCGATCGTGCTGCTGCTCGAGGTCGTGCCCCCGGCGCCGCAATGCCACGGCCATGACAAGCTGCCTTTGCGCCGGGTGCTCGTCGACCCCGACCTCTTCCGTCTCAATGTCGGCATCTTCGTGCTGCACATGGTGCAGATGGCGATGTTCGTCGTCCTGCCGCACGCGCTGGTCGATCATGGCGGCCTGGCGGCGCCGCAACACTGGAAGGTCTATCTGCCCGCCGTCCTGGCTTCGTTCGTCATCATGGTTCCGGCGATCATCGCCGCCGAGCGCAAGGACAGGATGCCGGCGGTCTTCCGCGGCGCCATCGCACTGCTGGTCGTCGTCCAGCTGGGCCTGCTGTTTCTCGGCCAGGGATTGTGGACGCTGGCCTTGTCGCTGCTGCTTTTCTTTGTCGCCTTCAACATTCTCGAGGCCTCGCTGCCCTCGCTGGTCTCGCGCACCGCGCCGGCCGCGGCCAGGGGCGCGGCGCTCGGCGTCTACAACACGACACAGGCGCTGGGGCTGTTCACCGGCGGTGCGGCGGGCGGATATATCGCGCAGAATTTCGGCGATAATGCGGTTTTCGCTGCCTGTGCCGCACTGGCGCTGCTCTGGCTGGCGGTGGCCGGATCAATGAATTTCCCGCGGCGGCGCGCGGCGGCGGTCGCGACCCAATCTATCTAGGAGGCATGGGCATGGCATCGGTCAACAAGGCAATCATCATCGGCAATCTCGGCAGGGATCCCGAGGTCCGCTACACCGCAAGCGGCGAGGCGCTGTGCAACATCACCGTCGCCACCAGCGAGACGTGGAAGGACAAGGCCACCGGCGAGAAGAAGGAGGCGACCGAATGGCATCGCATCTCCTTCTTCGGCAAGCTGGCGGAAATCGCCGGGCAGTACCTGAAGAAGGGGTCGCAGGTCTATGTCGAGGGGAGCATCCGCACCCGCAAATGGACCGACAAGGAAGGCCAGGAACGCTACACCACGGAGATCCGAGGCGACGAAATGAGAATGCTCGGCTCTCGCCAGGGCATGGGCGCGCCGGCGTCGTCAGGGGGCTTCGACAGCGAGCCCGCCGACTTCGCGCCGTCGCCCGCCAGGAACAAGCCGAAGCCGGCTTTCGACGACCTGGGCGACGACATCCCGTTCTGAGATCGGCGCCCGTACCGCTTTCTTCACCGGGCGCCCGGGGTACGCTGCAGGGCCTTGTCCTGGTGCCGGCAATGGCGGTTGCGGCCGCTCTTCTTGGCCGTGTACAGGGCCTCGTCGGCTCGCTGGATCGCCGTGTCGATGGTGTCGCCGCGGAGGATTTCGCTGCTGCCGATGCTGGCGGTGAACCGCAGCGGCGTTCCGTCCGCCAGGAGGACGGAGGTTTCCCGAATCCGCTGAAGTAGCCGTTCGATGACCGGCTGCCCCGTTTCGGCGTTGGTCTCGACCAGCACGACGGCAAATTCCTCGCCGCCGATGCGGCCGACGATGTCCACGTTGCGCAGGCTGCTCTTGAGGAGGTGCGCGAGGTGCGCCAGCACGGCGTCGCCGACCGGGTGGCCATGGCGGTCGTTGATCGTCTTGAAGTGATCGATGTCGAGGATCAGCAGGGTCGGCATCGGGCCGTGGCGCTGGCTGCGCAGCAGTTCGTGCGCGAAGCGGTCCATGAAGGCGCGCCGGTTGATGAGGCCGGTCAGGGCGTCGGTCGACGCGAGTACGCGCAGGTCGGACTCGAGCGAGACGCGCCGCGCGATCTCAGCCTTCATCCGGGCGCTTTCGGCCTCGCTGGCCGTCCGCTGCGCGCTTGTCTCTTCCTGGTAGCGCCGCAGCGCGACCTCCGACCAGAATATGCCGGCGGTAATCAGGATGGCGGTGATCGTGAAGCGAACGGCGAAGGCCGCGGAGTAGGCGCTGGTTCCGCTTTCGGGGCCGCCCAGTGCCATGATGGCGGCGGCGACGGCGATGCCCAGGGATGACCAGACGACCCCCTCGCGCGGCGGCAGGAGCATCAGCGAAACCACCGGGAACGAGAAGAACCACAGGGCATGGCTGTGCTCTTCCCCGGAATGCGCAACCAGGTAGATGAGCAGCGCCGCGTACGTCGCCATCCCGGGGCGGGGTATCCATGTCCGGAGGTGCCCGCGCAGCATGGCCGCATAGCTGACGCAGATGATCACGACGTTGGCGACGATCAGTCCGAGCAGGGGCCAGCTCCCGCTGCGCAGCGCGGCGATGCCGTAGGCGGCCATGACCGGAATCCCGATGGCGAGGAATGCCTTGGCGCGTTCAGGCGCCTGCAGCAGTTGCGCGGCCGGTCCCGGGCTGGGCATGATCGTCAGGGCGTCCCTTTCCTTCGGCTAGAGGCGGCGGACTTTTTCCAGCAACGCCGTCGTCGACCGTTGATGGATGAACGGGATCGAATGCACCGTTCCACCCCAGCCGGCCACTTCCCGGTTGCCGACGATTCTCTCCAACGGCCAGTCGCCGCCCTTGACCAGGATGTCCGGGCGGCAGTCGATGATGCGCTGCAGCGGCGTGTCTTCGTCGAACCAGGTGACCAGTGAAACGCAGCCGAGCGCGGCGATCACCGCCAGCCGGTCGGCGAGCGTGTTGACCGGCCGCTCGCCGCCCTTGCCCTGGCGCCTGACCGAGGCATCGGAGTTGAGCGCCACCACCATGCTGCGGCCAAGGGCTGCCGCCTGCGCCAGATACGTGACGTGGCCACGGTGCACGATGTCGAAGCAGCCGTTGGTGAATGCCAGGGGGCGCGCCAGGTCGGCGACGCGCACGGTCAACGCCTCGGGAGGGCAGATTTTCGCTTCGAATTCGGGTGCGGGATAATCCACTTTGACCAGGCCGCCGGCAGCTCGGGAAAAGCTTGCATTCTATAGGGTCTTTCGCGCGACCTGGTGTTTTCGCATTCGCCGGGGACTCCATCCGGTTCCCCCGCCAGGCTCCGCGTGCGACGCGGGCATGTTCCAGTGAAGCAGGCGGTTCCGCCGCCGTATTCATGGTTGTCCGGAAGACATTTTGGGAAGATCATTGGCGACCTGGTTTTGGCGCCTGTCCGACGAACAGGCGCCGTGTCCGCGACGAATCGACAAGGAATACAACATGAGGGAAATCCTGAAACGCTGTCTCGGAATTGCCGGCGCCCTTGCGCTGGGGATCGTGCCGCATGCCGCGGCGGCCGAATGTCCGGCCCTGCTCGACCATACCTTCCCCGGATTGCAGGGCGGCAAGCCGATGCCGCTCTGTCAATACGCCGGCAAGGTCATCCTGGTCGTCAATACGGCGAGCTACTGCGGCTTCACCTCCCAATACGACGGCCTGGAAAAACTCTACGCGCGACTCAGGGACAAGGGTCTGGTCGTGCTCGGCTTCCCGTCGAACGACTTCGGCGAGCAGGAGCCGGGCAGCGACCAGGAGATCGCCGATTTCTGCCGCCTGACCTACGGGGTCGAGTTTCCGATGGTCGCCAAGACGACGGTCAAGGGCAAGGACGCCAACCCGTTCTACCTGAAGCTGGCCGAAATCACCGGGAGCAAGCCGCGCTGGAATTTCCACAAGTACCTGATCAACCGCGATGCCACGCAGGTCGTTGCCTACACCAGTTTCACCAAGCCGGAAGACAAGGATCTGCTGAAGAAGATCGACGAATTCCTGAAGTGAGGCGCCGGTCGTTTTCTGGTCCTTTTGACCGTCGACCGCAACGGGTCCCGTCGCCCGGCACGTGGCTCAACCTTTGAGCCGTCGCGTCCGCGCGGCGAGCGCCTGCATCTGGCTGCCGATCAGGGTGGCGATCTTTTCGTCGGTCAGGTTGCCATCGGCGTCGAAGCCGCCGGCAAAAGCGTTGGAGAATACTTCCGGCTTGCTCAGCAGGTGCAGGTTGAGGAAGACGCAGACCTGGCGCAGGTGGTACTGGGCGCGCGAGGTGCCCATGCCGCCGCCGGCGCCCATGATGGCCGCGCACTTGCCGGAAAGCAGGGCGTTGTCGGGTTCGCGCGAAGCCCAGTCGAGGATGTTCTTGAGCGCCGGCGCCAGCGAGTAGTTGTATTCCGGGCAGGCGAAGACAATGGCGTCGGCGGCAGCCATCTGTGCCAGGACGCGGGTCACGGAGGCCGGTTTCTCGCCGATGTCGGCGTTGTAGAAGGGAACGTCGGCGAGGCTGGCGACTTCCAGCGCGACGCCGGCGGGCAGGCGTGTGGCTGCGGCGCGCAGCAGGCCGCTGTTGGTCGATGCGCGGCGCAGGCTGCCGGAAATGCCGAGGAATTGCAGATTGTCCATCGATGATCCTTTCTTGTCGGTGTTCGAGGAAGCGGAACGAAGCTAGCCTCAGGACGGATGTCCGCCGTGCTTGCGGCGGGCGGCCAGCCAGTTCCACACCCAGCTTCCGGTGATCTCGTGACCGGTCAGCACGTAATCGAGTTCACTCGGCCGGTACAGCGTGAGTTCGAGATTGCGGCGGGTGTCAAATGAACCCGCAAGCAGCAGTTCGTCGCCAGGGGCAAGGACAAAATCGCCGGGGGGCAGCAGGATCATCTCGTCCTCGCGGCGAATCAGCAGGGTGATCGCATGCAAGGGCTGACTGCAGTCGGTTCCGTCGCGGAGGATTTCCCCCAGTGTGATCCTCCGGTCCTGCATCAGGGCGCGATACGCCGCCTGGGCTTCCGAGATATTCAGTCTCACTCCCCAGATCGCCGGGGTCAGGCCGTCACACAAGCTCTCCAGGCGGCGGACCAGAGCACTGCTCCAGGCTTCGTCGCGCTCGCGCAGGATGCCCAGGAAGGCGGCGAGCAGCGGGGTGGTCAGGATGGCGATGCATTCCTGAGCGACGATGCGGCTGGGCACCATCGTGTAATCGTCGTGGTAGGCGTCGAACAGCGGGGTGTTGACGTGGTGGTTCTGGCGGGCGACCACGAACAGGTCCGGTTTAAGTTCCGTGGCGGTGACGGCGATGGACAGGTTGTTCACGTCGTTGTCGCTGCCGGCGATGATTCCGGCAGCGCTGTCGATCCCGGCCCGGAGCAGGGTTTCGGCTTCCGTGCCCTGGCCCCGGACCGAGTTCGCCATTTCGCCGAGATTGCGCGACGGCTCGATGATGGTCAGTTCGATACCGGCGGGCATCAGTTGCTCGGCGATCAGGCGTCCAAAGCGGCCATAGCCGCAAAGGATCCAGCGCCCGTGCGGCGGACGGTGGATTTCCGGCAGGGGAGTTTCCGGCAAGGTGGTGAGCAGCTCGATCAGGCGAAAGCGCTCCGGCGCGGTGATGGCGAGGGCCAGATGCTCGGCAAAGCGGGCGAAGGGATTGATGATGTGGTCGGTGCCGAAGGAAGCCATGTTGGCCGTCACCGATTGTGTCCGGCCCTGGGCGATTACGGAAATCGACGGGTTGAGCAGGCGCACCGCGATGGCGATCGCCAGGTTGGCCTGCTCGTCGCTGGTCACCGCCAGCACGGCGCGGCACTTCGGATGCATGAGCCCGGCCCGCAGCAGGTTGTCCGGTATGCTGGCATCGGCCGCGAGGGCGGGCGTGTCTGTCTTGAAATCCTGAAGGTCGAGTTCCTGGACGCGCAACTCGTCCTTCTCGATGACGACGAAGGCATGACCGATGCGGTCGAAGGTTCTGCAGATCAGGTTCCCCGTTTCACCGCAACCGCAGACCATGTAGAAGGGTTCCTTGATGTTGCGAACGCGGCGGCAGAAGCGGTTGACCGTCAGCGTGTTCTGGAAGCCTTTATCCTGCAGCAGCGCGATCAGCGTGACAATCGAATACGACCAGCTGATCACCAGCAGGTAGATGCAGGCGGTGACCCACAGCCGCTGGGCATCGGAAAATCCGCTGACCGGTTCGGTGTAGCCGATGGTGGTCGCCGTGTAGGTGATGAAGTAGAAGGCGTGAAAGAAGCTCAGCGGCGGCGCCGGTTCACCATTGGCGTCCGCTCCGGGAATCAGCGTCAGCCCGAGCACGGCGATGGCATGGCTTAGGGTGACGAGGATCAGCGGCATCCGCAGGCGCCGCAGCAGCAGGAAGAAGACGCTGTTCACGCGGATCTCCCGGCGTTCAGCGGCGCAGCATGACGGTTTCGGCGATGAGGATGACGACCGAGACGACGTTGGCGAACAGCGCCCCGCCGGACAGGGAAACCACGCTGGAGGTCACGTGCGGCGTCATCCCATCGCCGGTGACATGGACCGCCACCGCCCAGGTGACCGCAGCGGCGATCAGCTGGAGGTCGGCCACCAGGCTGGTCGCGAGATGGACGGCGCCGATCTGGGTGCGGTCCCCGAACTTGAGCGCGGTGGCGATCAGGTTGACGACGATGGCGGCGAACAGCTCGTAGCCGTTGTGCAGTTCGGGGCGCCCGATGTCGCCGATGAAGAAGCCGAAGTTGAGCGTTGCCGCCAGAACGATGAAGAAGCCGAAGATTACCTTTTCCAGATTCATGGCGGACCCCCCGGAACGCGTTGATTTCCTTGCTTAACGATTCTCGACCGGCGCCGGCGGTGGCGATTGCGCCGGGGCGGAAGTTCCCATGGTGGGCATGGTGCTGAGGCGACTGATCTCGGCGTCGCTGCGCACTTCCATGACATTGACCACCTTGCGCACGCCCTCGGTGGTGCGGGCGATGGTGACGGCGACCTTGGCTTCGCGGTCGCTGACGATGCCCATCAGATAGGTGACGCCGGATTCGGTGAGGACCTTGACATGGGTTGCCGACAGGGTCTTCTCGTCGACCAGGCGGGCCTTGACCTTCGAGGTCAGGTAGCTGTCGTTGCTGCGCACCGAGAGCGAGGAGGCGGGGCCGACGGTGGTTTCGTTGAACACCTCCCTGACGCCGAGCACCTGCGCCGCCTGCTGGCCGATGGCGGTCCTGGCTTCCTCGCTGGGAACCTCGCCGGTGATCAGCAGGCGCTGGTTGAAGGAAGTGAAATTGACGTGCGCTGCCGCGGCGTACCTCTCGGGAACGCTCTGCGCCGCTTTCCATTCAATGACTTCGTCATCGGTCTGGACCCCCGTCGAACGGCGGTCCTGCGCCGACATCACGCCAACCGTCGCGCCGGTGGCGATCACCGCCGGCACACAGCCGGCGAGCAAGGGAAGGCCGATGACCAGGGCAGAAGCGGCGATGGCGGGTTTGAGGTTTCTCATTGTTCGACTCCAAGAAGCAGCGCGTCGATGCCATCGCACAGGCAATGGATGACGAGCAGGTGGGTTTCCTGAATTCGCGCCGTCCGGTCGGCCGGCACGCAAAGATGAATATCGTCGTCGTTGAGCATTTCGCCGATCTGGCCGCCGCCCCTGCCGGTCAGCGCGACGACGGGCATGGCGGCCTCGTGCGCGGAGCGGACCGCCTCGATCACGTTGCCCGAATTGCCCGAGGTGGAGATCGCCAGCAGGACGTCGCCGGCGTGGCCGAGCGCGCGCACCTGGCGGGCGAAGACCTGATTGAACGAGTAGTCGTTGGCGACGGCGGTCAGGATCGACGTGTCGGTGGTCAGGGCGATGGCCGCCAGTTCCTGGCGCTCGGTCTCGAACCGGCCGACCAGCTCGGCGGCAAAGTGCTGCGCGTCGGCAGCCGAACCGCCATTGCCGCAGGCGAGAACCTTGCCGCCGTTGATCAGGCATGCGGTCAGCGCCTCGATCGCGCCGGCAACCGGCGCCGCCATCGCCTCGACGGCATTGAGCTTCGTCTGGGCGCTGTCCTCGAAATGCCGGGCGACGCGGGCGATCAGATCCATGGTTTGCGGTGGCGTGGAGCGGACAATGCCGTCATTCTACATCACAGTTCGACGAAGACCTCGAACTCGACCCGCAGCCAGGGATTGGCATGTTCGGTCAATTTCGAGATGCGCGCCACCAGTTTGTCCCCCTGATCCATCGCCGCCGCAACCGCGCGGTTTTCCGCGCGCGGCACGTACCCCAGCTTGTGGCCGCGCCATTCGACGCGGATGGCGCGCGGGTCATGGCGGTTGTCGGGTTCGCGGATCAGGTCGAGACGATCGCCGACCGCCATTTCCCGCCACCTCTCGCCGACCGCGTAATACTGGCTGCCGGCCAGCGGCGGACTCTGCACCAGGACGCGGATGCTCTCGGCCTGCGCCGCGGCCAGCCACAGGGCCAGGCTAATCGTCGGCAGCAAACGCATCGCGGATCCATTCGAGTTGGTCGCCATCGATCAGCACGCAGTCGAAGCGGCAGTCGCACTCCGCCTTGCCCGCCAGATAGTGCCGCGCGGCGCAGTCGTGCCAGGCACGTGGCCCGGCCTCCATTTCCGGCTCACACCTGATGCGCCGCGCGCACTGCGAGTCTGCCGAGCAGCAGATACGCGAGCAGGAATGCGCCGATCTGGTAGGCGGTGTTAAGCAACAGCCCATAGCTGGTGTACAGCACAATGGCCAATCCGAGATAGGCCAGCACTACCGAGACGACCAGGAGCCAACGCACCACGGCCGGTGTGCCCGGCCGGGCGACCCGCAGCCAGGCGCCGGCAGCGGCCAGGAACAGCATCAGCAGGAACTGCGGAAGCGTATCCGCGCGGCGCACCCGAATCTTCTGGTCCACGTTGTTGACGACATCGGCATGGAGTTCGACGCCATGGCGTCGTTCCGCATGCACCCCGCGCCGAATCCGGAATTCGTCCTGATCTGGTCGTGCATCGCCGATCAGGATGATCTTGCCCTCCAGTTGCCCCGGCTTGAAGACGGCGGGCCCAGCGACCTGCTCGTAGTCATAGCGGCGCGCGGGATCGCGCCAGGCGCCGGCAGCGGCTACCCGTATCATCATCTCGGCGACGCGATCGCCGGCCGACAACAGCGGGCAATCATCGCTCACTTCCCCGGACGCTTCGACCTGAACTCTTGCCGGCTCCAGCGGCCCCTGCCACAGGATCTGGTCTTTGCCGCTCAACACTGTCACATGCTGAAGCAGATCATCGGGCGCCAGCGTTTCGGCGCCCAGGGCGAGCATTGCAAGTGCGATGAACCTGCCGCTGCCAGCCGCGGGCGAGGCGCTGCCGGTCTGAGCGGTCGGCGGCGGCTTGACGACTGCGAGCGGAGCAACCGAGGCGTAGCCGACGCGGCCACCAATGCACAGCAGACCGAGACCACTAACAGCTTCGCCCAGCTCCGGAACGACCGCCGCCTGGTCCTCCACCAATCTTCGGACGCCGATGAAGACCTGGCTGCCGCGTTGCCGGGCGCGTTCGATCGCAGCGACCATTTCGGTGTCGCCGGCACCTGGTGTCTCGAAAAAGAGGTCGAAAACGATGACCTTGGAGCCGGCAGCGGCAAGTTGGTCGATCAGACGCGCGTGTTCGCCGCGCCAGCCGGGGCCGGGAGGTCCCAGTCGAGCTTCGGTCTTCTCGGTGAAACCGATGACGACGATCCGGTCGCTGACTGGTGCGCTCGCGACGAGGTCGCCGAGAGCCATCGTGTAGCTCTCGATGCGGGCGTCGAGTCCGAAGACATCGAACAACTGCACCCAGCCGAGAGACAGCATCAACAGCGCGACGCCGGCGGTACTGGCATGCCGCCACCGACGCCATCGCTCGGCGGTCGCCAGTTCCATGAATTGCCCGAGCAGCGATTGCCGGTGCTCAAGCGAGCGGATGAGCGCGTCGAGGTCATAGGCGAAACGCGAGTCGTCGACGACATGGGCCTGACAGCGGGCAAGCCGGGCCAGGATGGGCGGCAACTGATCCGCGCCGGGCATCCTGGCGCCGCCGACGAGAACCGGGATCAGCCGTTTGCCTTGCTCGAGTGCCGCGGCAAGTTCGTATCTGACGAAGTCATCGGGCTGATCGATCCGCCGGCCTCGCTCGTCGCTGGCGTTCAGCCATCCCGGGCCGATCAGGGCGATGACCACGTCACTGTCTGCGACCCTTGCGTCGAGCACGTTGACGAAGTCTTCGCCCGGGGCAATCCCGCCGATGTCCATGAAGACCTTGTCGGCGCCAAAGTGCTGGCTGAGGTGATCGTGGATTCGTCCGGCGTAGGCGATGCTGTCTCCCCGACGATAACTGACGAAGATCTTCGGCATGCCTAGCCTGCGGAGAGCGGTGGGCCAGGACGTATCGCCGCCGACCATCCGCCCCGGGGGCGACAGCGACCACGGCGCAACGCCGTCCGGCATTCTGGTGGCGAGAAAATTGCCGTCGCCGTCAGTTTCACTGCGCTGGGTTGCTCCGCCTCAGGCCGCTTGGTGTCACCCCGGGCGAGTCCGTTTGCCCGGACGACCCGGAATCCCGTGCCGGGGAGTAACCCGTATTGCGCGAACCCCTCTCGGGTTTGTCTTTGTCGTGATCCTTCAAGAATTGTCCGATGCCAATGCCGATTCCAATGGCCATCGCTCCGCCGAGCAACGGCCAGGCGTTGGCAGGCTGCGGGACGAGGGTATCGAGATCGTTGATTTGCCGGCGAATGTTCTCGACTTCCTCGCTGCTCAGTGGCTTCGCGTCGACCCGAGGAGGCGCCTCGCCGTCGACTCGCGCGGCCTGCCCGGTGCCGAGAATCGTCTTGTTCCAGCGCTGCGACCGAGACACCAGGGCGACTCTGTCTTCGACGACGGCAACCCGGAGTTGATCGCCCGGGTCGACGCGCACCAAATACTGCGTTCCCTCCGAACCCGCCGTGACGTATCGGGTCTCCACCTGGAAGTAGCCCTTGACCTTGACCAGAACCTCGCCGAGATAGACGAAGATCGATCCGATCCTGACGTGTGTCGCGGGTTGCACGAAGACCCTCGCGCCATCCATGAAGCTGAGGATGGCGATCGTTTGCGGATCTGTCCGGATCTCGTCGCCGGATTGCAAGTCCATGCTGTCTTGTGCGGGCGAGCGGACCCCTTGGCGCACGAGTTCGACTCCGGCGATTGTCCCGCCCTGGACAAGCCGACCATCCTGGACTGCATTCAGGGTAATTGAGGCGCAGCCGCTGAGGCCGAGACAGAAGAGAAGGAGCCAGCCTGCCTTGAAGCATCGCAGCAGCGCCGGGTGGTGCTGGGTGCCTGGATTAACGTGCAGCATCATGCGCGTGCCTCCTTGCGTCTTGCTCCGCTGGAAGCGGTCCCGTCGCCTGCGCTTGATCACCCCAGGCATCGGGCTTGACCAGAACCCGCCGTGACCTCTTCGACGTTCCAGCGAGCGCGTCGAAGGGTTGACCAGTTGGCGATCAGAGTATATTCGGGCGGAATGGAGAAGGCAATCGTCGCTGCTTCACGGGGTTTGCCGGCCAGCGGGGAACTCTGCACCAGGACGCGGATGCTCTCGGCCTGCGCCGCGGCCAGCCACAGGGCCAGGCTAATCGTCGGCAGCAAACGCATCGCGGATCCATTCGAGTTGGTCGCCATCGATCAGCACGCAGTCGAAGCGGCAGTCGCACTCCGCCTTGCCCGCCAGATAGTGCCGCGCGGCGAGAACGATGCGCTGGCGCTTGCCGGCAGTGATGCTCGCACCGGCGCCGCCGAAATCGCCGCGGCCGCGCAGCCGGACCTCGACGAAAACGAGCATTTTCCCGTCGCGGCAGATCAGGTCGATCTCGCCGCCGCGCACCCGGAAATTGCGCTCGACGACGCGTTGACCGCAACGTTCCAGATGCCGCGCCGCCCGTTCCTCGGCTTCGCGACCGCGCGACGTGGTGGTATCGTTGGCTTTTGCACGCATGCCTGCACAGATGACGGAAGAATCCGCCGCATTGTATGTCGTCGCGACCCCGCTCGGGAACCTCGCCGACCTGACCCGCCGCGCCGAGGATGTCCTGCGCAGCGTCCCCTGGGTCGCCGCCGAGGACACCCGCCACAGCGGCCCGTTGCTCAGGCAGATTGGTTCGCAGGCGCGGACGCTGCCCGCGCATCGGCACAACGAACACGAGGCCGCCGCCCGCATCGTCGACCGGCTCAAGTCCGGCGAGGCGGTGGCGCTGATCTCCGACGCCGGCACGCCCGGGATCTCCGACCCTGGCGCCCGCATCGTCGCCGCCGTGCGCGCCGCCGGCTGCCGGGTGATTCCGCTGCCCGGCCCGTGTGCGGCAATCACCGCGCTCTCCGCCTCAGGCCTGCCTGACGAGCATTTCCTGTTCCATGGCTTCCTGCCGAGCAAGG
>ERZ761607.2799-NODE-2799-length-18110-cov-5.893104_pt1 | contig 18110 bp, 17 predicted proteins | sample MGYA00511164_ERZ761607 | MGnify/ENA primary metagenome ERZ761607 (study PRJEB28899, sample SAMN02445080) | bioreactor sludge metagenome | biome: EBPR sludge | place: Australia: Brisbane, Thorneside Wastewater Treatment Plant | collected 2011-06-22 ...
GAGCCAGACCACCTGCGCCGCGCGCTCGAGGAGCGCGTCGCGCAGGGGAAGGACCGACACGGTGAACTGCGAGGCGGAGTCGTAGGCCTCGGGATGGTCCGCCGCCATGGTGGCGGCGATGCTGGAGATCGTCGCGGCAGCGAGTTCGGTCGAGCTCTGGATGCCGCTCACCTGCCGGGCGATCTCGGCGGTGGCATTGGCGGTCTGGCCGGCGAGTTGCTTGACCTCCTGCGCCACCACGGCGAAGCCCTTGCCGGCCTCGCCGGCACGGGCGGCCTCGATCGCGGCATTGAGCGAGAGCAGCTTGGTCTGGTCGGCGATCCCCGTGATGATCTTGATGACGTCGCCGATCTGGGTGGACGCCACGGTGAGCGCCTCGACCTCCTGGGTCATCGTCGTGGCCCGGGCGACCGCCTCGCTGGCCACACGGCCGGCCTCGGTCGTGGACTCCTGGAGGGTCGCGACTGCATCGAGCAGCTGCCGGGCGTTGTCGGCGTCGGCCGTCGTACGGCGGAGCGTCTCCAGCCGCTGCGAGACCAGCTGCCGGACCTTGCGGAGCGCCGAGGCGCGCGACTCCGAGAACGTGATCCGCTCGGTGGCGAAGAAGTCCATCGTGCCCACGAGCCGGCCCTCTACGATGATCGGGAAGCACACCCCGGACCGGACGCCCGCCCGCTGGGCCGCCGGGGCCCGGACACAGTCGGTGATCTCGGCCAGGTCCGGCACAAAGACCAGTTCGTCGGCCGCCCAGGCCCGGCCGGACAGGCCCACGCCCCGCGCGAACGACGCCGACTTCGTGACCCGGCGGAACTCCTCGCCGGCCGAGCCCGACTCCTGGGCGAACCGCAGCACGCCGGCCTGCTCGTCCAGCGACCAGAAGGAGCCGTACGTGTAGCCGAACGCCTCCCGGACGCTCTCCAGGGCCGTGGTCAGCGCCGTTGCCTCGTTGGTGACCGCGCCGAGCTGGGCCACCACGGTGGTGACCGCCTCGCGGTCGTGCAGGCTCTCCTGACGAGCCAGCTCGTGCAGGGCGCTGCGGCGATGCCGGGTCAGCAGCCGCACGATCGCCTCCCACTTCGACCTGCGGGTGCCGAAGAACGGCGGCTCATGGGTGGAGTAGAACTCCTGGAGCGCGGTCACCTCGCCGTTCTCGATCACCGGCAGCACGCAGCCGAACCGTGCGCCGGCCGCGTTGGCCTGACGCCAGCGGGGCCAGTTGCTGGCGTGGGTCTCCTCGTCGACGAGGGCCGGCCCGCTGGTGCGGACGGCTTCTCCGAGGAGCCCGTCGGCCGCGCCGATCGAGCGGCCGGTGGGCCAGGTGGCGCCCAGGCTGGGAGCCAGCGCGCCGAAGTCGACCGCCAGCACGAACCGACCGCCCGGCTCGGGCAGCCAGACCCCGCCGTAGGAGAAGTCGAGAGCGGAGACCAGGGTGCCCACGACCTTCGCGTGCGCGTCGACCTCGCCGGTCACGCCCTCCTCGAGCGCGGCCACGACGAGCTCGAGCGTCTCCACGTCGCGCGGCGCCGGCGGCGCCGGTGGGGCAGCGTCGCGGGTCGGGCGAGCGGTGCGGAGCTTCATGGTGCCTCTTCCGAGAATTTCTGGTCCGTCGAGGGGCCATCGGCCGCGGGCGGCCCAGGATGAGGGAAACCAGCGAGTAACCAGTGAGTAACCAGGGCGAGACGGCGGGTGGTCGGGCGTTTGGCTCCCGAGCCCGGCCCGGCGTAGGCTGCTCTATTGCGTAGAGGTCTGCCTGCGTCCCGGACGGAGTGGACTCGACGGCTCGCTATTGATGCCGGCTCCCGCAGCAGCACTGCACGGGGGAGCGGGCGGGCACGACAGTCGGTAGTGAAACGGACTCCTGCGCGCGCCCACGACATCTGCCCACCCAAGGAATCCACCTCCACTCATGACGTCCACCCTCTCTCCTCTCACTGGCCAGTACGACTGGCAGAGCGACGCGCCTCAGGTCGCGGTCAACGACATCGGCTCCGAGTCCGACTTCCTCGCCGCGATCGACGAGACCATCAAGTACTTCAACGACGGTGACATCGTCGACGGCACGATCGTCAAGGTCGACCGCGACGAGGTCCTGCTCGACATCGGCTACAAGACCGAGGGCGTCATCCCCTCGCGTGAGTTGTCGATCAAGCACGACGTCGACCCCAACGAGGTCGTCGAGGTCGGCGACAAGGTCGAGGCCCTGGTCCTCCAGAAGGAGGACAAGGAAGGCCGCCTGATCCTGTCCAAGAAGCGCGCCCAGTACGAACGCGCCTGGGGCACGATCGAGCAGGTCAAGGAAGAGGACGGGGTCGTGGAGGGCACCGTCATCGAGGTCGTCAAGGGTGGTCTCATCCTCGACATCGGTCTGCGCGGCTTCCTGCCCGCCTCCCTGGTCGAGATGCGCCGCGTGCGCGACCTGCAGCCCTACGTCGGTCAGACGCTCGAGGCGAAGATCATCGAGCTCGACAAGAACCGCAACAACGTCGTCCTCTCGCGCCGTGCGTGGCTCGAGCAGACCCAGTCCGAGGTGCGCCACGGCTTCTTGACCCAGCTCCAGAAGGGTCAGATCCGCAAGGGCGTCGTCTCCTCGATCGTCAACTTCGGTGCGTTCGTGGACCTCGGCGGTGTCGACGGCCTGGTGCACGTCTCCGAGCTGTCGTGGAAGCACATCGACCACCCCTCGGAGGTCGTGACCGTCGGTGACGAGGTCACCGTCGAGGTGCTCGACGTCGACATGGACCGCGAGCGGGTCTCGCTCTCGCTCAAGGCGACCCAGGAAGACCCCTGGCAGCACTTCGCTCGCACCCACCAGATCGGCCAGATCGTGCCGGGCAAGGTCACCAAGCTGGTGCCGTTCGGCTCGTTCGTCCGGGTCGAGGAGGGCATCGAGGGGCTGGTGCACATCTCCGAGCTGGCCGAGCGCCACGTGGAGATCCCCGAGCAGGTCGTCCAGGTCAACGACGACGTGATGGTCAAGATCATCGACATCGACCTCGAGCGGCGCCGGATCTCGCTGTCGCTCAAGCAGGCCAACGAGACCGCGGCCGCGACCGACGTCGAGGAGTTCGACCCCACGCTCTACGGCATGGCGGCGACCTACGACGAGCAGGGCAACTACGTCTACCCCGAGGGCTTCGACCCCGAGACCGGCGAGTGGCTCGAGGGCTACGACGAGCAGCGCGCGATCTGGGAGGACCAGTACGCCAAGGCGCACGCCCGCTGGGAGGCGCACGTCAAGCAGCAGGAGGAGGCCGCCAAGGCCGAGGTCGAGGCCGGCGAGGCCACGTCGTACTCCAGCGGTGGTGGCTCCGACGAGGGCGAGACCGACAGCGGGTCGCTGGCCTCCGACGAGGCCCTGCAGGCGCTGCGCGAGAAGCTCACTGGCGGCGGTTCCTGATCCGCTGACCGCACGGCCTCGGCCGCTGCAGATACACGAAGACCCGGCAGGCTCGCCTGCCGGGTCTTCGTCTCTTTGTCGGTGAGAGTGGTCTGACTCCGCTCACCGCGCGTGAGGCGCGAAGAAGTCGGGGTCCTGGAAGTGGGAGACCGGGGGCCGCTGCGGGCCCTGGCCGTCGTGGAGCGCGAGGCGAACGGTGTACGCGGCGAGGATCGCGGCGACCACCAGAAGGATGATGATGAAGGTCATGGCAGTAATCATGCTGTTTTGAAGATTCTGCCACGAGTGGCAGGAATGCCACTCTACGTTGATTTTCTGCCAACTCTGCGTCACCATGGCTGCATGGCCAAGCCCGAGACCGTTCGACCGGTCCACAAGGTCGCCGTGATCGTCCAGGACCACGCCGAGCCGTTCGGGCTGGGCTCGCTGGTGGAGGTCTGGGGTGAGCCGGAGCATCCCGAGGACGCCACCCCGGTCTTCGACTTCCAGGTCTGTACGCCGCGCCCCGGCCGGGTGCGCGGTCGGTCCGACTACGACCTCTACGTCGAGCGCGGCCTGGAGGCGACCCTCGACGCCGACCTGGTCTGCCTCTCACCTCACCACGACTACAAAGACCACGATCCGGCGGTGCTCGACGCGATCCGTGCGGCCTCCGATCGGGGGGCGATCCTCTACGCGCACTGCTCAGGGGCCTTCGAGCTCGGCGCGGCCGGGCTGCTCGACGGGCGCGAGTGCACGACGCACTGGCGCTACACCGACGAGCTCCAGGCGATGTACCCCGAGGCCAAGGTCCAGCCCGACGTCCTCTACTGCCATGACGACAACGTGCTCACCGGCGCGGGGTCGGCCGCCGGCATCGACGCCTCGCTACACCTGGTGCGCGACCTCTACGGCGCCCGAGTGGCGGCCACGATGGCCCGCCGGATCGTCGTACCCCCACACCGCGACGGCGGCCAGGCGCAGTTCATCGAGCGGGCCGTGCCCGAGTGCGAGAGCGAGACCTTCGGGCCGCTCCTCGCGTGGATCCTCGGCCACCTCGAGGAGGACCTCGACGTCGAGACCCTCGCGCGGAAGTCGCTGATGTCGCCGCGCACCTTCGCCCGCCGGTTCCGCGCCGAGACCGGTGCGACCCCCCACTCGTGGGTGACCCAGCAGCGGGTGCTGCGCGCCGAGGAGTTGCTCGAGCAGACCGACCGCTCCGTCGAGTGGATCGCCTCCGAGGTCGGCTTCGGCAACGCAGCGACCTTCCGGCACCACTTCACCCGCTCCCGGGGCATCAGCCCGCAGCAGTACCGCCGCTCCTTCAGCCCCGGCGTCGCTTAGTTGGATACCCCGGCGAGTTTCGGCCCCGAGTCCGCGGCGACGCTCGCTGGCGCTCGCCGGGCGCGCTCGCTCCGCTCGCGAACGACCGGGTCGCTGCGCTCCCTCCCGAGTTGAGGACGCGGTCCGATCGCGGCGGGCGCTCCCCGCCTAGTCCTCAGCCAAGGCGCGTTGGATGAGGAAGTCCTCGAGGCCGCGCGACAACTGTTCGGACCAGTCGGCCGCGGTGGCGTGGTCGATCCCGGGCGCGAACGCGACCGCCTCGAAGACGCCGCCCAGGGCACGGACCCTTACGGCGACCCGCGGGTCGGCGTGCCCGCACATGTCGATCGACAGTTCTGCGACCTCGCCGGCCTTGAAGGTCCGGGAGATCGCGGGCAGGACCACCGTGGTGGTGACGTCGATCAGGTCCATCAGGCGAGTGTGCGGGTCGCCCAATCGATCGTCACCGCAGCGCGGCCGATAGGGCGCTGGGCTCCGGTATCCGTGCGCTCTGGGGCCATCTGTGCAGGGGTTCCTCACCGGTAGCCTGTGCGCGTGGGTGGCACGTTTCTCCTCGGCGTCGGCTGCCAGAAGGGCGGCACCGCCTGGCTCTTCCACTATCTCGAGTCGTCGGCTCAGGTCGACCCCGGATTCCGCAAGGAGTACCACGTCTGGGACGCGCTCGACCTGCCGTCCGGAGGTCTCGCGCGCCAGCGGATCGAGAACCAGGGTGGCGAGCGCGCCGCCTTCCTGCGAGACCCGGAGCGATACTTCGACTACTTCACCGGGCTGCTCGGGCGGGACGGGACCCGGCTCACCGCCGACATCACTCCGGGGTATGCCGCGCTCTCGACCGAGCGCCTGGCCATGATCCGGGCCGGGTTCGAGGACCGCGGCGTGCGGCCGGTCGCCGCGTTCCTCCTGCGCGACCCGGTCGAGCGAGTCTGGTCGGCGGCCCGGATGGACGTGCGGCGGCGCGGTGCCGAGGCCACCGAGGACCCGGAGACCTGGATCTCCCGGATGTACGTCCGCCCGATGTACGCCGACCGCACCCGCTACGACCTCACGATGGCCGCGTTGGAGCAGGCGTTCCCACGCTCGGCGATCTTCTACGGCTTCTACGAGCGGCTCTTCTCCGCAGACACGCTGCGTCCGCTGTGCGAACTGCTCGGCATCGACTTCCACGAGCCCGACGTCGACCGCCAGGTCAACGTCTCGCCCAAGGCCGAGGGGGCCACCCTGCCCGAGGAGACGCGCCGCACGATCGCCCGGCACTTCGCCCCGGTGTACGACGCGGTCCAGCTGCGCTTCCCCGACCTCGACCTGTCCGCGCTCTGGCCTTCGGCGCGACTCCTCTAACGGGGCAGTTCGGCGCGCAGCACCTTGCCGGTGAGGGTGCGGGGCAGGTCGTCGAGCTGGTGCCAGGTCTTGGGGCGCTTGGGCGGTGCCAGCCGCTCCCGTGCGAAGGCGTCGAGGTCGGCGATCGTCGCGCCGCCGACGTAGGCAGCGCAGACCCGCTGGCCCCACTGCTCGTCCGGCACGCCGTACACCGCGACGTCGTCGAGGCCCGGGTGCTCGAGCAGCGCCTGCTCCACCTCCAGCGGATAGACATTGACGCCGCCGCTGATCACCAAGTCCTCCCGCCTGCCCTCGAGGAACAGGTAGCCGTCGTCGTCGATCCGGCCGAGATCGCCGACCGTGAACGCCGGGCCGGCCGGCGTCTCCCGCCATGCCGCGGCGGTCTTGTCGGGGTCGCCGAAGTAGCTGAACCGGGCGTACGGCGGCACCGAACACCAGATCATGCCCTCCTCGACGTCCAGCGTGCGGCCGGGTCGGGCGCGTCCCACCGTGCCGGGCTTGTCCAACCACTCCTCGGACCGGCAGGCGGTGAACTGGCCCTCCGTGGAGCCGTAGAACTCCCAGGTCGAGCCCGCGGGAAAGGTCTCGATCAGGCGTCGTTTGAGCGCCTCCGGACAGGGCGCCCCGGCGTGCGCGACGAGGCGGAACGAGGTCAGGTCCGGCGTACCCACTTCGTCCCAGTGCGCGAAGAGGCGTTGCAGCTGGGTGGGGACGCAGAACATCGACGTGGGCCGCTCGGCCACGATCGCCTCCGTGACCAGGACGGGGTCGAACGGCCCCGGCACGACGACCCGGCCACCGGCCAGCGCCGTCCCCATCGCGAATCGCAATGGCGCGGAGTGGTAGAGCGGCGAGAGGACCAGATTCACGTCCGTGTCGACAAAGCCCCAGAGCGACTGTTCCTCGGCCACCAGGGCCGCGGCGTCTGCGGGGGAGAGCAGCCCGCTCCACACGCCCTTGGGTGTTCCCGTGGTGCCGCTGGTGCAGTGCATCGGCCTGGCCCGCGGGAGTCCGCGGGTGTGGGGGAATGCCGCTCGCAGCTCGGCCGCCTGCTCAGCCGTCGTGACCCGACGAGCAGGTGCGAGCCCCGTCAGGATCCGGTCCCGCTCGTACGTCGTGAGCCGCGGGTCGAGCGGGATGGGCACAACCCCTTCCGCCAGGAGTCCGAACACCAGGTCGAGGTAGTCGAGCGAGGGCGGCACCAGCAGTGCGACCCGGTCGCCCTCGCGCAGCCCGGAGTTCATCGGGGCCACAGTAGGCAACCCGATGACCGGCGTATTCCGGTGGGTCCTCACAGGCCGAGGTCGTCGGCCAACTGTTCGATCACGGTGGTGAAGTGCTCCTTGTAGTCGAGCACGGCGTTGTTCATGTGGCCGAACAGTTCGAGCGAGACGTGACCGAACAGGGTCGCCCAGACCACCATCGCGCGGGCGGTGTGCGCGTCGTCGAGAGCAGGTTCGACGAAATCGCTGATCGGGGCGACGGCGGTCCGCTCCGCCGCGGAGAACTGGCGGGTGCCGGCACCGAGTGGCCGTCCTTCCACCTGCGCGTCTCGGACGATGGCCAGCAGCACGGCCGCCACGCGGGTGGCCGAGGCGACCGTCTCGGTCGGGGCGGCGTACCCGGGGACGGGGGAGCCGTAGGTGAGTGCGTACTCGTGGGGGTGGGCCAGCGCCCAGCCCCGCAGTGCATGCGCGGCACCGGTGAACCGGTCACGCAGGTCCGCTCCGGTCGCCGCGCCCTCCTCCACGGCCCGTCCGAGGTCGTCGAACGCCTGGATGAGCAGAGCGGTGAGCAACGCATCGCGACTGGGGAAGTACCGATAGACGGCCGAGGAGGCCATCTCCAGGTCGCGGGCGATCTGCCGGACCGAGAGTGCGGCCGGACCGATCTCCGCGAGCTGCACGCTCGCGCTCGCGAGGATCGCCTGGGTCAGCTCAGAGCGGTTCGCTGCGCGGGTTCCGGGAGGCATCTACCCAGTGTGCCACAAAACGAGAGCAGTGCTCTTGTTTTATGGTGCGAGATGCTTTACCGTCGATAAACGAGAGCGGTGCTCTCGTTTTATTGGACAGGCGATCAAGGAGCAGAGATGAACGAGCGTCACGTGGTCGTCGGCGCCGGCCCGGTCGGGACGGCGACCGCCGAGTTGCTGGCCGCGCAGGGTGCGGAGGTGCTGCTGGTGAGTCGGTCCGGCGCCGGACCGGAGCTGTCCGGCGTACGGCGGGAGGCGGCCGATGTCAGCGACGTCCGACGGCTGGTCGAACTGTCCGAGGGTGCGGCGGCGCTCTACAACTGCGTGAACCCGCCGTCGTACACCGTCTGGCCCGAGTTCTGGCCGCCGGTCGCCGCGGCGTTCCTCGAGGCCGCGGAGTGGAGCGGCGCGGTCCTGGTGACGGCGGCCGCGCTGTACCCGTACGGGCCGGTCGAGGGCGCGATGGTCGAGGGGCTCCCCGACGCGGCCACCACCAAGAAGGCGCGGATCCGGGCCGTGATGTGGGCCGAGGCTCGGGCCCGGCACGACGCCGGCCGGATCGCGGCGGTCGAGGTGCGTGGCTCGGACTACATGGGTCCGCGGGTCTCGCCGACGACCGGGCACGTCGCGCGGGTCGCGCCGGCGGCCTTGCAGGGCAGGACCGTCTACGTCTTCGGGCGCGCCGACCAGCCGCATTCGTTCACTGATGTGCGCGATATGGCCCGCGCGCTGGTGCGGGTGGCCGGCGAGCCGTCGGCATGGGGTCGGGTCTGGCACGCGCCCACCAACCCCGCGCGGACCCAGGCGGAGGTGCTGCAGGATGTCGCGGCATCGGTCGGCAGGCGGATCGGCAAGGTCAAGACGATGCCGCACGCGCTGCTGTCGGTGGGTGGGGCGGTGGTGCCGGTCCTGCGCGAGTTGCGCGAGACCGAATACCAGTTCACCCGCCCGTACGTGCTCGACTCCTCCGAGATCGAGGAGCGGCTCGGCCTGGCACCCACGCCCTGGGACGAGGTCTGCCGGGCGACCGCGGAGAACGCTCTCCGCGCCTCGTGAGGTGGCCGGTCTGATCCGAGGTCAGTCCGCTTCGACGTCGGCGATCGAGTGCGGGAACCGGGTCGGCGTGAAGTGCACGGCGCCGGCAGGCACCTGCCAGGGCATCACCACCACCTCGAACCGGCCGGCCCGGACCGCGGGGTCGGCCTCCTTGAGAGCGCGGGCCGCTTCGACGGGCACCCGCAGGATCGACAGTCCCCGGAACCGGTCGTGGCCCATCGGTCCGGCCGCGACGAGGTGACCCTGCTCATGCAGCGTCGCGAGGTGGTGCAGGTGCGCATCCTGCATCTCCCGGGCGGTCTCGTCGTCCCACTCCGGCGCGTCCTCGCGCAGCACGAGCAGGGACACGGTGTACGAGTCGAACTCCACCCCTGTCAGGCTAGTGGGGTGCGCGTCGGGCTGACAGGTGGCATCGCCTCGGGCAAGAGCACGGTCGCATCGATCCTGGTCGACCTGGGGGCGGTGCTCATCGATGGCGACGCGCTCGCGCGCGAGGTGGTGTCCCGAGGCACTCCGGGACTCGCGCGCGTGATCGAGGAGTTCGGTGCCGACCTGCTCACCCCCGAGGGCGACCTCGATCGCGCCGCGCTGGGCCGGATCGTCTTCTCCGACGAGGCCGCGCGGCGCCGACTGGAGGGGATCACCCACCCGCTGATCTTCGAGCGGTACGCCGAGCTCGAGGCCGCCGCGCCTCCCGGCGCGCTCGTCGTCCACGACATCCCCCTGCTGGCCGAGTCCGGCCGGGCGCACACGTTCGACGAGGTGCTGGTGGTCGACGTACCCCCGGAGCTGCAGCTCGATCGGATGATCCGCGACCGCGGCTGGACCCGCGAGGAGGCGGAGTCCCGGATCGCCGCCCAGGCCTCCCGCGCCGACCGTCTCGCCATCGCCACCCACGTCATCGACAACACCGGCGCCCTCGCCGACCTCCGCGCCCGGGTCGAAGACCTCTACGAGACGCTGACCCGTCGCTACTCGTGACGAGTAACGACGGGTCGGCGCAAGACAAGGGCCCCCGCGCGTAGGCGGAGGCCCTCATCTCTCGTGGGACCGCCGGGTCTCGGAGCCCCGGCAGCCCTGCTCGGGTGGCCGGGGTCAGGCGGCCAGATCGGGGTCGGCGATCCGGCGCAGCTTCTGCAGCGCCTCGCGCTCGAGCTGGCGGACCCGCTCGGCGGAGATGCCGTGCTTGGCGCCGATGTCGGCCAGCTTGTGCTGACGGCCGTCGGTCAGCCCGTAGCGGCTGCGGATGATGTCGGCGGCCCGCTCGTCGAGATGCTCGACCAGCGTGTTGAGGCGGTCGCGCGCCTCGACGTCGAGCACGGTGAGATCGGGGCCAGGGGAGGTCTCCTGGGCCATCAGGTCACCCAGGGAGGTGTCGCCGTCCTCGTCGACAGGGGAGTCGAGACTCACGTGCTCGCGACCCCACGCCATCAGGTCGAGCACCCGCTCGACCTCCATGCCCAGCTCCGCGGCGATCTCGGCCGGCTCGGGGTCGCGGCCCAGCTGGCGCTCGAGGGTACGGCGGGCGCCGCCGACCTGGTTGAGCTCCTCGACGACGTGCACGGGCAGTCGGACGACCCGCGCCTGCTGCGCGATGCCGCGGGTGATGGCCTGCCGGATCCACCAGGTCGCGTAGGTGGAGAACTTGTAGCCCTTGGTGTAGTCGAACTTCTCGACGGCGCGGATCAGGCCGGTGTTGCCCTCCTGGATCAGGTCGAGCATCGGCATCTGCGCGCGGCCGTACTTGCGCGCGATCGAGACCACCAGCCGCAGGTTGGCGGTGATGAACGTGTCGACCGCCTTGCGCCCCTCCTCGGCGAGCCACTCGAGCTCTTCCTCGGTGGCGCTCATGGGCGCGCCGCCCTTCTTGCGGCCCACCCGGCCCTCGCGGAGCAGGTGCTCGGCCATCAGACCGGCCTCGATGGTCTTGCTGAGCTCGACCTCGGCAGCTGCGTCGAGGAGGGCGTTGCGGGCGATCTCGTCGAGGTACAGGCCAACGCTGTCGCGGCCCTCGATCTCGCGAGTCCCACTCGTAGTGCGAGTCGCCATTTTCCCTCCTTCTGTACCGTGGGGAGTCGCAGTCACCCCACGTTGTTCTCAACGTCCACAGTGACCGTTGGATTCCCTCGGCACACGTGGACCCTTCGCAGTGACAGACGTGCGAGGGTGCCCGGTAGTTGCACGGTGAGAGAACTCTCAGGGACTTCTCAGGGGCTCCTTGGGCCCCAGTGTCCTGTCAGCGAGAAGCGTGCGTTATTTCCGTGGTCCAGGTGCGTGCCTGGGCCGAGGGAATAGTGTGCGAATCTCGCTGACAGGACACTAGGCGCGGCTCGCCGCCGTACTCGTCAGGGATTCGTGGCGGCGGCGCCGCTGGATGGCACCGGAGCGCGCCCCGCGAGCCCCATCCGGTCGAGCACCCAGGCCAGGGAGAAGGCCCGGTCGTGCCAGGCCTTGTAGCGCCCCGAGACACCACCGTGGCCGGCAGCCATCTCGGTCCGGAGGAGAACGTCGGCGCCGTTGAGCGCCGTCGCGCGCAGCCTGGCGACCCACTTCGCCGGCTCGACGTAGAGCACGCGGGTGTCGTTGAGCGAGGTCTCGGCCAGGATCGGCGGGTACGTCGTGGCCGCGACGTTGTCGTACGGCGCGTAGGACGCGATGTAGTCGTAGACCGCGGGGTCGGCCTCGGGATTGCCCCACTCGTCGTACTCCGTGACCGTCAGCGGCAGGCTGGCGTCGAGCATCGTGGTGAGGTTGTCGACGAACGGCACGCCCGCCAGGACGCCGCCGAACAGCTCCGGCGCCTGGTTGGCCACGGCGCCCATCAGCAGCCCCCCGGCACTCGCGCCCTCCGCCACGAGGGTCTCGGGGGTGGTCCAGCCGGTCTCGACGAGGTGGCGACCACACGCGATGAAGTCGGAGAAGGTGTTCTGCTTGCGGTCGAGCTTGCCGTCGTCGTACCACCGGCGGCCCATCTCTCCGCCGCCGCGCACGTGTGCGATCGCGAAGGCGGCGCCGCGGTCGAGGAGGGAGAGTCGCGCCACCGAGAAGTACGGGTCGTACGACGCCTCGTAGGCGCCGTAGCCGTAGAGCAGGGTCGGGACGGCGCGAGTGCCCCCGTCGTCGCGGTCGCGCGCCCCGCGCCGGTAGACGATCGAGATCGGCACCTGTACCCCGTCGGCGGCAGTGGCCCAGAGCCGGTGCTCCTCGTAGTCGTCGGGGTCGTACCCGCCGAGCACCGGCGCCTGGCGGAGCAGGGTGAGCTCGCGGGTGCGTACGTCGTAGTCGTAGACCGACGAGGGGACCGCCATCGTCGTGTAGCCCAACCGCACCGTGGGCTGGCCGAAGCCGGGGTTGCTGCCCGAACCGACGGTGTAGACCTCGTGGTCGAACTCGACGAGGTAGTCATCAGCGATCGCCGGCGCGTCGGCGCCAGCGCCGAGCTCCAGGATGCGCAGCTGGGTCAGCCCCTCGCTGCGCTGGTGTACGACGAGGTGCCGTGCGAAAGCGTCGACGTCCTCGAGCCGCACCGCGGGATCGTGGCCGATCAGTGGCTGCCAGTCCTCGGGCGCGGTGGGCGCCGTCGGTGCCGTGCCGAGCTCGAAGTCCGGACCGGTGGCGTTGTGCAGCACCAGGAACACGTCTTCGCCTGCGAGCACCGCGTGGTCGAGGCTGTACTCGAGGCCCTCGCGGCGCTCGGAGAAGACCCGGAAGCCCAGCTCCGGAGCCCGGGAGTCGAGGAAGCGATACTCCGAGGTGATCTTCGAGCCGCAGGCGATGATCATGAATCGGTCGCTGCGGCTGCGGCCGACGCCGACGAAGAAGCGCCCGTCCTCCTCGTGATGGACCAATTCGTCCTCGGCCTGCGTGGTGCCGAGGGTGTGCCGCCAGACCTTGTCGGCGCGCCATGAGTCGTCGAGGGTGACGTAGTAGAGATGCTCACCGGCGGGGTCCCAGGTGGCACCCCCGATCACCCCCTCGATCTCGTCGGGCCGGTGCTCGCGGCTGGCGACGTCGAGCACGCGGATCGTGTAGCGCTCGTCGCCCACGACGTCGGTGGAGTACGCCAGCAGGGTGCCGTCCGGGCTGATGCTCGAGCCGCCGAGGGAGAAGAACTCGTGTCCTTCGGCCAGGGCGTCGAGGTCGAGCAGCAGCTCCTCGCCGGGAAGCGCCGGCTGATCGGGCGCGCAGTCCTCCGCGGGCCGCGGCGGCGTCCAGTCGTCGGGGCCGGCCACGGGGACCCGGCAGCTCGCGCCGTACTCCTTCCCCTCGAAGGAGCGGCCGTAGTACCAGTGGCCGCGGTTGCGGGTGGGCACCGACAGGTCGGTCTCGCGGGTCCGGCCCTTGATCTCGTCGAAGATCGCCTGCCGCAGACCGGCCAGATGCGCGGTCTGCTCCTGGGTGTAGGCGTTCTCGGCTTCGAGATAGGCGGTCACCTCGGGAGCGCCCTTGTCGCGGAGCCACTCGTAGTCGTCGACGCGGGTGCGGCCGTGGTGCTGGGAGGTGACCGGGCGGCGTTCGGCGAGCGGAGGGCGAGGCATGCGCGCAAACGTATCGCCGTAGTTTGGCGGGGTGGACGGGTACCTCGATCTCAACGCCGATCTCGGCGAGGAGGTCACCGACGACGAGGCTCTGCTGACCGTCGTGACCAGCGCCAACGTGGCCTGCGGCTACCACGCCGGCAGTGCCGCCATCATGCGCAGCGTGTGCGAGCGAGCCGCCGAGCTGCGCGTATCGATCGGGGCCCAGGTGTCCTACGACGACCGGGAGAACTTCGGCCGCGTGGCCCGCGACGTGCCGTTCGAACTGCTCCGTGAGCAGGTGTCCGACCAGGTCGGAGTGCTATCGGCGATCGCCTCGAGGGCCGGTACGGCGGTGCGCTACGTCAAACCGCACGGCGCGCTGTACCACCGGGTCATCGACGACGAGGAGCAGGCGGCCGCGGTGCTGGACGGCTCCGGCTCGCTGCCGGTGCTGGGCATGCCCGGAGCGTTCCTGCGGGCCGCGGAAGTGGCTGGGCGGGTGGTGTGGCACGAGGGCTTTCCCGACCGTGGGTATGCCGCGGACGGGCGGCTGGTGCCGCGCGGCCGCCCGGGAGCGCTCGTCGATGACGTCGCGACGATCGCGGCTCAGGCGTTGGCGTTGGCGGCCAGCGTCGACTCTCTCTGCTTGCACGGCGACAGTCCTGGCGCGGTGGACCACGCGCGCGCCGTACGCCAGGCTCTCGAAGCCGCGGGTTGGTCGTTGCGCGGCCTCTGAGCTCGGCTGAGATCGGCTGAGATCGGCTGAGATCGGCTGAAAACAGCGGCGTCCGGCGCCGGATCGTCGGCTCGAATCTCCTCCACAACCGGTGGAATCCACATGTGGAGAACTGTGGAGAACGGCGCGAATCTGTGGACGTGAACGTCAGTCCTGTGGAGCAATCTGTGGGACCCGAAGAATGTAAAAGTTTCTCCGAAGAACCCCTTGCGCAGCCTCCGAGCCAGGGCATAGAACTCTCCCACCGATCCACCAGCGGGAAAGCCGCAGGGCAGCACCACAGGGAGATCGGGGATCAGGCAGGAGCAAGGATCCACACCACGAGGCAACTCGCGGCGTCGGCCCGGTGACGGGGTCGACGGGGTCGGAGAACCGGTCAGATCGAGGGGGGCGTCACCCAGCCTCCTCGCCCGAGGGCCTCTTGGTGCTCATACCATCGAGAGGCCCTCACCTTGCTTCCACTTGGGTCGGCTTGCCGGCCCACGAGTGGGGACCGAGTCCCGGCCGGCTCGCCGGACGGGGCGCGGGTCTCGATTCTTCCGACGGTTCTGCCGTGGGGGGACTCGGGAACCCCGGATCACCACCGGTTCGCCGGAGGTGGCACGGGACCTGGGTCGCAGCCGGTCCGCCGGAGGCGATGCAGGACCCGATCAGCAGACAGAGCTCCACACCGCGAGGCAACTCGCGGAGCTGGCCCGGTGACGGGGACGGCGGGAGCCGAGGAGCGTTGATCGGTGAGGTGGACGTCACCACACCACCTCGATCCGAAGGCCACTTGGTGCTCATACCACCAGGCGACCTTCACAACTCCGGTCGCCCGCCAGCTTGCTGGTGGGAGATCGGGGCCGGACAGGAGCGAAGACCCACACCGCGAGGCAACTCGCGGCGTCGGCCCGGTGACGGGGGCGGCGGGGTCGGAGAGCCGGTCTGGTCGAGGTGGGCGTCACCATTTCCGCCTCACGCCGAAGGCCCCTCCGCTTGCTCATACCAAGCGGAGGGGCCTTCACCTATTGCGGCTGCTGCGTCGACGGTGGGGTCGGGCGCTGCCGTGCACGGCTCACTCTGGACAACCCGGGTGTCTGATCGCAAACCGGTCCGGCGAACTGTGGCCGATCTCTCGGTGAACTGCCGAGATGTACGCAGCCGACGACCGGCGTCTCGGCCCGGGTCACACTGATCCCGTGGAACCGCTCTCGCTGCGTCGGGTCGGCGCCGATGCCGTGCTGGTCGAGGTCGCCGACAGCGCCCAGGCACGGTCCCTCGCCGCCTACGCGCGAGCGGTGCGGACGCCGGCCCTAGAAGTGGTTCCCGGGGCTCGGACCGTGCTCTTCGACGGCGTACCTGACCTGGACGGACTCGCCTCGCTGCTCGGGCGCTGGAGCCCCGACGACGAGCCGGAGCCGGGTCCGCTGGTGGAGGTGCCGGTGGCCTACGACGGGGCGGACCTGGCCTTCGTCGCGGAGCGCTGGGAGACCGACGTCGCCGGGGTGGTTGCCCGGCACGGCGCCATCGAGTTCGTCTCGGCGTTCGGCGGCTTTGCACCGGGGTTCGCCTATCTGGCCGGGCTCGCCGAGGAGTACGCCGTCCCGCGGCTCGAGCGCCCGCGCGCTCGGGTGCCGGCCGGATCGGTCGCGCTCGCGGGCAGCTGGTGCGGCGTCTATCCCACCGCCTCACCCGGTGGCTGGCGGCTGCTGGGGCGCACGGACGCGCCGCTGTGGGATCCCGATCGCAGCCCTCCCGCACTGCTCGCCCCGGGCACCCGGGTGAGGTTCGTCGCCGGATGACCCTCACGGTCGAACAGGCAGGCCCGCTGACCACGATCCAGGACCGTGGCCGGGTCGGGCTGGCGCATCTCGGCGTCCCCCGCGCCGGGCCACTGGACCGCCCGGCCGCGGAGTTGGCCAACCGCCTGGTCGGCAACGGGCCGGACGCCGCCCTTCTCGAGGTCACCGGCGGCGGCCTCGAGCTGACCTCGGACGCCGGGTGTTGGGTCGCCCTCACCGGCGCCCCGGCACCGGTCCACATCGACGCCGCGCCCCGTGGCCACGGGCGCGCCGAGTGGCTACCGCCCGGCGGCCGGTTGCGGCTGGGTACGCCGCGCACCGGGGTCCGGAGCTACCTGGCGGTCGCCGGCGGCATCGACGTCGCTCCGGTGCTCGGCTCCCGTGCGACCGACACGCTCGCCTGGGTGGGACCGCCGCTCGTCGCTACCGGGACCGAGCTGCCGGTGGGGCACCCCGCCGGGCCGCCAGCCGCGCTCGACACCCCGCGGCCGCCGATGCCCGGCCCGCTGCGCGTCGTACGAGGGCCGCGGGCCGACTGGTTCACCAAGGACGCCCTCGACCGGCTCTGCTCCGCGCCGTACCGCGTGGGCACCGACTCCAACCGCGTCGGACTGCGGCTCGAGGGGGCGGCCCCGCGGCGCGCACGTGACGACGAGCTGCCGAGCGAGGGGATGGTGCTGGGTGCCGTCCAGGTGCCTCCAGACGGTCAGCCCGTGGTGTTCTTGGCGGACCATCCGCCGACCGGCGGCTACCCCGTGCTGGCGGTCGTCGATCCCCGCGATCTGTGGTGGTGCGGGCAGGTGCGACCGGGGGAGGAGTTGCGGTTCGTCCGGGCTGGCTGAGAGATGCCACAGCTACCACCTCTTGGCGAACTCCGCGGAGACCTCGACGGGGCGAAAGCCCATCCGCTCGTTGATCGAGACCATGTAGTCGTTGGTCTCGGCGTTCTGGGTGGTGATCAGCGTCAGGTCGTCGCGGTAGGACTGGACGGCGCGGAGATTGACGGCCTTGGTGGCCAGACCGAGCTGGTGGCCGCGGTGTTCGCGGTGCACGAAGGTGCCCCATTGGTAGACGGTGGTGCTCTCGCCCAGCGGCACGGACAGCGTCGACTGGGCGACCACCTGGCGGTCGGGGGTCAGCGCGACGGTCTCGTAGCGGGCGCGGTTCATCGCCTTGACGGTGTCGAGCATCTCGGCGAACCGCTCGGGCGTCATCGTCTCCTCCTCGAAGTCGACGGTGCCGGTCGGGGCGTCCACGGCGAGCTGTCCGAGCAGCACGCACAGCGATTCGACGAGATCGGCGGGTACGTCGTGCACGAAGGTCTCGATCGTGTAGCCGGGATGCCGGGGCGCGGCCTCGTCGATCCAGGCCTGGATCTGCTCGTCCGGCACGGGCAGAGGGAGATGGCGCACGACCTCGTAGTTGGCGAGCTCGTAGCCGCACGCGGTGGCGAACTGGCGGTACCCGTGGTTGTCCCGGTCGTCGTACGGCAGCTTGCTGTCGGTGAGCAGCAGCCGCCGGTTGTCGTCGCGGGCGACCCGCTCCATCACCTCGAGCATCGCGCGGCCGATGCCACGACGCCGGTCGGGCACGTCGACGTCGAGGCTGAAGAACGCCTTCTCGGTGTTGTCGAGCAGGAACGACCACAGCACGGCGGCCGAGACCATCCGGTCACCGTCGTAGGCCGCGAACAGCTGCTGGCGCTCGCCGCTGTCCTCGGAACGGAAGGCTCCGACGAACTCATCGAAGCCCCAGAACGGTGCCTGCTCGCGACCGAGCAGCTCCGCACGGCGCGAGACGTCGTAGAAGTCGCGCATCACCGCGTCGTCGGCGAGCGCCTCGGCACCTAGCTCCCTGATGTCCACGAACATCGAGGCTAGGGCGGGCCGCCGACAGCCGCGATCGAATATTGGATACCCCGGCGAGTTTCGGCCCCGAGCCCGCGGCGACGCTCGCTGGCGCTCGCCGGCGCCTGGCTCGCTGG
>ERZ761607.2802-NODE-2802-length-18080-cov-8.483107_pt1 | contig 18080 bp, 12 predicted proteins | sample MGYA00511164_ERZ761607 | MGnify/ENA primary metagenome ERZ761607 (study PRJEB28899, sample SAMN02445080) | bioreactor sludge metagenome | biome: EBPR sludge | place: Australia: Brisbane, Thorneside Wastewater Treatment Plant | collected 2011-06-22 ...
TTATTGAACTGTCGGCACTTGCTTCTGCATCGTTACTGATTCCTGCTTTTATAAAACCTGTGCAGGCAAATACCTTCAAGAGAAAAATCTCGGATGTTTCAAAAAAACTAATCATTATTCAACTCTCAGGTGGTAATGACGGACTGAATACAATTATACCTTATAAAAATGATATTTATTATAAAAACAGAAGTTCAATTTCAATTTCTGAAAATAATGTTCTGAAAATAAATGATGAACTTGGGTTTAATCCTGTTATGGAAAAATTGAAATCAATTTATGATAATGGTCATCTTTCAGTTATTAACAGTGTCGGATATCCAAATCCAAACAGATCACATTTCAGATCAATGGATATATGGCATACCGCTTCCGATTCAAATGAAAATTTAAATACAGGTTGGATAGGAAGATATTTAGATTCGGAATGTATGAATTGTAAAAATCCTTATAATGCAATTGAAGTAAATGAAAATTTAAGTCTTGCATTAAAAGGAACTTCAAAAAGCGGAATCGCTGTTGAAGATCCCGAACGATTTTTTATAAGTACTGCAGAGAATTTTTTTATGGATGTTCTCAAAACAAATGAAAAACATTCTCACGATGAAAATGTAGCATACCTTTATAAAACAATGGCTGATGCTACCAGTTCGGCAGAATATGTTTATAAAACATCAAGAATTTTTAAATCTAAATCTGAATATCCGAATACAAATTTTGGAAAAGATTTAAAAACGATTGCCGAATTAATCATTTCTGAAATTCAAACTTCTGTTTTTTATGTTAGTCTCGGTGGATTTGATACTCACGTAAATCAAACCGGAAGGCAGGAAAGATTATTGAAAGAATTATCAGAAAGTTTATATGCTTTGAATAATGATTTAAAAATTAATAACAAACAGGATGAAGTTTTGGTGATGGTATTTTCTGAATTCGGCAGAAGAGTTAAACAAAATGGAAGTAATGGTACGGATCACGGAACAGCCAATAATATATTTTTAATTAACGGGAATTTAAAAAATCCCGGATTTTACAACGAAGCACCCGACTTATTAAATTTAGAAAATGGTGATTTAAAATATCAAATTGATTTCAGAGATATTTATTCTAACATTTTGAATGACTGGTTAGGTGTTAACAGTGAATCAATTTTAGGTAAAAAATTCGGTGGTTTGAATATTATTTAATTTTCCTCATAATTCATTTCTCATATCTCCATATGCCCGTTCAAAATAACGGGCTTTCTTTTTTTTAATTGTAAATTGTTTTTACACTTCTTAATTTTTAATTTGCTGAAACTAAAATTTTAATTTGCTTATTGCTTTTATAACGGGTGCTATTTTTGGATATTTATTATCTATGCCTCCTATGGGACCGACAAACTTTGCTATTATGGTGAAAGGTTTCAAGCATGAGATGAAAGAAGGAGTTGCTATAGGTGCAGGTGCGGGCTTTATGGATATGATTTATATTTTAATCGCATACGGCGGAATCAGTCTTTTATTTTCTCTTTTGCCGGATACGGTATTTAATTTTTATAATACTAACGAAGGTCTGTTTAAAGTGATACTAACTTATATAGGATGCGTTGTTGTTATTGTTTACGGTTATAAAATTATGAAGATGAAATTGGAAAATCCAAACTTCACTGAAAAGCAGGAAAAGAAAGCCGAGAACGTTTTACAAAGATCTGAAAATGTCGCTCACAAAACTGAAGAAAATCTGGAGAAAGTTTTTCATCATAAAGTTATTAAAAATGAAAAGTCAGGTTTGTTCACAAATTTTATGACAGGTGTTTTATTATGTTTATCTTCTGTAACTCTGCCCGCTTCATGGATTGCTTTTGTTTCTTATTTTAAAGGTCTCGGAGTTATTGACTCACATTTTATGACAGGATTTTTGTTTGGGCTCGGAGTGTTAGTGGGAGCAGTTTTGTGGTTCTATACACTTGTAAAATTAATTTCTAAAAATTCACACAGAATCAAACCTGCAACTCTCTCAAAAATAAACATCTCTGTCGGAGTAATTTTAATCGGTCTCGGAGTAGTCTTGCTATACAAAGCAATAGAATTCACTATAGAATTATAAAAGAATTATAAATTTTTATTCTTGTCAAACTTAAACGAAAATATTTCCAAATCAACTTGTCAGTTTTGCCAATCTAATTTTAAACAGGATGTTGAAATCATAATTTGCCCTCAATGTTCTTCTCTTTATCATAAAGAATGTTGGATTGAAAATTCAGGTTGCGGAGTTTACGGGTGTAATTATAAAATTAAAGTTGATAATGCCGAAACACTTTCAATAGAAGAAATAAAAATCAACATAGAATATTTAATCAACGAAAATAAATATCATGAGGCAATTTCTGAATGTAAAAAAATTTTAAAAATTGACAGAAAAAATTCAGAAATAAAAAAACTTTATAATACAGCCGTTCATCTTGTTAATTCAAAAACAAAACTGATTGAAAACGGTGATATATCTTTTGAGAATAAAGATTATAAAGCCGCTGAAATTTATTACACCAATTCTTTTAAATATCTTGACGACGAAGAAAAGGAATTTTATAAATCAAGAATCAGCATAATAAAAGATAAAATCCCGTTTGAAAGAAAAAAGAAAATTATTAACACCGTTTTAATTTCGGTAATCTTGTTGGTTATCGCCGGAGCATTAGGTTACGGTTATTACTTCTATTATTTTATGGAAGAAGATAGAGCATTCGCCGAGTTAGAAAAAAATGATTCGGTTAATGATATTCAAAAAATGGAAATACAGATTTCTAAATATGAAAATTTTTTGAAGAGATATAAAAAACCTGAATTACTTGAAAAAGCAAATGATAAAATAAATTATTTCTCGGGATTAATTGCAAATGAAATTTATAAATCAGATTGGAAGAATGCAAACAAGTATCTCGGGAAAATTGACTTCGTTAAAAATCCGGTAACATACAAAGAGTTATATTCGAGAATTCTTGATGAAGCAAAATCGGAATATAAAGACAGACTGAACAATGCTAAAAAACTTGATCTTCAAAAAAAATATGAGGATTCAAAAAATCAAATTGAAGATGCAATAGAAATTATAAATTTATTTCCTGAATCAGATATAAATGCGGATAAACAAAAACTTAATTCTAATTTAACTTTGTTAAATAAAAAAATTTCTTCGGAGTTAAAATATTCTGCAATAAATGAAGAGATAAATGAAAAATCTGAAGAATTAAAAAAGTTTGGTACTGTAAATAATAATTTAAAAGTTTTAAATATAAAAGCAAAAATTTTAGAGTATTCTCAACCTTCAACCGTTATTGCGAAAGTTATTGATTCAGGAAATCTCGTTGCATTAAGAAATCCTGATGTAGATTTGAAGATTGGAGAAATTATAGATTTTGAATGTATAAGAAACGGTTTTATTGAAGTTAATTCAACCAAACAGGGACTATTGAATTTACCATTGTATATCCCTGCATATTTTCATGAGACAACTTATAATTTATCAGGTTTATCTCCTGAAAGTGAGTCTTTGGAGATTAGATTAGATTATCTGAATGATCAGAAAATGAAACTTGATAGTATTTTGAGAATGCCTTTAAAATTTTGAAAGTTAATTCTGAGAATTTAAAGTTTTTTTACAACAAAATTTGTTACATATCTATAAAATTCAGTATTGATTAAGTGATTTAAATTAAATATTTTTAGGGTTTTAGAATTTAGGGCAGATTTATGCCCGTAAATTTCTATTCTCTATTTATAACACCGGATTTATAATATAATAGATTTTGGGTAAGTAGCGAAGCGGTCAAACGCAACAGACTGTAAATCTGTCGACTCAGGTCTTCGGAGGTTCGAATCCTTCCTTACCCACAAAAGTTTTGTATGTTCTTTGGATTTTTTGATTGAGCGGAATGAGTTATAAGCGAAATATTTTTAATTCATTTTGAAATCAAGTGACAAATATTCAACCAATTTTGCTGATGTAACTCAGTTGGTAGAGCATCCCGTTTTAGCGGGAAGGTCACTGAAATTTTGCTGATGTAGCTCAGTTGGTAAAGCATCCCGCTTTAGCGGGAAGGTCACTGAAATTTTGCTGATGTAGCTCAGTTGGTAGAGCATCCCGCTTTAGCGGGAAGGTCACTGAAATTTTGCTGATGTAGCTCAGTTGGTAGAGCACTACCTTGGTAAGGTAGAGGTCACCGGTTCAATCCCGGTCATCAGCTCAAAAATTGATTTTATGTTCTTTGTTTATATACTATATTCTGAATCATTAAAAAAATACTACATCGGTCATTCTGAAGACCCGGATAAAAGATTAATTGAACATCTGACTAAATCTAAACACTGGACTTCAGAGCAAAAGATTGGGTAGTAGTATATTCCGAAACTTTTAAAACACGATCTGATGCTATGAAGAGGGAAAAAGAAATTAAAAGATTAAAGAACACAAAAAGATTTTTAAAAAGTTTAAATTAATTCAGAGCATCCCGCTTTAGCGGGAAGGTCACCGGTTCAATCCCGGTCATCAGCTCAAAATCGTTCTTGTAAAATTTTGCGGGAGTAACTCAGTTGGTAGAGTCACAGCCTTCCAAGCTGTTGGTCGCGGGTTCGAGTCCCGTCTCCCGCTCTGAGTTTGTTACTTTATTTACGGGTGTAGCTCAATTGGTAGAGTAGCGGTCTCCAAAACCGTTGGTTGGGGGTTCGAGTCCCTCCTCCCGTGCTGTTTTCCTGCACTTTAAAGTTTATTGATTAATGAAAGATAAAATAATTAATTATTTCCAGGATGTGTTTAAGGAGATGAACAAAGTTTCATGGCCTAAAAAAGAAGAACTTATTGATTCTACTAAAGTTGTTGTTATCACTATGTTGCTTTTTTCTGTTTTTGTTTATTTGGTAGATAAAGGTATTAGTGAAATTTTAAAAGTGATATTTTAAATTATGGTTAAAGAAGAAAATTTGGTTAACTCTGAAACTGATGAAGTGAATACCGAAGAAAATAATTCAGAAAAAAAACCTGAAGTTGTTGATAACGGTAATTTCAAGTGGTATGCCGTTAGAATTATTTCGGGTCATGAGAAAAAAGTTAAAGCATATTTAGATTCCGAGATTAAATATGAAAATATGCAGGATAAGATTAAAAATGTAATCATCCCTGAAGAAAAAGTGTTTGAAGTTAAAGGCGGGAAGAAAAGAGTAAAATTAAAAAACTTTTTACCCGGTTATATATTAGTTGAAGCTGAACTTGATGATAAAGTTAGAAAATTTATTGCAAAAACTCCTTCCATTATAAATCTTGTAGGAACAAAAAATGTTAAAGGGCAATTGATTGATGCTACTCCTTTAAAACAGGAAGAAGTTGACAGAATTAAATCAATTCTTGACAGTGATTCAAAATCTGAAAAAATTGACATCCAATTAAAAGTAGGCGATCCTGTAAAAGTTACAAGCGGTCCTTTTAATAATTTTAGCGGTAACGTTCTCGAAGTTAATCTTGAGAAAATGAAACTAAAAGTTATGGTCAGTATTTTCGGAAGAAAAACACCGATTGAATTGGATTTCACAGAAATTGAAAAAGAAAAATAGTATAAAATAAAATGGCAAAAAAGATAACAGGTTATATTAAATTGCAAATTCCGGCTGGTGCTGCTACTATGGCTCCTCCTGTAGGTCCGGCTCTTGGTCAAAGAGGCGTAAACGGTATGGAATTTTGTAAGCAATTTAATGCGAGAACTCAGGATAAAAAAGGATTAATTATCCCTGTTGTTATTACAGTATATTCTGATAAATCATTCACATTCATCACCAAAACTCCACCTGCGGCAATTCTATTATTGAAAGCAGCGGGAATCGAAAAAGGTTCAGGTGTTCCTAACAAAACTAAAGTTGCTAAAGTAACTAAAAAACAAGTTGAAGAAATCGCATCAACCAAAATGCCGGATTTAAATGCTAATGATATTGAAGCGGCTATGAGCATGATTGCAGGTACTGCAAGAAGTATGGGCATTACAGTAGAAAATTAAAAGTTTTAAAAAGAAATGAAACTAACAAAGAAACAAAAAAATAATCAGAAAAACCTTGATGTTGTTAAAGAATATTCTTTGACTGAAGCAATCTCGGTTTTAAAGAAAACTGATAAAGCAAAATTTGACGAATCAGTTGATATTGCTGTAAATTTAGGGGTTGACCCTAAACATGCCGACCAGGTTGTCAGAGGAACAGTTTCTCTTCCAAACGGAACAGGTAAAAGTGTCAGAGTTTTAGTTATTGCAAAACCTGAAAAGCAGCAGGAAGCAAAAGATGCAGGTGCTGATCATGTTGGATTTGAAGATTATCTTAAAAAGATTTCTGAAGGATGGACTGATATTGATGTAATTATTGCCGCACCTGATACCATGGCTGAACTCGGAAAATTAGGAAAAGTTTTAGGACCTCGAGGTTTAATGCCGAATCCTAAAAGCGGTACTGTTACTCCTAATATCGGTCAGGCAGTAAAAGAAGTTAAAGCAGGAAAAATTGATTTCAGAGTTGATAAAACAGGTATCGTTCATTCATCAATCGGAAAACTTTCATTCGAAGAAAATAAATTAAAAGAAAATATTTCTGCTTTTTTAAATACTATTATAAAATTAAAACCGGCAGCGGCTAAAGGTGTCTATATTAAAGCTGTAACAATTTCAAGCACTATGGGTCCCGGAATTAAGATTGATAAAAATTTACCTGATTTAAAATCAGCGGCTTAATTTAATAAAGTTTACGCACTCAGTAAAACGAAAGGTTTAAGAGAGCCTTTCACTCGCTTCTAAATTCTCTTATTTTGATTAACAGCTAAAAGTTGGCTTTTATGGATAAACTTAACAAACAAAAGATAACCGAAGAACTTACCGGGATGATTGAAAACTCTGATGCTTTGTATTTCACGGATTTTTCAGGAATGTCTGTTTCTGATGTAAATGACCTCAGAGCAGAATTTTATAAATCCAATATAAATTACAAAGTTGTAAAAAACACACTTGCACTCAGAGCATTAAAAAATTCCACTAAGTTTTCAGATGCATCTGAAAAACTTTCAGGTTATTTAAAAGGACCGACAAGTATCGTGTTTGCTCAGGATGACGTTGTAGCTCCCGCAAAAATTCTCAAAAAGTTTTTTGAGAAAGGGGAAAAACCAAAATTAAAAGTTGCCTTTGTTGAGTCTACCGTTTATGATTCAGGTAAACTTAATCAACTGGCATCTTTACCTTCCAAAACTGAAATTATTGCCGGTATTTTGGGAAGTCTAAACTCACCGATCTCTGGTATAGTCGGATCTATCAATGCATTAATGCGTGATCTTTCAAGTGTAATCGAAGAGGTTGCAAAAAAGAAAGCCGCATAAAAAATATTTTAAAAAAAATTAAACAATAAATAATATGTCAGTAGAAGAATTAGTAGAATCAATTTCTAATTTAACATTAACTCAAGCAGCTGAATTAAAAAAAGCTCTTGAAGATAAATTTGGTGTAACTGCAGCAGCTCCTGTTATGATGGGTGGAATGATGCCTGCAGGTGGCGATGCCGGTGCTAAACAAGAAGAACAAACTGAATTTACTGTAATGCTTGTTGACGCAGGTGCTCAAAAAATTAATGTAATTAAAGCCGTAAAAAATGCAACAGGTTTAGGTTTAACTGAATCTAAAGCATTGGTTGAAGGTGCACCAAAAGCAGTTAAAGAAAACATTTCAAAAGAGGAAGCTGAAAAATTAAAAGCTGAAATTGAAGCAGCAGGCGGTAAAGTAGAATTAAAATAATTTCAGTTAATTTAAAATCTTTCTCAAATCAAAATTTGTATAATTCATTAAACAGCGAAATCCCGGTTGAATTTTCATCCCGGGATTGTTCGTTGTTTATGGAGGAATCTTAAATGCAAGAAAAAGTAGCAGAATTAGGTCTTAAACCTTTGAATTCTAAAAACAAAAGATTAACTTTTTCAAAATCCAGATATCTCACTGTTCCACCGGATTTATTAAATGTTCAGGTTCAATCTTACAGGGATTTTCTTCAGGAAAATATTCCTATCGGAAAAAGAAAATCTCAGGGGTTACAAAAAGTTTTTGAAGATAATTTCCCGATTACCGATTCAAGAGATACTGCCTTACTCGAGTTCATTGAATATTATATCGAAAAACCACCTTATACAATTATAGAGTGTCAGGAACAGGGATTGACTTACTCCGTTCCTGTTAAAGTAAAATTACGTCTTTCCACAAAACCAAACGCAGCGGCTAAAGATTATAACTACACATTTGAACAGGATGTTTATCTTGGAAATTTGCCGTATATGACTCATAGAGGAAGTTTCATTATTAATGGTGCGGAAAGAGTAATTGTAAGTCAGTTACACAGATCACCGGGTGTTGTGTTCAGCGAGTCTAAACACGCTAACGGTACAATGCTTTTCTCAGCAAGAGTTATCCCTTATAAAGGATCTTGGGTTGAATTTACAACAGATATCAATGATCTTTTATATGCTTATGTTGATAGAAAAAAGAAATTTTATTTTTCAACTCTTCTTAGAGCACTCGGCTTCAATGAAAAGGTTGAAATGTTAAATCTGTTTAAACTCGTAGAAGAAACTGAAATTAATAATTCAAATTATCTTGATTTCGTCGGCAGAATCTGTGTTGAAAATATTATTGATAAAAATACCGGAGAAGATTCCGGCATTCCGGAAAATACTGTACTCGATGAAGAAAAATTATTAACTCTTGTTGGTTTAAAAATTAACAAAGTTAAATTATTTAAAAATAATGCAACCGATGGTGAACGTGTTATTTTAAACACGATTATGGCTGAAGATGACGAAAGTGATGAATACCTTGAAAAACCAATGCTTGAAGTCCTCGAAAATCAAAGAGGTAGAAGAAATCAAAACATTACCGATACTGAAGGTGAAAGTGCTAAATCTTATATTGAAAAACTTTTCTTCAATCCTAAAAAATATGATTTAGGAAGTGTCGGAAGATATAAAATAAATTATAAACTTGGTCTTAAAATAGACCCGGATACTACAATTTTAACTTTAGAAGATATTGTTGAAATTATATTATACATTAAAGATTTAGTTGACGGTAAAAAAGAAGTTGATGATATTGACCATCTTGGAAACAGAAGAGTAAGGACGGTAAATGAACAGTTATCCTCTCAGTTCGGATTAGGTCTCTCAAGAATGGTGAGAACTATCCGTGAAAAAATGAGTATTCATGATGAAGAAAATTTAACTCCTTCAAGAATCATCAGTGCAAGACCTATCACTTCTGCACTTTCATCATTCTTTGGTACTTCACAACTTTCTCAGTTTATGGATCAGACAAATCCTTTGTCTGAAATGACTCACAAAAGAAGAATCAGTGCTTTAGGACCCGGTGGTCTTTCAAGAGAAAGAGCGGGCTTTGAAGTTAGAGACGTTCACTATACTCACTACGGAAGATTATGTCCGATTGAAACTCCTGAAGGTCCTAACATCGGTTTGATTTCTTCTTTATGTATCCATTCAAGAGTTAATGAATTAGGTTTTATTGAAACTCCATATAGAAAAGTTGTTAACGGAAAAGTTACTGATGAAATTGAATATTTGTCTGCGGAAAAAGAAGACTTCTTTAAAATTGCTCAGGCAAATGAACCGGTTGATGAAAAGGGTAATTTTGAAAATGAAAAAGTAAAAGCAAGATTTAAAGGTGATTTCCCTGTCTTGTTCCCTGATGAAGTTGATTATATGGATATTGCAACTAACCAGATTGTTAGTGCTGCTGCGGCATTAATTCCGTTTTTGGAACACGATGACGCTAACAGAGCACTTATGGGTAGTAATATGCAACGCCAGGCGGTTCCTTTGTTAAGACCTGAAGCTCCTTTTGTTGGAACAGGTTTTGAAGAGGTTGTTGCCAGAGATTCAAGATCTATGATTACTGCTGAAGCAGACGGTGTTGTTGAATATGTTTCAGGTGAAAAAATTATAGTTAAATATAATGTAAAAGAAGATTCTGATGAATCTCTTCTCACATTTGATGATAAACAAACTGTTGAATATAGTCTCACTAAATTCTTAAGAACTAACCAGGATACATCTGTTAACCAAAAACCTGTTGTGATTGAAGGTCAAAAAGTTAAAAAAGGTGATATACTTGCTGACGGTTCTTCTACTGAAAGAGGTGAGTTAGCATTAGGTAGAAATGTTCTCGTGGCATTTATGCCTTGGAGAGGATTTAATTATGAAGATGCTATTGTAATAAGTGAAAAAATTGTAAGTGATGATGTGTTCACTTCTATTCATATTGAAGAATATTCTCTTGAAGTTAGAGATACAAAAAGAGGTGAAGAAGAACTTACAAAAGAAATTCCAAACGTAAGTGAAGAAGCAACTAAAGACCTTGATGAAAATGGAATAGTTAGAATTGGTGCTGAAGTAAAAGAAGGTGATATCTTAATCGGTAAAGTTACTCCAAAAGGTGAAACTGAACCGACTCCTGAAGAAAAATTACTTCGTGCTATTTTTGGTGATAAAGCAGGTGATGTTAAAGATGCTTCTCTGAAAGCTCCTCCGGGATTAAAAGGAATAGTTATTAACAAAAAATTATTCTCAAGAAAAACCAGAGATACCGATCAGAAAAAAGAAGAGAAAAGAAGAGTTGAAAAATATGATTCAGAAAGAAGAAAAGAAGTAAAAGAAATTACTCTTAAGTTCGCTGAAAAACTAGATTTATTACTCGATGGAAAAGAATGCACAGGGTTAAAAGATAAAAAAGGAAACATTGTTCTTAAAAACGGAACAACTTTCAAAAAAGATACTTTTGCTAATCTTATTGAAAACAATGGTTATAATTTCAATGACTTTAATTTTGAAGTTGAGTTCACTTCAAATAAAAGAGCTGCTGGATTAATACCTGAAATGTATAGAAATTATAATTACAAAGTCAGCGAAGTTGATGAAAAATATAAAAGATTAAAAGTTAAATTAACACTTGGTGATGAGTTACCAACAGGTGTTGTAAAACTTGCTAAAGTATATATCGCTAAAAAACGAAAATTATCTGTCGGTGATAAAATGGCCGGAAGACACGGAAATAAAGGTGTTGTCGCAAAAATTGTTCCGGTCGAAGATATGCCATTTATGCCGGATGGTACTCCAGTTGATATTGTTCTTAATCCGCTTGGTGTTCCTTCAAGGATGAATCTCGGGCAGTTATATGAAACTGCTTTGGGGTGGGTTGCTAAAAAATTATCTATTAAATTTGCAACTCCTATTTTTGACGGTGCAAGCGTAGAAGAAATTCAGGATTTTCTTGAAAAAAATGATTTACCAAATAATTCAAGAACTGAATTATATGATGGAAGAACAGGTGAAAAATTTGATCAGATGGTAACCATTGGTTACATCTATATGTTAAAACTTTCTCACCTTGTTGATGATAAAATTCACGCAAGATCAATCGGACCATACTCTCTAATTACTCAACAGCCGCTCGGTGGTAAAGCACAGTTCGGTGGTCAGAGGTTTGGAGAGATGGAATGCTGGGCACTTCAGGGCTATGGAGCATCTCATATTTTACAGGAAATGTTAACTGTAAAAAGTGACGACGTTCAGGGAAGAAGCAAAGTTTATGAAGCCATTATTAAAGGTGATAACTTGCCGGAACCTGGTATACCTGAATCCTTCAATGTCTTATTAAAAGAGTTGCAGGGATTGTGTCTTAATATTGAATTAGAATAAAATTAGTTAAATACAATCTCCGGGTTTTCGGAGATTGTAAACTGTTTAAAAAAGAGGTTTAAAAATGTTAACCAGAACAGACAAAAAAATAAAAAGGTTTAACAAAATATCAATCGGGTTATCTTCAACCGAGATAATTACAGAAAATTCTCACGGTGAAGTTACTAAACCTGAAACAATCAATTACAGAACTTTTAAACCGGATAAAGACGGTTTGTTTTGTGAAAAAATATTTGGTCCTGTAAAAGATTGGGAATGTCATTGCGGTAAATATAAAGGTATCAGGTATAAAGGTATTGTTTGCGACAGATGCGGTGTTGAAATTAATCAGAAATCAGTCAGAAGAGAAAGAATGGGACACATTGCATTGTGTGTACCTGTTGTGCATATTTGGTATTTCAGATCTTTACCTTCAAAAATAGGTTATGTACTTGGAATTTCAAATAAAGAACTTGAAAGAATAATTTATTACGAAACTTATGTTGTTATAAATCCGGGAAAAACAAAGTTCAAAAAGAATCAGTTAATTACCGAAGAAGAATATCTTGAAGTCGTTGAAAAAATGACTGAAGAAGAACATATGATGGATGATGATGATCCGAAAAAATTTCTTGCAGGTCAAGGTGGTGAAGCTATTAAAGAACTTCTCAGAAGAGTTGATATCGAAGGTGAAATTTTCAGATTAAGAAAAGAACTGAAAGAAGAACCTTCTGCTCTTAAAAAAGCTGATAATATTAAAAGATTAAGAGTGCTTGAAGCTTTCAGACCTAAAGAATTTGCAAAACCAAACAGACCTGAATGGATGGTGCTTGATGTTGTTCCTGTTATTCCACCGGAACTCAGACCACTTGTCCCGTTGGAAGGCGGAAGATTTGCAACTTCTGATTTAAATGATTTATACAGAAGAGTTATTATTAGAAATAACAGATTAAAAAGATTAATAGATATTAAAGCTCCGGAAGTTATCCTAAGAAATGAAAAAAGAATGTTACAAGAAGCAGTTGATGCTCTGCTTGATAACTCAAGAAGAGTAACCGCTGTTAAATCTGAAAACCGTGCTTTAAAATCTTTATCAGATATTTTAAAAGGTAAACAAGGTAGATTCCGTCAGAACTTACTCGGAAAAAGAGTTGATTATTCCGGTAGATCTGTAATCGTTGTCGGACCTGAATTGAAACTTCATCAGTGTGGTCTTCCTAAAGATATGGCTCTTGAACTTTTCAAACCATTCGTAATTAGAAGACTTATTGACAGGGATTATGTTAAAACTGTTAAGAGTGCTAAAAAATTAATTGACAAAAGAACTCCTGAAGTTTGGGATATTCTTGAAAATGTTATTGACGGACATCCTGTTCTTCTTAACAGAGCACCAACTCTACACAGATTAAGTATTCAGGCATTTCAACCGGTATTGATTGAAGGTAAAGCGATTACTTTACATCCGCTTGTTTGTATTGCATTCAACGCTGACTTTGACGGTGATCAGATGGCTGTTCACGTTCCGTTATCATATGATGCTCAACTTGAAGCAGGTATTCTGATGCTATCATCTCATAATATCCTTTCACCTCAAAACGGAGAGGCGATTATAAAACCTCACCAGGAGATGATTTTAGGAAATTATTATCTTACTAAAGAATTAAAAGGTGATTTAGGTGAAGGGAAAATCTTCTCATCACCTGAAGAAGTTTTCATTGCAAATGAAAATAAAAGATTAGGGCTTCACGCAAGAATTAAAGTTAGAATTAAAGGTCAGATAATTGAAACTACAACAGGAAGAGTAATCTTTAATCAGATTATTCCTGAAAAAATTCCTTTTGTAAATGATTTGATGAAAAAGAAAAAACTTATTGAATTAATCGGTATGATTTACAATAAGTGTGGTAACTATGAAACTGCTGTGTTCCTTGATAAACTTAAAGAAATTGGTTTCAAATACGCAACTGAAGGTGGTCTGTCAGTAAATATTGATGATATTGAAGTTCCGGATACAAAATGGAAAATTATTGAAGATGCACAAAAAGAAGTTGCTAAAATTGAAAAAGCAAAATCAAGAGGTTTAATAACCGAAAACGAAAGATATAATAACGTTATTGATATTTGGTCACACGTTAGAGACGATGTAAAAAGAGATTTAATGCATAATTTGACAAGATCAAAAAATGGATTTAACTCTTTACATATGATGATTGACTCCGGTGCTAGAGGTTCTGCCGATCAGGTTTCTCAGTTGGCAGGTATGAGAGGTCTTATGCAAAAACCTCAAAAATCTTTAACCGGTCAAGCAGGTGAAATTATTGAAAACCCGATTCTTGCAAACTTTAAAGAAGGTCTTTCAATTCTTGAATACTTTATCTCCACGCACGGTGCCCGAAAAGGTCTTGCTGATACTGCTTTGAAAACTGCTGATGCTGGTTACTTAACAAGGAGACTCGTTGATGTTGCTCAGGATGTGATTATTAACGAAAATGATTGCGGAACTAACAGAGGTGTTGAAACTGAAGCATTAAAAGAAGGTGAAGATATTAAAGAACCTTTGGAAGAAAGAATTTTAGGAAGAGTTGCTGCGGTTGATGTTATTGATCCTTTAACTAAAAAACTTTTAGTAAAAGCAGGTGAAGAAATTGATGAAGAAAAAGCTTCCTTAATTAAAGAATCACCAATCACCACTGTTGAAATCAGATCTGTATTGACCTGTAAATCAAAAAGAGGTGTTTGTGCTAAGTGTTACGGAAGAAATCTTGCAACCGGCAAAATGGTTGAAATCGGTGAAGCTGTTGGTATCATTGCCGCTCAGTCTATCGGTGAACCGGGTACTCAGTTAACTCTTAGAACTTTCCACATCGGTGGTACTGCAAGTAAAATTGTTGAGCAATCAAGAGTGACTTCTAAATTTGAAGGTAAAGTAAAATTTGATAACATAAAATTAGTCGAGTATAGCGGTGTTGCGGGTGATAATCTGATTGCTATCAGCAGAAACGGAAAAATTAATATTATTGATGAAAACGGATCTCAACTGATTTCTTATAAAGTTGAATACGGATCTAAGTTGCTTGTAAAGAATGGTGAAAAAATTGCAAAGAACGGTGTGCTTTATGAATGGGATCCTTACAATACTGTTATCGTTGCGGAAAATGACGGTGTCATTAAATATGTCGATTTAAAAGAAAATGAACAGTATGAACTCGTTCAGGATGAACAAACCAGTCACTTCCAGAAAACAGTTATTGAATCAAAAGATAAAACAAAAAGTCCGACTCTTGAAATCATTAATCCTAAATCAGGAAAAGTATTAAGTTCTTACTTGATTCCTGCAAAAGCTAACTTGTTGGTTGATGATGGTAATGAAGTTAAAGCAGGTGCTACACTTGTTAAAATTCCGAGAGATTCAGGTAAGACACGTGATATCACAGGTGGTCTTCCAAGAGTAACAGAGTTATTCGAAGCAAGAAGCCCAAGTGATCCTGCGAAAATTGCTGAGATTGACGGAAGAGTTGAAATTGGTAAACTTTCAAGGGGTAGCAGAGAAGTTAAAATTCACAGTGAAGATGGATCAAAAATTGTGGATTATAAAATTCCTATCGGAAAACATATTCTTGTCAGAAACGGTGATAATGTAAAAGCAGGTGAATCTTTAACTTCAGGTTCTTCTGATCCGATTGATATCTTGAAAATTAAAGGTATTGAAAAAGTTCAGGAGTATCTCGTTAACGAAATTCAGGAAGTTTACAGAATTCAAGGTGTTAAAATTAATGATAAACACATTGAAGTAATTGTGAAACAGATGCTTCAAAAAGTTAAAATTACAGATCCGGGTGATACAAGATTCCTTGAAGGTGATGTGATTCATAAAAATCTTTTTGCTCAGCGAAATGAAGAAGTTCATGGAAAATTAGTTGTTGAAAGCGAAGATGAGGGCGGTAAATATAAGCCCGGTGATATAGTTGACAGAAAAGTAATTAAAGAACATAATTCTCAGCTGAAAAAGAAAAATAAAAAACCGGTAGAAACAAGAGAAGCAATTCCTGCTACTGCTGATGCTATCTTACTCGGAATTACTCAAACATCTTTAAGTACTGAAAGCTTTATCTCTGCCGCATCATTCCAGGAAACTACTAAAGTATTAACCGATGCTTCTATTAGAGGAAAAGTTGATAACTTATTAGGTCTGAAAGAAAACGTTGTAATAGGTCAGTTGATTCCTGCCGGAACAGGTTTGAAAAAATACAGACAGTTACTCGTTTCAGGTCCCGGAGATTATGGTGTAGCTAAAGATGCTGAAGAAGAAGTTATTGAAGAAGTAAATGTTTCTCAGGAAGCATAAAATTATATTTTAAACTCAAATGCCATTAACATTTTTTGTTAATGGCATTTTTTATTTAAATCAAATTTCTCTTTTAAATGAAAATAATATTATCAATTTTTATTTTATTAATTTCTCTTAACTCCTGTGAATTTAAAAAAATTGAAGAATCTAATGATAATGTTGTTAAACAAACTGATATAAACACTTTAACAAATTTTCAAAAAGGGGAATATTATTATAAAAGAGTAGATTATAAAACAGCACTAAACTGGTATAAACAAGTGCCCCCCAATGATCCTAACTATCCATTGGCACTTGAACAAATCTCAAGATGTGAATCTTATATCAGACGAGCAGAGATATCACAAATTAATGACAGCTTACCAAAAGATTTTATATTAATTTCTTCAAGTGATTCTTCAGGAGTATTACGTATGGATATTGCTGTAGAAGGTGAAGATTCAAAGATTATTGGAATCATTGACAGCATAATGGTTTCTAATAAAAACACTAAAGAAATTTTTATAAACGTATTTGATAATCCCGAAGTCGGCTGGGGATATATGAGAAAAATGTCCGACGAATCCGGATTAACCACGCAAAACACAAAAGACTCACTTCAAAAACATTATACTCACTTTCTTACCGTCTTGCCTGAAGGCAATAAAGTATTGCTGAAAAATAACGGTGGAACCTGGACTGAGTTAAAAAAATACTAATCAATCTATAACATTCAAATTTTTATGCCATAGTATTACTATGTCATAAAACTCATAAATCTATTAAAACTATTTAATTTGTGGTTTGACTTTTAAATTATTTTAGTTATTTTTGTATTAAAGTGGAGTGAAGTGGAGGAAAGTGGAGAATCATTCCAATTTAAAATTAATTATTAACTAATGTTTCAAGGTCACGCAAATTGTACTTTAGATAACAAATCCAGAATAATATTACCTGCGAAGTTTCGCAAGAATATTAATCCTGAGGTTAATAAATTAATTATTACCCGTGGAATGGAAAAATCTCTCCTTGTTTACCCAAACGATGAATGGCTCAAACTCACATCTGTATTAAAAAACTTTAATCTATTCAATCCTGAAGAGAGAAGTTTTATAAGAAGTTTTTTAATGTATGCACACGAGGTTGAATTAGATGCCCAAAGCAGAATTCTACTTACCCAGGATTTATTGGAATTTGCTAACATAAAAAAAGATATAATTGTTTTAGGTCTGCTTGATAAACTTGAACTATGGGATCCAAAAACAAAATCGAAGTATGACAATTCACAGGAAAAATCTTACGAAGAAATTGCGTCTCTTGTTGCTTCAAAGGTCAACTCAATAAATGTTTGATGAATGATGATGGCTACCATGTACCTGTTCTGTTAAATGAAACGATTGATTTACTTATAAATAAAGAAATAGTTGACCATGTAGTTGTTGATGGCACTTTAGGTGGAGGCGGATACAGTGAAGCAATTTGTCAACGCTTTGAGTCTTTTGGAGTTAAAAACTATTTATTGATTTGTATAGACAAAGATGAAAACGCAATCAGATACTCATCAGAAAGATTAAAAAATTTTTCCGGTAATATAATTTTTGAAAAGGGGAATTTTGCAGATTTGAAAATGATTCTTTCCAAACACAAAATACAAAATGTAACGGGTATAACTCTTGATTTGGGATTGTCTTCTTATCAGTTAGAAAAAGAGGATGGCTTCAGTTTTATGAGAAACACCACTCTTGATATGAGAGCGGATAAAGACAACAATTTAACTGCTGCTGAAATTTTAAATAACTATTCTGAAAATGAATTAACGGAAATTTTCGAAAATTATGGTGAGATAGGGAACGCCGAGAGACTTTCAAATGCAATAGTTTCATACAGAAAATCAAATCAGTTTTCAACTACGGAAAATTTAACGGAAGTAATTGATTCTGAATATTCAATTGATAAGAAAAACAGAATAAAATTCCTTGCAAAAATATTTCAGGCATTGAGAATTGAAGTTAACGGTGAATTAAAT
>ERZ761607.2803-NODE-2803-length-18075-cov-8.315427_pt1 | contig 18075 bp, 18 predicted proteins | sample MGYA00511164_ERZ761607 | MGnify/ENA primary metagenome ERZ761607 (study PRJEB28899, sample SAMN02445080) | bioreactor sludge metagenome | biome: EBPR sludge | place: Australia: Brisbane, Thorneside Wastewater Treatment Plant | collected 2011-06-22 ...
CTTCAAGGCTGATCCGCCACGGCACGTCGGTATCGCCCATGCCGTGAATCAGCCGCACCGGCCCGTGGATCGGCAGCGCCGCCCGATCGAGCAACCGGTGTTGCTTCGCTTCCTCGATCAGATTCAGCGCGATGATGTAAGGTTCGCCATAAGGGGATGGCAGGGAGATCACCCGCTCCCGCCGCAGGCGTTCCCGCAGGCGCTCATCGAGTCGATCCCACAGCAGATAGCCGGTGAAATCCACCGCGCAGGCCAAACCCAGCAGCCCGGCGATTCGCGCCGGTCGCGCCAGCGCGGTCAACAGCATCAGCCAGGCGCCCATCGAGGACCCCACCAGGATTTGCGGCCCCTCGGTCAGGCGGTCCAGCACCGCGATGGCTTCCTCCGCCCAGCGGCCAATCGTCCCGTCGGCGAACCGGCCGCTGGACGCGCCATGGCCGGAGTAGTCGAAGCGCACGAACGCCTGACCACGTTCCCGGCACCAGTAATCCAGCGTGGTTGCCTTGATCCCGGTCATGTCGGAGGTGAAACCGCCCAGGAACAGCACACCCGGCCCGCGTCCTGGCCGACGATGATAGGCCAGGGTCGTCCCGTCGGCGAGGGTCAGTCGCTCGGGGCGGGAAGCGAAGGGACTCATACGTGGGTTGCGCCTCCGTCGACCGGGGCGCCCCAGACCTGTTCGACCAGGGCCGGCAGAATTTCGCCGGCCGGTCCGTTCAAGCTGAAGGTGACGTGGGGACTGAGTGGGGTCGGCTGGGGATTGACTTCCACCACCGTCGCCCCGGTCCGGAGCGCGGCGAGCGGCAGTTCCGCCGCGGGGTAGACCAGGGCCGATGTCCCGATGCTGAAGAAAACCTCGGCGGTCACGGCGGCCTGTTCCGCCGTTCGCAGGATACCTGTCGGCAACATTTCCCCGAACCAGACCACGTCCGGCCGCAACAGCGCGCCACAGCGCGGGCAGCGCGGTGGAATTTCCTCGCTGTCCGGCCAGCTTTCCACCGGCCGATCCTCGTCGAGGCACTTGGCGCGGAACAGGTTGCCGTGCAACTCCAACACCTGATGGCTACCCGCTCGCCGGTGCAAACCGTCCACGTTCTGGGTGATCAGCGTGAATTCGGCGACGCGCCGTTCCATCTCGACCAGGGCGACATGGCCGGCATTCGGCTCGGCTTGCCGCACCCGTTCCTGTCGCCAGGCGTACCATTCCCAAACCAGCTTCGGGTTGCGGCGAAAAGCGTCCGGCGTGGCGAGTTCCTCCGGGTTGTAGCGCGCCCACAGTCCGGTCTGGGCCTCGCGGAAAGTCGGTACGCCGCTCTCGGCGGAGATGCCGGCGCCGGTCAACACGGCGACCCGGTGAGCGGCGCGCAGGCGGGTCACAAGCGGGGTGGGAATCGGAGATGGACTCATGGCGCGAAACTTTCACGGGAATGGTCGAGAATTTCAGCATAGCACGCGGGGTGCTGGCTGGGCAGGCCGCCTGGAGTCGGGAAGCGTATAGTTGCTTTTTACAACTATAAGGCCCATAATATAGTAGCGTCAAGCCACTAAGGACTTTGCCAAGGAGAGCCGCCATGCGCCTCGAATTCCTGATCATCGACCCACAGAACGATTTCAGCGACGCGCCCGGAGCGGCGCTGCCGATACCGGGCGCGGGCGCGGACGCCGAACGCCTGGCGAGCTTGCTGGATCGCCTGGGTGATCGTATCGCCGCCATTCACGTCACTCTCGACACCCATCAATTGGTGGACATTTCCCACCCGATCTTCTGGCGAGACGAGCGAGGTCAACCGCCGCCACCCTTTACCCAGATCACGGTCGCCGACGTGGAGCAGGGCGTCTGGCGGCCGTTCAAACCGGAACACCGGCCAAGGGCGCTGGCTTACGTGCGCGCCCTGCGCGACAACGGCCGCTACACCCTGACCCTCTGGCCGCCCCATTGCCTGGTCGGCGCCTGGGGGCACGGCCTCATGCCAGCGGTGGCCGAAGCGTTGCGGCGCTGGGAGGAAACCCGGTTCGCTCGGGTGGACTACGTGACCAAGGGCCACAATCCCTGGACCGAACACTACTCGGCGGTGCGGGCCGACGTGCCCGATCCCACCGATCCGGGCACCCAGCTCAATACCCGACTGATCCAGACTCTGGAAAATGCCGACAGGGTGGCCTTGTCGGGCCAGGCCTTGTCGCACTGCGTCGCCAACACGGTGCGGGACATCGCCGATTATCTGGGCCAGGACAGCGTCCGCAAACTGGTGCTGATCGAGGACACCAGTTCGCCGGTGCCGGGCTTCGAGGACCTGGCCCAACGATTCCTCGCCGACCTGCGCCGGCGCGGCATGAGAACCGCCACGGCGGCGGAATTCCAATGCTGACCGCAACCGACGATCCCCGCGCGGGGGCAAGCGCCGCTCTCCTGCTCGACGCCTACTACGCCATCGGCCGTTTGCATCTGTTTTGCGAAGACTATGCTCTCCACGGCTGGGAACCGGTTCCGCACCTGATCCTGGCCGATGGCTGCTCGGCCGCGCCCGACAGCGATCTGGGCGCGCGCCTGCTGGCGTTGAACGCTCGCCGCCTGCTGCCGCATTTCGCGCGCGCCGCGAGCGAGCGCGACCGCCTGGCCCGGCACTGGCCGCTGGGTCGGCGCATCGTGCGCCGCGCCGCCCGGCAGGCGCGAGACTTGGGGCTGGATCCCACCGTGCTCGACGCCACGCTGCTGGTCGCCTGGTGCGATGGCGCGATGGTGCATGTTCATCTCTACGGCGATGGTTGTCTCGCCGTCCGCCACGCCGATGGCGGGGTGGGGACGATCCGGGTCGAATACGCCGAGAACGCGCCCTACTATCTGTCTTATCTGCTCGACCCGGAGCGCTGGGAACTGTACCAGGAAGCCATCGGCGAGCCGGCGACCGCCCAGAGCATTCATTATCAAATCGACGCCGGGGAGAGCATCCGCCAGGAAGCTTTCAACACCCCGACCGCGTTTGATTTCGATCTGACCACTTTTCCGGTGGTGGCGGTCGCCACGGATGGCCTGGATTCGTTCGTGGCGGCTGAAACCGGTGCGCGGCTGGATTTGCGGACCACGGCGCGGTCGGCGCTGGATTTTCAAAACCTCGACGGCGCCTTCGTCCAGCGCCATCTGCGCCAAGTACTCGTCGACTATGCCCAGCAGCGGGTGATCAACGTGGACGACATCGGGCTGGGAGCGTTCGTCCGCCTGGCGGGCGGGCTGGAGACGGGTACACTGTCGGGGGCGGATGGCCTGTCCGCCCCAGAGGCCCTTCCATGATCGGATGCGACGACCCGGCGGAACCAGGAAAAGTCGGCTTGACGACCGCCGCTTCGGACGAAGCGGAATTTCTCCGCCGCTACGACGCCGCACGGTACGAAAAACCGTCCTTTACGGTGGATCTGGTGATTTTCACGGTGCGCGACGAACACTTGCACGTACTGCTGGTCAAGCGCGCCGAGCACCCGTTCAAGGGCTGCTGGGCGCTGCCGGGCGGGTTCCTGGATCCGCGGCGCGACGCGTCGGTGGACGCCTGCGCGGCGCGCAAACTGATCCAGGAGACCGGCGTGCGCACCCCGTATCTGGAGCAGCTCAAGACTTACGGCTCCCGCGACCGCGACCCGCGCGGCTGGACCGCCACCACGGTCTATTTCGCGCTGATGGCCTCGGAATCGGTACGTCTGCTGGGCAATCAGGCGGAAGCGTCCTGGGTGGGGGTGCGAGGCGACCAGGTGGATTTTGAACTGGCTTTCGATCACGCCCAGATTCTGGCCGACGCGGTGGATCGCTTGCGCTCCAAGTTGGAATATACCCATATCGCCGTGCATCTGTTGCCGGAGGAGTTTACCTTGCCGGAATTGCAGCGGATCTACGAAATCATCTTGCAGCAACCGCTCGACAAAAGCTCCTTTCGCCGCCGGGTGATCCAGGCCGACATGCTGGAAGAGTTGACTGGCAAACAGCGCGATGGCTTTGGCCGGCCGGCGCAGCTCTACCGCTTCCGCGATTACGGCCGGCGCACCTTCTTCCCTCGCAGCATCAGCCGCCACGCCCGCTGAAGGCGGGCGAAACAACCGCGGACAGTTTCCAGCGTTCCAGAGGCTGAAAATCCTTTAAAAGCCCTATTATTGACCGGGGTTTATGCGTCAACGGCATTCTGTGGGATGTTCCCACCCTCTGGCAAATTTTTTTGCTTTAGATCTCCCTAAACCACTTGACTCTGATGCGTTTTAAAAGCAACATATGTATAAATTAATATACTTTTTCTGAGTAATTCACTGGATAAATTTCCTGGGGTGGGCCGTGATGACGACAAGACACCGCTTGGAAAATAGTTTTCCTTAATATTTCGAACTAATATTGTTCAGTGCTGCGATGGCTTGAAGAGGTGCTTTGTGAACCAGCCGATTCTTAGTAAAGAAGCGATTGCTCTCATGCTCAGGATGCGTTTCCTGATCAAGAACGAATTTGGCGAACTGCTCTCTTTCCAGGCTCAGGACGCGGCGACCAAGTTTTGCGAATACGGCGCCCGGTCGAGCCAGCCAGCATTGCGGGAATTGGCGCAGCAACTCTCCTCGTTAATATCCGTTCCTGTTCCCAAGACGGCGCAGCCTCGGGAAAGCAGTATCTTGGAATTGCTTGCCTCGGATCTGGTCGAGCAACCGGTCCGTCTGGTATTTACCAGAATTCCAGCGTTCGTGATCGATAAACCTCGGCGGCGCTGCTTGCTCAATTTTTCGTTCGAGGAATTGCTGGAAGAACTGCGACCGCTGGGTACGGTCGATCCCGGCCTGACGCAAGTGGAACCGATTTCCCCAGGGGATCTGGTGGAACTGGAAAAGAAAACGATCAGCGCCTCGCTACACGGATTGATGTGGTTTTGCGGCCTGCAATTTTCGCAAGGGCAACTGTTGCCAAAGCCGCAGTCGTTCCCCGCCTTCGGCCTCAACCGTTGGCCGGATTTCGGCACGCTGCCACACGCCGCCCAGCATCTCAAGATGGCGACTTTCCTCATGCGCAAGACCGCTTCCCTGGATGGCCTCACTGCTGGCACAGGGGCTACCAAGAATGAGGCTGTCGCTTTCCTCAACGCCTGCTTCCTCTGTGGCTGGCTAAAAAGGGTGGAGGGGGTCGCCCCGCCAGCGCCAGCGGCCCCCAAGTCCGGGCTAAGGGGCGTCATTGGCAGAATTCGGGTACGGCTGGGGATGAGCGGATGAGCAACATGACTGAAGTCAAAATCATTTTCACCGGTACCATGGGCGCCGGCAAAACCACGGCAATCAATGCCATCAGCGAAATCAAGACGATTTCCACCGAGGCCGTGGCGACCGATGAAACCGCCCAGCGCAAGGAAACCACGACGGTGGGCATGGACTATGGCGAGGTGACGGTGGATGAAGGTCTGGTGCTGCGCCTCTACGGTACGCCGGGTCAGCGCCGCTTTAGGCACATGTGGGAGATACTCGCCAAGGGCGCGCTGGGATTCGTGATCCTGGTGGACAACGCGCGTCCCTCGCCGCTGGAGGACCTCAGCATTTATCTTGACAATTTCAAGAATCACATCGCCGCCTCGGCGGCTGTCATCGGCGTCACCCGAACCGACGTATCGGCGCAGCCGGATATCGATGCCTATTATCAATATCTGGCGGAGCGCGAGGAAATGCACCCCGTCATGACGGTGGATGTGCGGCGCAGGGAAGACGTGCTGATGTTGTTGGATTCACTGCTTTTAAGTCGCGAATTCGAATGACCGGGAGATCGTAACTCATGAACATAAGCGATGGCGCCAGCCCGGTGGAGAAGCTGAAGGCGGCTCAAGAAAAACAGCAGGTCGAAAAGGCGCTCCAGCGATTGCTGGACATGTGCGCGGGGGCAACCGGGGCATTGGTGGCCACCGCCGACGGCTTCGTCGTCGCCCGCGTCTTCAAGCAGGAAATCGCGGAGAAATCCTTGGCCGCCATCACCAGTTCGGTGATGAGCCTGGCCGAGGCGCTGGTCAACGAGACGGGTCAGGGGCCGTGCCAAAACCTGATCGTCGAAGGCCAGGAAGGCCACGTGGTTTCCCTGCGCATCAATCACACCCGGGTGCTGACTGCCATGGCGACGCGCAACACCCGATTGGGAATGCTGTTAAGCGCGGCCAAGGTGTGCGCGGAACAGTTGGCCAGCACGCTGGGCGAAAAGTGACGAACCAGCACGCGGGCTTGTTGGAGACGGCGATACGCCGCTTATGGGAGGCAGGATAGTCCGCTGGACAGGTCGACTCCTCAAGTATTCATTGTTGTCAAGCCGATCATTGGAGGAAAGCAAAATGGCAGATTTGAATTCGCTGTGCAAAGGTCTCGTCAGCAGCGTCAACGACGCGCTGGGAGCCGCCGTCGTGGACCTGGAGTCCGGGTTGTTGTTGGCGGTGGCTCATAGCGTGCCGTACTTTACCCAATCCTACCTGGACGCCGTGGCGGCGGCGGCGGTGGACATGTTCCGCGGGCCGACCGTGAGCACGGTCGAGGACATGCTGGCCGACCAGCGGGGTACTCCGGGCAAGAAGCATCTGCTCAAGGAAGTTCAGATGGCCACCGACAATACTTATCATTTCATGTGCGTCGTACCCAACAAACCCAACGCGCTGTTGGTGTTGATCACCGGCAAGAAGGCCAACCTGGGCATGGGATGGGTGGCCGTCCGCAAGGCGGTAACGGAAGCCGCGCCGCTATGTCCTTAAGGGATTGAGCGGCATCGCCGACCCGGACGTCAGGGTTTGCGTCCGGTCCGCTTTATCGGGGAGTGGCGAGCGTAACGCCAATCCAGGCGGCGTTCGCCAGACCCCCGGCGATATGGATCGGCACTCCAAAATATCCTGGACATGACAAGGGAAATCGCATCCGAGGCGTTGGCCGCCGCCCCTATCGAGGTGGTCTTTTCTCCGGCGAGCCTGGGCGACGCGGCGGCGGAGCGTGTGCGCCGAATCCTAAGCATACCTCGCGAGCAACTAGTCCATGGCGCCTCGTATACCGGGCGTCCATACACCTGGATCTATCGGGACGGCGAGTATGTCATCAAGGTGCGCGCCGAGTATCGCTTCCCAACCCGCGACGCGCGCCGCTGGATCGAACGCGCCAGGGAGCAGGAACAGCGGCTGGGCGTCCATCATCCGGCCAAGGGCTGGTTTCTCATCCAGATGGATGAGGTGGCCCTGATCGCCAATATCACCCCCCAAATGATTCCGCTGCACACGCTGGGCGAGGCGTATTCCCAGACCGATCGGTGCGCCCTGCTGGAGCGTATGCTTGACCTTTATCTCCGGGTCGCGGCGAATCATGGGCAACGCCTGGACGAGGGGTTGTCGAACTTCGCCATCGGCGCCGACGGCGAACTTTATTACGTCGACGACGATATTTATCGCTGGGATGAATTGACATCCCTGACTCAGGCGATGGGGTTCTGGTGTCGCGCCCTGCCCTGGTTCACGGTGGAGGTGGCCGAGCGCATCGGCCAAGTGCTGCACCAGTTGTTGGACCGCTATTTTCGCGACCGCCATACGCTGATGGTGGCGGCCAACCTGATCCGCCAGTTACCCCTCGTCAATCCCGAACAGGGGCGTCGCCGGGCCAGGTTGCTCCAGGGTCTCGAATCCGCCGCGCCAAGAAAACCGGCCCGGCGGAAGGTGCTGGGACAAGGGGCATTTGCCTTGCTGGGCGATATCCACGCCAATTATCCAGCTCTGCAAGCCGTATTGACCGAGCTGGACCGGCTGGGAATTCGGGACGGTTTGGTGCTGGGGGATGTCGTCGGCTACGGTCCCCACCCGGTGGAATGCATCCGAGCCGTGCGGGAGCGCAACTTTGCGGTGATCAAAGGCAATCACGAATATGCCGTCGTCACCGGCCAGTTCATCAAGGGCTTTTCGAAACACGCCAAAGCCGTCGCGGAGTGGACCCGAAATCGCCTCAGCGCCGAGGAATTGGCTTGGCTGGACGAGCTTCCGCCCAGCCTGCATCAAGAGGGTTGGCTGGCGGTGCACGGCGCGCCTCAGGACAAGCACTGTTTCTTTGGTTATGTCTATCGCATGTCGTATGAGGCCAATCTGGACAACCTCGCCGAGCGCGATATCCCAATCTGTTTTCACGGCCATTCCCACATCACCGGCGTCTACTTCCGCAACCAGAGCGGCGACAGCGGATTTTGCAAGGACCACCAGCAGTCCCTTCAAAACTACAGCTACTGTCTGGCCAGTCCCGGCTCGGTGGGACAACCCCGCGACAACGACGGACCCGCCGCTGCCTTCGCGATCTTCAACCCACAAACGAAGCAATTGGTTTTCCATCGCGTCGATTACCCGGTGGAAACCACTATCGACGCCATGCTGGCCAACGATCTTCCGGCGGTCCTGGCGCAACGGCTGCGCAACGGCGAGTGAAACGCGCGGCCCTGCGAAGCCGCTGAAACAGCCGTCCGAATCGGACGAGAACTTTTCTCCCGCCGTGGCCGGCGAATCGGCGAAACAACCCGCGGGACGTTGAACAATCAGTGGGAACATCAAAATCCATGTCAGCGGACAACCTTGAAATCAAAACCGAAGCCGATTATCAAAAGGTATTGGCAACGCTCTCGCGCCAGGATCGCCCCCACGCCATCCTGCTGTTTTTGATGAGAGTGTTGGAATCCTACCGCGCGGCGCGCAAGATCGGCTGGTCGCGCCCCTGGAACAAGCAGGCTGTCGTCAACTTCCAAAGCTTCAAGCTCGACGCCGTCCGCGACCATGAATTACTGGAGCTGGGTCGGGATGTGCTCGACGCCGAGTGCGCGGCGATGCCCGCCCCGGCGCGCGCCTTCGTCGATGATCTGCTGGCGTGCCGCGACCGGCTGATGGGTTTTGTCTTCGTTCAGGAATTCACCGACGCGGGACGTCGGTTCGAGGGCGGTGTGTTGAGCTTGGGACGGCGGGCGGCCGATCAGCCCCGTTACCGGGACCGGCTCGACCTCATCCTTGAATCCCCGGTGGTGGAAGGCCATAGCCAGGGGCTCGCGCGCCTGCGGGTTTTCGTCGATCCCTATCTGGGAAAAAAGGAACCGTTGTGGTCGACGATCGTGGAGCCGGTCCATGGTGCCGCCAGCGGCGACCTTTTCGAACGACTTGCGGCGCTGTCCTGGGACTGGGCACGGCTGCCGGAACGGCTATGGGACCACTGGACCTCGGCGTACATCGATTATTTCGGTCCACGCCAGTGGCTGATGCGCGAAAGCTATTTTTACGTCGCCGACGCGCCTTGGGCACGAATCGACCCGGCCACGCTCGCCGCGCCCAGGGAAATGCTCTGCATGGAGTCCTCGGTGTCGTGAGCTTCGCTTTCGCGGTCATCCATGCGGTGGACGACGTCGAGCAGGCCGCCGCTTTTTTCCGCGACGTGCTCGATTTTCGGGAACACAGCCGGGGTAGCGGCTGGGCGCAGGTGGAAAACGGCGCGCTGACCGTCCGGCTGGTTGCCGCCGACCGCTTCGCCCGCGCGCCGAGCGACCTGGAGCTAGACCTGGCGACCCCGGACGTATCGGCGGCGAGCGCGGCGTTGCTGAAACGGGAAGGATTGGAACCGCTCATGGCTCCCACCTGGGTCAGCGCGGACCGCATGGAGGCGCGGTTACGAGCGCCCCACCGCGTCGTGCTCACCCTGTCCCGCATCTTCGACGAGGATGCGTTGGGCATTCTGCCGGAGCTGCCCACCAGCCTCGTGTGGACCGAGGACGCTGCGGCGTACACCCAGCGGTTGTTGCGTTTCGTCCCCGTCAGTTTCCGCGCGCAGGCCCGGAAGCGCGTTACCGAGTGCGCGGAAACGCTGGCGATCACGGCGGGAGACGTCACGGTCGAGCGGGATACCGCCTTGCGCGCCCTGGTCATGAGTACGCCGCCATTTCAGCATGAGGGACTGCGGGTGGCGTTTCGGGACGAAGGCGTCGATCCCGAACCTCTGTTCGCGGAGCTTGCGGGGCCATGAGCCACGCCGCTCTGGCCGTGGTCAAGCGCGCCGCGATGCTGGCCCGCATCGGCTGGGTGGCCAGGAAAGCGTGCAACAGTTCCAGCGAGACGGAACGACTGCTCGCCAAGCAGGCTCTTGCCGGATTGTTCGCGGACGCGCGTGGCATCACCATGAAGGTGGGGCAACTGTTCGCGGGCGCCGCTGGCGAGACCCCGTTGCGGGAATTGGCGACGGCAGGCATCGAACCGCGCCCGCTCCGGCAAATGCTGGCAGTGCTTGAAGCCGATCTGGGCCGGTCCGCCGGGACGCTTTTTGCCGTCATCGACGAAGCGCGAGCCGCCGCGTCCCTGGGTCAGGTGCATCGGGCCGTGCTGAAGAACGGTACTGTCGTGGCCGTCAAGATTCGTTATCCGGACATCGCGGCGGCGGTGGACGCCGAATTGCGCCTTGCCGGACTGTTGCCTGGCGTGGGACCGGTAAAACGCTGGGGCTTCGACCTGGAGGCGTACAAACAAACCCTGCGGGACAACATGCGGCGGGAACTCGATTACCGCTTCGAGGCGGAACGGCAACGGCGCTTCGCGGCGGTGGTGCGGATGCCAGGATTACGGGTTCCCGAGGTTCACATGGATCTGTGTGGGGAACGAGTGTTGGCGCAGAGCTGGGAATCCGGCGTGTTGTTGGATCAGGTCGTTGGTTGGCCGAAACAGGATCGCCTGTTGATCGGCCGCACGCTGCTGTTGACCCTGTTCAAAAGCCTGTTCGTCGCTGGCGAGGTGCATGGCGACCCCAATCCAGGCAATTATTTTTACCGGCGCGGCGACGATGGCCAGCCGGAGGTGGTGCTGCTCGATTTCGGTTGCACCGTGCCGGTGAGCGAACCGCGTCGGCTGGCCCTGCTCAAGCTGTTGCTGGCCTGCCGCGAGGGCGCGGACGTCGCGCCGCTCCAATGCTTCGCGGCCTTGGGGTTCGACGCCGGCAAGCTTTCCCATCTGAAAGATACGCTGCCCGCTCTGTGTCGAGTTCTGTTCCGTCCGTTTTTGGTGGATGGTTCGTTTCATCCCGCCGAATGGCATCTGAAACGGGATCTCACCGCGCTGCTTGGCGAGTACCGCTGGTGGTTTCGCTCAGCGGGACCCGCCGATTTGCTGCTGCTCATGCGGGCTTTTCAAGGGTTGGCGGCGCAGCTCGGGCGGTTGGAGGCGCGGTTGCCTTGGTGGCCCTTGCTGGAGCAGGCGGCCGGGGTCGAACTGATGCAGCGCGCGCGGGGGTGGGAGTTGCCGAACCTGCCGCCGGCGCTGGCTGCCGGCGCGGTCAGCATCCGCGCCATCGCCCGCCGGCTTTGCGTGAGCGTCACCGAGGGAAACGTAGCGCGGATTTCGTTCAGCATGCCGGCCGAGGCCGTGCTCGATCTGGAAAACATCATCCCCGAGGACGTGCTGGAGCGCATTCGCGCCGCCCGCGTCGATCTCGGCGCCATCATGAACCACGTCCGCGCCAGCGGCATCGCGCCCCAGGAGTTGTTCGTGCTTGACGAGGGCCCAAAGCGCCATCGGGTTTGGTTGGAATGAGCGCCTGCTCCCTCATTCAAAAAAACCGCAGATAGGCTTCCAGCACTCGCAAGGTATAGTCGCCGGTGGAGCCGGTTCGGTACTGCGCCGGATCGCCGGTCATCCACCAGGCGGCGGCGCGCTGCACCGCGACCATTTCGTTTTGCTGGCTCTGGGCAAACTGGTCGCGCAGCACCGGACCCATCACGCAGACCAGCATCGGCCGGGCCAGGGTCGGATCGGCGGCGAACTGCTCGGGCGTGACCTCCTGACCGAAACAGCGCCTGGACCAGCGCGCGATATTGTCCGGCTTGATCCGCCACTCGCCGTACAGGCCGGCATCGGCGCTGGCGGGCGGAGCCGCCAACCGCAGCGCTTCCACCAATGCTTCCACCTTGGCGTCGGAAATCTGCGCCCGGACCATGCACGGCGTCAGCGCCAGCAGAAACAGCGCGGTCAACCACCAGCGCCGATTCGGAAGAAAACCGATGGAACGGAGAGTCGCGCGGCTCTGGGGCAACATGGCGTCCTCCTAAGGCAAACTTCGGTGTGGTGAGGGGGCGGCGCGGTGCTCACCGCAGCACCACCGTTTTGCTGCCGTTGAGGAACACCCGCCGCTCCAAATGATAATGAATCGCCCGGGCCAGCACGATGTTTTCGATGTCGCGGCCGACCGCCGCCAACTGCTCCGGCGTGTGGGCGTGATCCACCCGCTCCACCTCCTGCTCGATGATCGGTCCCTCGTCCAGGTTGGCGGTCACGTAGTGCGCGGTGGCGCCGATCAGCTTCACCCCTCGCGCGTGCGCCTGGTGGTAGGGCCGGGCGCCCTTGAAGCCGGGCAGAAAGGAATGATGGATGTTGATCGCCCGTCCCGCCAGCGCCCGGCAGAGTTCCGGCGACAGGATTTGCATGTAGCGGGCCAGGATGACCAGTTCGGCGCCGGTTTGCTCCACCAGCGCCAGGATTTGCCGCTCCTGCGCCGGCTTGGTTTCCGGCGTCACCGGCAGATAGTGATAGGGAATCGCATGCCATTCGGCCAGGTGCGCCAGCTCGCGGTGATTGGACACGATCGCGGTGATCTCCATCGGCAGCGCGCCGGTACGATGCCGGTACAGCAGATCGTTCAGGCAATGCTCGGCCTTGGAGACCAGGATCAGGAGCCGCGGTCGCTGGCGTGGGTCGTACAGCCTCCAGTCCATCTCGAAACGCCGGGCCAGGGGGGCGAAATGCTCCAGCAGGGTCGGCGCGGTCGTTTCGTCCAGGTCGAACACCAGCCGCATGAAAAACCGGCCCGATTCGGTATCGCTGAACTGGTCGGATTCGACGATGTTGCCCGCATGATCGGCCAGGGCACTGGACACGGCGGCCACGATGCCGACCCGATCCGGGCAGGCGATGGTCAGGATATAGCGCAAGGTGGGCATGGATTCCTTCGAAGGGTCGCGCGGAAAAGCGCGCATTGTAAGCGAAGCGCCCTGCGCTCAGTCCTCGGCTTCCGGCAAATTCAGCACATTCCGCAACAGCGGCAGGTGCAGCCGGACGCACTCCATGCCGGCGGCGATGGTCTCGTCGGCCTGATCGAAGTCCATCAGTCCCAGGTGCGCCAGGCGCGGCGCCAGCACCACGTCGGGTGGATCGCCCGCCATCCGCGCCCGGGTAATCCGATCCTGCATGATGTTGATCGAACCGGCCATGACATCGAACAATCCCGGCGGTTCATCCGCCTCCGCTTCGTCCTTGGCGCGGTTGTCGTTGCCCAGCATGGCCTGCAAGCCGGCGCTCAGCCGCGCCAGCAACGGACTCGGCGCCGCCAGGCGCGGTGGCCGGCCGCTGAAATGCCTGCCGACGATGTCGCCGTTCAGATTGACCGCGATCACCCGGTCCGCGCCCAGCGCCCGACACAGCGAGACGGGCAACGGGTCCACCAGGCCGCCATCCACCAACCAGCGGCCCTGGTGGCGCACCGGGCTGAACAGGCCCGGCAAGGCGATGGACGCCCGCACCGCCTCCAGCAGCGAGCCTTCCTGAAACCATACCTCGCGACCGGTTTGCAGATCGGTGGCCACCGCGCCGAACGGTTTGGGCAAGGTCTCGATGGGCGCGTCTTCCACTCGCTCGCGGAAGGCGCGCATCAGGCGCTCACCCTCCACCCCCCCGAGCCGCACATCCATGTAGCGGATGATGTCCCACCAGTCGATCTGGGCCACCCACTCTTCCAGCCGGTCCAGCGCGTTGCTGGCGTAGGCCGCGCCGACCAGGGCGCCAATCGAGGTGCCGGACACCACGTCCGGAAAAATGCCGGCCTCTTCCAACGTCCGCAGGACGCCGATGTGCGCCCAACCGCGCGCCGAACCGCTGCCGAGGGCAATGCCGAGTCGGGGTTTTCGCGTGTGCATGGAATGGGCTTTCCTCGCAAGATCGTTCGATGGGCGGCCGACCTGGACCAGCAAGCAGATCCATCAGCCCACCGCGGGTCATCATGGCCTAAAAGTAGTGATCACGATCACTGCCGTCGAACCGGCCGCCGCGCATGCAGCAGTTCTTGAAACCGGCGACCCGAATGGCAGGGGCAGGGGTCGTTGCGACCGAGGCGCTCCAGCAGTTCCTTGTCGCCGTTCACGACTTGTTCGCCGCGCTTGACGCGCGTCTCGGAGGGGAAACCGCGCTTACGCTTGCTCGTCGCCTCGAAACCGGCTGGAGTCGAGGTGCTGGGTCTTTTTGTCCATGGCGCACCTCCAAAGTTTGGACCCTTGATAAAGGGCGCGCGATTATAGCGACGAGGGTATGCGCTGGCTAGTACGGCTGGGCGTAACCGTTCAGACATCTCTCGTCCCGCACCATGATGGGTTTCGCTACGCTCAACCCATCCTACAACCCATTGTTTTTTCGTAGGATGGGTTGAGCGTAGCGAAACCCATCGATACGGGGCGAAACCACCAGGGGTTCCGAACGGTTACGGCGGGGCCAGCGCGCCAAGCGGAACGTTCTCCCGCCCCGGCAAGGAGGAAGAAGCCAGTGGTCTACTCCACCGTTACCGACTTGGCCAGATTGCGCGGCTGATCCACGTCGGTGCCCTTGAGGATCGCGACGTGGTAGGCCAGCAGTTGCAACGGCACGGTGAACACGATCGGCGCAATGGACTCGGGCACCGCGCCCAGCGACAGGACGTGGGTATCGACGCCGCTGAGATGGGTGTCCACCGCGCGGTCGGCGAACAGGAACAGCACGCCGCCGCGCGCCCGCACTTCCTGAAGATTGGACAGCACTTTCTCCAGCAAGCCATCCCTGGGCAGGACGCAGACCACTGGCATGTCTCCGTCCACCAGCGCCAGTGGCCCGTGCTTGAGTTCGCCGGCCGGGTACGCCTCGGCGTGGATGTAGCTGATTTCCTTGAGCTTGAGCGCCCCTTCCATCGCAATCGGATATTGCGGTCCGCGCCCCAGGAACAGGGCATGATTTTTCTCGGCGAAATGCTCGGCCAGCCGCTCGATGGCGCCATCCAGCATCAAAGCTTCCTCCAGCGCCTTGGGCAGCCGTTCCAGATCCCGCGCCAGGACGACCTCGTCGCGCTCGCTCAGGCCATGCCGCCGACCCAGCGCCAGCGCCAGCAGCCGCAACGCCACCAGTTGAGTGGTGAACGCCTTGGTGGAGGCCACGCCGATTTCCCGGCCCGCGCGGGTCAACAGGGTCAAGGCCGACTCGCGCACCAGCGAGCTTTCGGCCACGTTGCAAATGGTCAGGGTGGACAGATAGCCGCGCTCCTTGGCCGCGCGCAACGCCGCCAGGGTATCGGCGGTCTCGCCGGACTGGGAAATGCTGACGAACAGCGTTCCCGGCGGCGTGACGCCTCGGCGGTAACGGTACTCGCTGGCCACCTCCACCGTGCAAGGCACGCCCAGGTTTTCCAGCCAGTAGCGCGCCACCAAGCCGGCGTGATAACTGGTGCCGCAGGCGACGATGTGAACGCCCCGCGCCTGGTCGAACACTGCGTTGGCTTCCGGCCCAAAGCTGTCTTCCAGCAAGTGGCCCTGATGAATCCGGCCTTCCAGGGTCTCGGCGACCACCGCCGGCTGCTCGAAGATCTCCTTAAGCATGAAATGCCGGTAGCCGCTCTTGCCCGCCGCCGCGCCCATCTGGCCCGAATACGCCACCGGCCGCTCCACGACCTGGCCGCTCCGGTCGTAAATCGCGAAGCGCTCACGCTGAATCTCGACCAGATCGCCTTCTTCCAGGAACACGAAGGTCTGGGTTACCGGCGCCAGCGCGAACACGTCCGAGGCGATGAAGTGCTCGCCGATGCCGATGCCCAACACCAGCGGACTACCAGCTCGCGCCCCGATCAGCCGGTCCGGGTCCTCGCGGCAAATCACGCCGAGACTGTAGGCGCCGGTCAAACGCGCCACGGCCTGTTGCACCGCCGCCAGCAAATCGCCGGTGATCCGCATCTTCTGATCGATCAGGTGGGCGATCACCTCGGTGTCGGTGTCGGATTCGAAGCGATAGCCGGCGGCGATCAACTCGGCCTTAAGCTCCTGGTAGTTTTCGATGATGCCGTTATGCACCACCGCCACCGAGTTGTTGCTGACATGCGGGTGAGCGTTGCGCTCGCACGGTTCACCGTGGGTGGCCCAGCGAGTGTGCGCGAGACCGAGCGGGCCGCGCACCGGTTCCTGTTGCAAGCGTTCGGCCAGCGCCTGGACCTTGCCGACCGCGCGGACCCGGTGCAGGCGTTCGTCGCGGCTGTCCAGCGTGACGATGCCCGCCGAGTCGTAGCCGCGATATTCCAACCGCCGCAGACCTTCAAGCAGAATGGGAGTGACGTTGCGTTCGGCGATGACGCCCACGATTCCACACATGACGATATCCAAAGGCAAGAAAATTGATTCAGGGTAGCGGCTTGCCCGCGGGGGGACAAGCCATTCCCGCAGCCACCGTCGTCGTCGCATCCCCTGCCAGCCATTCCCGAAACAGCGCGTTCAACGGTTCCAGGTTGGGTTTGACCACCGGCGCCAGCGCGGTGGGACCCTCCGCCAGCCGCGCCAGTTCGGCCTTGACCCACTCGCTCAGGGCCGGAATGCGCGGCCCCCAGGCCATTTCCTCGCCGCTCTGCTTGAGCCTCAGCAAGTGCTTGATGGCGTCGCGCAGTTCGCCGGGCGGGATCTGGGTTTCCACCAGTTCGCGGAACGGCATGGGCACGACGCCCCGGCCGCTTTCCAGCCAGCGCACCGCCAGCAGCGGGCGCAGCACGTACAGATATTTCTTCAGCCGCACCTGCTCGCCATGCAGGTAGACCCGATCATTGCCCCGCGCCATGTGCAGGTAGTGCCAGGCGCAGCCGAGCGAGGAGTAATAGGTCGGCGTCAGGGCCAGCATCGCTTCGCGGAATCCCGGTTGCGCTCGATAGACGAGGGGCGAATGGAGCCACTCGAACAGCGGCGGGTTGGATTTGCGCATCAGTTGCAGCGCCTTGCGCAAATCCCAGCCGTTGATGTCCAGCACCCCCTCGATGGGCCGTTCGATCACGTCGCGGCGGTGCTCCAGGTCGATGCTCAGATACCAGTCGCGCGGGCGAACATAGATGAAGCGCACGTCGTAGTCGCTGTCGGGCGAGGCGAAGCCCCAGGCCCGGCTGCCCGATTCGCAGGCGTACAGGATGCGGACTGCTTCGGTGTGTTCGATGACCGCCAGCCGTTCGAGAATACTGGCGGTAGGGCTCATCGGCGAAGTATTGCTGGTGGCGTCAGACATGATGGTTGACTCGCTATCAGACTCGTCCAAACTGCTCGACGAAGATCGTCTCAATTGCCTCAAAGCGGTCGCGGCCCGCGAAGGCCAGCGCCGCCGGGTCGTTGGTCAGGAACCGGTCGGCGGGGCGCCGGGCCAGCTTGTCTTGTAGCCATGCGCTGGAGTCGGGGTGGTTGCCGTCGCGGAACAGCACCACCACCGTCTGGCCGCGCCGGTCGTCGCCGAGCATGACCACGCCGGGCGGTTTGCGACAGAGCCAGGTCACGTCGAGACCGCGCGGGTAAACGAGGCTCTCGATCAAATCAACGGGTTGCGATTACGCTTCGCCACTGGCCACCCGTTTCAACCGATAGATGCTTTCCTCTTTCTCGAATCCTACCTCAGAACCAGATTATGACAATCGGGCGAATCGCAGGCCGCGTATTTTTGCTGTTGGTTCTGACCGTTGCCGAAATCTCCGTTGCGGCGGACACCCTCACGGGCCGGGTGATGAGCGTCGCCGATGGCGATACCTTGACGGTGCTGATGGAGGACAACCGGCCGGTCAGGGTGCGACTGGCGGGAATCGACGCGCCGGAACACGATCAACCGTTCGGCCAGCGCAGCCGGCAAAGCTTGGCGGAATTGACACTCGACCGACCAGCGGCGGTGACGGTGTGGAAAACCGACGACTACGGGCGCACTGTCGGGACAGTGACGGTCGGCGGGGTCGATGTGGAAGCCGAGCAAGTGCGGCGCGGGTTGGCGTGGGTGTACCGCCAGTGTGTGACACGATGTTACATAAGTGACTGTTATGCAA
>ERZ761607.2804-NODE-2804-length-18075-cov-5.515205_pt1 | contig 18075 bp, 13 predicted proteins | sample MGYA00511164_ERZ761607 | MGnify/ENA primary metagenome ERZ761607 (study PRJEB28899, sample SAMN02445080) | bioreactor sludge metagenome | biome: EBPR sludge | place: Australia: Brisbane, Thorneside Wastewater Treatment Plant | collected 2011-06-22 ...
CCCAGCCACGACGGGACGCTGGTGCCCGTGTCGATCCTCGCGCGCAAGGGCATCCAGCCGGACAAGCGCCATCCCACGCTGGTGTTCGGCTACGGGGCCTACGGCGAGCCGGCGGCCCCCGCCGCGCTCGACCCCCGCATCCTGGCCTGGGCGCGCCACGGCGGCATCTGGGCCGTGGTGCACGCGCGCGGCGGCGGCGCCTTCGGCGATGCCTGGCACCAGGCCGGCCGCAAGGCGACCAAGCCCAACACCTGGAAGGACGCCATCGCCGCCGCCGAGTGGCTGGTGCGCGAAGGCTGGACGAGCCCGGCGCGCATGGGGATCCTGGGCGCCAGTGCCGGCGGCATCCTCGTCGGACGGGCCATTACCGAGCGCCCCGACCTGTTCGCGGCTGCGGCACCTGTGGTGGGCATGATGGACATGCTGCGCTTCGAGACCACCGCCAACGGCCCGATCAACGTCACGGAGTTCGGCAGCGTGAAGGTGGAAGAAGAGTTCCGCGCGCTGCTGGCGATGAGCAGCTATCACGCGGTGCGCGACGGCGTGCCCTACCCGGCGGTGATGGCCATGGTCGGCACCCACGACATCCGTGTCGAGGCCTGGCAGTCAGCCAAATTCGTGGCACGGCTGGCAGCCGCCACCACCGGCGGCAAGCCGGTGCTCCTGCGCGTCGACGAGCAGGCGGGGCACACCTCGTCCGGGATTGTCAGTATCCAGTTGGAGGCACGCTGGCAGACGAACGAGCGCATCGTCGACATGTACACCTTCATGCTCTGGCAGTTCGGCGTACCGGAGTTCCAGCCGCGCTGAGGGCCACGTTGGCCTGCAGCGCCTTGCGGGCACGGAGAGCCGCGGTGCTGCTGCATCCTCGGGCCGGTGCGTGCCGAGGGCAGCGGGTGCCCTTTCCCTCCATGTCCCCCGCCAGCGGCTTGCTGCCGCTGGCTCCTCCTTCACTTGCGGGAAAGGGCTCCCGCTGCCCCCGGCAGGCCACGTCGTTGGCCTTCGACGATCAAACGCCTCGCGGTGACTGGCCAAGGACGGCGGGGCCTTCCACCTCTGCCGTACCCGACCGGCAGACAGCCACGCTGTCCTCGGCCCGCGCGGACGTGCAGCGCGAGCACGGGAACGAGACGCTCAACGGCCGCCTCGGCCGGCGGCAGTCGGCCACGGCGCCCGGATGACGGGTCGTTCCTGCTGCGATGCCGTCGACGACCCGGGTCGCGCGCCCGATGGCGTGCAGGGTCGCGCGACACGGTCGGGAGGGCGCTGGCACATCACCGCCGGCCGTTCTCGCGTGGCCGCCCGTCGGCGCTGCCGTCCTCGAGCGGCCACCATCGGTGCAGCAGCCTGCTGGCCCACTCGCGCCCGCCGATGCCGAAGGCCAGCGCCAGCGCCAGCACGACGCCGCCCAGCAGGATCAGGAAGGTCGACTGCACGAGACTGCCTCCGATGCTGAGTTGGTCGACCGCGATCAGCACGACGAAGACGACGATCGCGTGTTTCGCGATGAGCGCCAGCAGGTCCGCGTCGCCGATGCCGACCGTGACCAGGTACGCGCGCATCGCGTCACCGACGACGCGCGCCAGGTAGGCGCCGAAGGTGACCACCAGCAGCGCGACGAAGACCTTCGGCAGGAACAGCACCAACTGCCGCAGTAGGTCGGTCGCGTAGTCCAGCCCGAGGCTGTTGAAAGCCACCAGCAGCGCGGTGAACACGACCAGCCAGTACGCCAGCGCGCCGAAGATGCCGACCGCATCGGTGGAGACCCCGCCGTTGCGCAGGAACTCGTCGATGCCCGCTCGCTGCGTCAGCACGGGCAGGTTGAACGCGCGCAGGGTGCGCAGCAGGGCGAAGCGGATCGCCTTGGCCAGCAACCAGCCGAGGCCGAAGATCAGCAGGGCGACGCCCAGCCGGGGCAGGAAGCTGCCGATCTGAACCAGGAAAGCCTTCGCAGGTTCCAGAAGTACGTCGATCTGCATCGTGGTCCCCTTGTCCTGTCATGACGCTCGCGTCTCGCGGGCCGCGGCGACGATGCCGGCCAGCGACACGCCCACCCAGTCGGGTCGGTTCTGCAAGTCGTGGCGCAGATCGGCGAACGCCTTGTCGAGCTCGAACAGCTCGAGCAGTGCTCCGGTGTCGTCGAGCGTCGCGTCCGCGCCCAGCACGCCGAGTCCGGCGGCCGCCTGGCCATACGCCTGCAGGAAGGTTGTGCGCACCTCGTCTTCCCAGAGCCTTGCCAGCGGCGCGAGGCGCCGCGACTCCGCCGCCGACAGGCCGGCGTGCAGCATCGTGGCATGGCGGGCGCCGCTGAAGGATCGCAGCATGCCGGCGACGTCGCGCAGCGCGGATTCCTTGCGTCGCCGCTCGGCCAGCGGCCTGCCGGCGTCGCCCTCGAAGTCGATGACCAGGAAGTCGTTCAGCGCGAGCAGCACCTGGCCGAGGTGGTAGTCGCCATGGATGCGGGTCTTCGCCCCCACCGGCCTTGCCGCGGCGCACCGCTCGATGCGCCCGATCAGCGACTGCTCGGACTCCAGCACGCGAGCCGCCTCCTCCTGCAGGCTCGCAGGCAGGTCGATGATGCGTTCCGACAGCAGGCGCAGGCTCAGGCGGGCGTTGTCCATGGCCTGGTGCGCCCACGCCTGGACATCGGCCGCGGTCAACGGCTCGGGCTCGAACGAAGCGTCACCGGTGCTGCGCGCGAGCGCACCGTGCAACTGCGCGGTACGCTCCCCGAGCGTGCGCACGAGCGTCAGGAACGCTCCGTGCGCCGGGGTGCCATCGGATGCGCTGCGGGTGCCCTGGGCCTCGAGGTGGCGGCCCAGGTACTCGACCGTGTACTGCCAGGCATCGCCCTGGTGGGCACGGAACTTCTGCAGCAGTGCCAGCGTCGCCACCCGCCCGTCGGCGGCGACGTAATCGATGCTCCCGGCAACCGGGACGCTGCGGTCGAAGCTGGCGCTTTCGGTCAGGTAGCGGCCGATCTCGACCTCGGGGTTGATGCCGTCGCGCACGCGCCGGTAGACCTTGAGAAAGAGGCGCTCACCGATCAAGGCGACGCTGTTGTTGCTCGTGGCCTGCAGGCGAACGGGCTGCGGCGCTTCGGGCTCGGGGCCGACGATCTCGTGGAAGGCTGCCGTCGGCAGGAAGCGGATGGTGCCGCCATGCGCCGCGACCTCGCGCCGCTCGCCGATCGCCTGTACCAGCGCCGCGCAGAACGCGGCATCGGCCAGCGCATCGACGAGGGCACCGAGCTGCGCCTGCTGCCGTACCTTCGCGATGCGCGCCGGTGCGAGTGCGCGCAGCCGCTCGTCGTCCCGGTCTTCCCACAGCAGCCCCAGCGGCAGGAAATAGTGCACCGCCTCGTGCACGCCCCTGACGGCGCCGAGCGTCAACAACCAGTTGTGGCCGCGCCACTCGAGCACCGCATCGTCGACGAGCCGCGCCCGCTCGGCCTTCCCGGCCTTCGTCCCGAACCAGCGCTGTTGCTGCAGGAAGTTCGGCAGGATGGTCGTCTCGAACTGTTCGCGGATCCGCTCGGCCAGACCGATGCGCCAGGGCATCACGCGCTCGCGGAACAGGCTGTTGAAGCCGTCGAACAGCACCAGCACCGGCAGCTCCTGGGGCGGCGCGACGTCGACGTGCCATGCCGGGGCGGGCACGTCGGTGGCCAGCCGGAACCAGTAGAAGCCGTGTCCGGGCAAGGTCAGCAGGTACGGCAGCGCGCCGATCGGCGGAAAGGTCGTGCGACCGATCAGTTCGATCGGCACGCGCCCCAGGTGTCGCGCCAGGTCGAGCTCCACCGGCTGGGCCGTTCGGCCGAGGTTGGCCACGCACAGCAGCACCTCGTCGCCGAACTCCCGCAGGTAGGCCAGGACCTTGCGGTTGCCCGGATGCAGGAAGACCAGCTTGCCGCGCCCGAAGGCGCGGCTCGAGCGGCGCACCGCCAGCATGCGTCGCATCCAGTTCAGCAGCGACGCCGGCGTGCGCGACTGCGACTCGACGTTGATCGACTCGTACCCGTACACCGGGTCCTGGATCGGGGGCAGGTACAGGCGCTGCGGATCGGCGCGCGAGAACCCGCCGTTGCGGTCGCCGGTCCACTGCATCGGCGTGCGCACGCCGTCGCGGTCGCCGAGGTAGATGTTGTCCCCCATCCCGATCTCGTCGCCGTAGTAGATCGTCGGTGAGCCGGGCATCGACAGCAGCAGGCTGTTCATCAGCTTGATGCGATCGCGATCGTTCTCCATGAGCGGGGCCAGGCGGCGGCGGATGCCGAGGTTGACGCGAGCGCGCCGGTCTTCCGCGTACATGCGGTACATGTAGTCGCGCTCCTGGCTGGTCACCATCTCGAGCGTCAGCTCGTCATGGTTGCGCAGGAAGATCGACCACTGGCATCCGGGCGGGATGTCCGGCGTCTGCTGCATGATCTCGACGATCGGGCTGCGGTCCTCCTGCGCGATCGCCATGTACATCCGCGGCATCAACGGGAAGTGGTAGGCCATGTGGCACTCGTCGCCGTTGCCGAAGTACTCGCGCACGTCCTCCGGCCACATGTTGGCCTCGGCCAGCAGCATCCGGTTGCGGTATCTGGCGTCGAGCTGCGCGCGGATCTCCTTGATCACGGCGTGGGTGGGCTGCAGGTTCTCGTTGCTCGTGCCTTCGCGCTCCACCAGATAGGGAATCGCGTCGAGCCGGAAGCCGTCGACCCCCATGTCCAGCCAGAAGCGCATGACCCGGAAGACCGCCTGCCGGACATGCCGGTTGTCGAAGTTCAGATCCGGCTGGTGGCTGAAGAAGCGATGCCAGTAGTACTGCTGCGCCACCTCGTCCCAGGCCCAGTTCGACGTCTCGCTGTCGGTGAAGATGATCCGCGTCCCGGCGTACCGGTCGGGGCTGTCGCTCCAGACGTAGTAGTCGCGCTTGGGCGAGCCCCTGGGCGCTCGGCGCGCCGACTGGAACCATGGATGCTGGTCCGACGTGTGGTTGACCACCAGTTCGGTGATGACCCGCAGGTTGCGCCGGTGAGCCTCACGCACGAACGTGCGGAAGTCCTGCCGCGTGCCGTAGGCCGGGTGCACGTTGTGATAGTCCGACACGTCATAGCCGTCGTCGCGAAAGGGCGACGGGTAGAAGGGCAGCACCCAGATCGTGTTGACGCCCAGTTCGGCGATGTAGTCGAGCTTGTCCGTCAGGCCGCGGAAGTCGCCGATGCCGTCGGCGTTGGAGTCGTGGAACGCCTTGACGTGAAGTTCGTAGATGACGGCATCGCAGTACCACTGCGGATCGCTGCTGCTGGCCGAGGCTGCCTCGGCTGCGGTGTCGGGGTCCGTCTTCATCTCGTGGTCCTGTCGCCTCGCGGGTGAGCTCGCGGGCTGCTTGATGACCCCGGCGTGACCTGCGGCCCGCGGGGACGCCCGAGCCTGTCCTGCGCAGGATGCCCTGCAAGGAATCGCGCCGCGTGCCGGGTGCCGGTCAGCGTCGCATCGCTGCGATGCCTGTTCAAGCCCAACGCGCTCTGCATCGGCGGCCGCCGAATCGTCCGTGTCGTCAACCGGCGCCGCCGTGCACGGCACTCGCCGGCCCCGGCATGTGGACGGTCAGCTGGGGGAAGGGGATCTCGATGCCGGCGGCGTCGAAGGCGAGCTTCAGCCGACGCAGGAACTCGCGCCGCACGGCCCACTGCTCGAGCGGTGCGACCTTGAAGCGTCCGCGCAGCACGATGGCCGAGTCGTCCCAGCGCTCGACGCCGACCATCTCGAAGCCGTCGAGGATGCGCGTCCCGAAGGCAGGATCGGCCCGCAGCTGCTCTGCGGTGCGAGCCATCGCCGCCATCGCCTCGTCCAGCGGGGCGCCGTAGGCGATGCCGACGTCGACGACGGCGTGCGCGTGGCCGCGGCCCATGTTCACCACCGAGGTGATCTGGCCGTTGGGCACGAAGTGCACGTGGCCGTCGTAGTCGCGCAGGCGCACGTACCGCAGCGTCATCTCTTCCACCAGGCCCGCGTGCTCGCCCAGCCGCACGACGTCGCCCTGGTGGATCTGGTCCTCGAGCAGCAGGAACAGGCCGTTGAAGTAGTCCTTGACGAGGCTCTGGGCACCGAAGCCGACGGCGATGCCCACCACGCCGGCTGCGCCGAGGATCGGGGCCAGCGAGATGCCCATTTCCGCGAGCACCAGCATGCCCGCCAGCAACCAGACCACCACGGCCACCACGTAGCGCAGGACCCGGCCGAAGGTCTCGGCCCGCTTCACGGCCTGGCGATCGGCGAGCCGGCTGGCGATGCGTTCGCGGACCCTGCGGATGGTTCGCTGCAGCACGGCCACCACGATCCCGGCTGCAACGACGACGAGCACCACGCGCAAGGCGCTGAGCCAGGCGGCGTCGGTGTGCAGCAGCGCGGAGGCCGTCGCGGCGAGCTGCTCGAGACTCATGTGAGCGCGCGGCGCGCCGGGAGCGCGCGTCGCAGCCGGGTGGGGGCCGATGTCATCGGCCAGTGCCCTTCAGGCCCCGAGTCCCGGCTCCGGGCCGATGCGGCGCCGGCGCTGCGACTTCCGCCGGCACGCTGCGGCGACGGCGGCTTGCAGATGAGCACCGGCACCGGCGAGGCGGTGATCAGGGTCGGGATCAGGCTCTCGAGGAACAGGCGCATGATCGCGTTGTGCCCTTCGGAGGCGACGACGATGAGCTCGCAGCGGCGTCGGCCGGCCGCCTCGACGACGCCGGCCGCACCATCCTCCTCGCGCCCCTGGCTCGCGCGCGCCATCACCCCCTCGCGATCGGCCTGCGCCACCATCTGGCCGAGCCACTCGTCGGCGACGCGCCGCATGCGCTGCTCGAGCTCGGGAGAAGAGGCCGCGGCCAGCGAGGGCGGATCGGCAACCGAAGCGACCAGCCGTGGCATCAGCGTGAAGAACTCGATGTCGGCCCCATGCGCCGAGGCCAGCCCGATGCCTTCTTGCACCGCGTACCGGCTTGCCGGCCGGCCGTCGACGACGATCATGATGCGTCTGTACATCCGGCTTCGAGTCCAGCGGCGGCCGTTGCCGCCAAGGCATTTATATTGCCACAAATGTTGTGCACGCCGCATCTCCCTGGCCCTGCGCCGGCCGGACCGTCCGCGCGGGCACGAGCTCGCGACAACCGGGGTCTGGAGTGCGTCGGAGCCCGAGCGGCCGCCGGCCGTGGGCGTGCTCGGAGCCTCAAGCAGCGGAGGCCCCGGCGAGTTCGGCGAGCATGCGGTCGAGCAGCAACGTCATGCCGGCCGTGCCGTCCAGGACGAAGCGTGCGCGCGTGTGCGGGTCGTCACGGCCGACACGAACGGTGACCCAGTGAGCGGGCGCCGCGGCGAACACGGGCTCGTCGTTGACATCGTCGCCGGCAAAGAACGCGCGATCGGCCCCGCTTCGCGCGACGAGACCGAGTACCGCCTCGGCCTTGTCGGGTGCGCCGGCTGGCATCACGTTGACCACGAGCTTGCCGCCGAAGATGCGCAGGCCGGGGTCGGCAGGGGTGAGCGCGCGCATGATGGCCTCGCGCGCCACCTCGCGGTCGCGGGCTGCCCGGAAGTGAAGCGCGATGGAGAGGTCCTTGTCCTCGACCAGCACGCCCAGGGCGGCGAGCGCTGCGGCGCGGGCGTGCAACTGGCGTCGGACTCCGTCCAGCGCCGCGCGTCGTCCGCCCAGTGTCTCTGCCGGCCCGGTGTCCTCGGCGCCGTGGCTGCCCACCACGTAGCGGGGCTCGAAGCCCAGGCGCGTTCGCGCGTCGGCCACCGCACGGCCCGTGACGATGGCCACCGGAAGCCGCTTCGCGAGTCGATCGAGCCGCCGCGAGACCGAGGCCGGCACGCGGGCCGCATGCGGATGCGAGACGAGCGGCGCCAGCGTCCCGTCGAAGTCGAAGGCCATCAGGGGCTCGCCGCGCAGCAGCTCGCCGAGTGCCGCGAGACCCTCCGGGCCTAGGATGGAGGTCATGCGCGGCATGGCTCCCCGGCGTCGATCATCCCGCCTGGTGGCGACGAACGCGCGCCTCGATGCGTGCGCGCAGTCGCCAGCGTCCGGCGTCGGTCAGCATGCGCGCAGCCCAGCGGTAGACGTTGAACTCGCGCACCGTGCTGCGCAGGCTGGCCATGCGCTCCCTCTGCTCCTCGGAGGGCATGCCCACGGCCCGGTGCAGCGCATCGGCTGTCTCCTCGACGTGGTACGGGTTCACGATCAGGGCCTCTGGCAGCTCGCGAGCCGCGCCGGCGAAGCGGCTCAGCACGAGCACGCCCTGCTCGTCGTCGCGCGCCGCGACGAACTCCTTGCACACGAGATTCATGCCGTCATGCAGGCTGGTGACCACGCAGACGTCGGCAGCCCGGAACAGCTCGTTGACCGCGTCGTGCCCGTGGTGCTGGGCCAGCAGGTGCACGGGCACGTATCCCGGGCGTCCGAAGCGCTGGTTGATGCGCTCGGCCAGGCGCTGCACCCGCTCCTGGAAGTTGCGGTACTCGTCGAGTGCGCTGCGCGTGGGCGCGGCCACCTGGACGAAGACGAACCGGCCTTGCCATTCGGGCCACTTCTCCAGCAAGCGCTCCACGGCATTCAGGCGTTCGAGGATTCCCTTGGTGTAGTCGAAGCGGTCGACTCCGACCGCCAGACGGGCGTCGGCCGGAAGCGCCAGCCGCTCGAAGACGCGTCGGCGGCACTCGGGCACCGGCGTGGCCATCGTGGGATCGTCGGGCTCGGGCCAGGCTATCGAGATCGGGTAGCTCTCGACCAGGGTTTCCTTCTCGCGGTAGGCGATCGTCGAGTGCTCGTGCTCGATGCGCGCCTCGAGGTAGCGGTCCACCGTCTCGATGAAGTTCTTGCCATGGAATCGCGTGTGGAAGCCGAGGATCGTGCTGCCGAGCAGGCCCTGCAGGATCTCGGAGCGCCACGGGCAGATGCCGAAGGACTCGGGGTTCGGCCAGGGGATGTGCCAGAAGGTGATGATGGTCGCCTGGGGCAGCTTCTCGCGCACCATGGCCGGCAGCAGCGCGAAGTGGTAGTCCTGGACCAGGACGACCGGATCGTCACCGCGCGCCTCGGCCAGGACGGCGTCCGCGAAGCGCTGGTTCACCGCCCGGTAGGCCTGCCAGTCGGACTCCCGGAAGACCGGGCGCACGTGCGCGACATGGCACAGCGGCCACATGCCCTCGTTCGCGAAGCCGTAGTAGTAGCCCTGCTCCTCCTCGGGTGTGAGCCAGACGCGACGCAGCCAGTACTCCTGATGGTCCGGCGGCACGGCGACGCGGTCGGCCGCGTCCACCACGTCGCGGTCGGCGCTGCCGCTGCCGTGTGCCACCCAGGTGCCGGAGCAGGCGCGCATCACCGGCTCGACCGCCGTCACCAGGCCGCTCGCCGGACGCTTGACCACGACGCCAGCTTCGGCGCGCTCGTGGATGTAGGGTTCACGGTTCGAGACGACGATCACCTGGTCGCCCGCCAGCTGGGTGCGCAGCAGCGTGCGCAGCCGCTCGGCATCCCACTCGGCCTCCGGTCCCTGGGCGCGGCGATACTCATCCTCGAGGTCGCGAAGGCGCGAGCGCAGCTCGGCGGCCAGCGGCTGCAATTCGGGGGCCGGCGCCAGGGGGGTCAGGATGCCCTCGCCACGCATCAGCGCGCGCGCCCCCTTGACCCAGCCGTGCCAGCTGATCTGTGCCACCGTGACGGTGATCAGCGCGATCACCACGCCCAGTGCCGTGATGAGCGCGATGAGATAGCGGCGAGTGTCCTGGCTGCGGTGGTCGATGAAGCTCAGGTCGTGCAGCAGCACGAGGCGGCCGACCAGTTCGGGCTGTCCATCGGCCGGCGCAGGCGCCAGACCCGCGGCGGCGAGGGCCTGGTCCGGCGTGAGGCTCAGGTCGGGCACGAAGTCCTGCGGCAGCTCCACCGCCGGTGCGGCCGGGCGGGCCGCGCGAATCTCGTGGGCACCGACGTGCACGGCGCCACCGGCCAGCGGCAACCGCGGATCGCCTTGGCCGGCCAGCGCGGCGGCCTGGGCGCAGTCGAGCGAGCGCGGGAATCGCTCCGTGCCGAACAGCAACTCGTTGTCCGGGCGGCACAGGCCGATGGCGAACAGCCGCTCGTCCTGGACGACACGATCGAAGAGCGTGCGCAGCCGTTCCGGACGGCCAGTCAGCAGCGCGTCCGCAACGGAGTCGGAGAGCGTGTTGGCCACGAGGATCCCGCGGCTGTTCAGATCGCGGCTGAACCAGCGCAGAGTCACCTGGTCGAGCACCGGCACCGCCACGTAGGCCGCCGCGATCAGCGCCACCAGAAGCGGCAGCAGGAAGCGCAGCTGCAGCCGCAAGGTGCGCAGAGCCAGTGTCGGCCGCCACGTCCAGCGCTTGCTGAGACTCGAGGTGGTCATGGATGCGATCGGTGCATATTTGTACGAATATATAGGATCGGAAAGGTTCCGATTCAAGTGACCTGCCCCACGTTGGTCGCGAGGAGGGTCGGGCTCGGCAGGGTGCTGCCTGCCGCGCACGCTGGCGACCAACGAATCCGCACCCCGCTTCGTCGTCCGGCCTCCCGCCGAAGCGAGGCGCGTCATGCAGGCCGCGCGCCCTCGGCGGGCCATCGGCAGTCGGCGGGATGGCGGACGACCCGGGTGGCGATGGCCCAGGCCGGCAACCCGTCTAGGGCCGACCCTGGTCGAGCCTCCACGCTCGCCGGTCCGGGCGCGTCGTGGCGCCGGCCTCTCGATCGCGACCAAGCTCGCCTTCGTGCACCAGCTTCTGCAACGGCACATCGGCTCGGCGCGGCGTCGATGGGCATCGCGGCAGGGCCGACGCTCCAGCGGCTCGCCGTCGCCGCACCTGCAAGCGCTCACCCGGGGCGACGAGCGAGCGGGAGCTCGACCTCAACCTCCCAAGCGCCTCCGCTAACATCGATCCCGTTCAAACTGCGAGGACCGCTGCTTGGCCAGGATCCTGCTGCTGTACTGGAGCGGCTACGGGCACACCCGCCGCATCTGCGAGCGCGTCCAGGGCCTCCTGCAGGCGCGCGGGCACTCGGCCGAGGTGGCGGCGCTGGACAGCGGCGCCGATGCCGCGGCCGCAGACGTGGTCGTCATCGGCGCCAGCATCCGCCACGGCAAGCACGACCCCTCCGTCGTCGACTTCATCCGCCGGCACCAGCAGCTGCTGGAGTCGAAGCCGAGCGCGTTCTTCTCGGTCAGCCTCGTGGCGCGCAAGCCCACCAAGAACCGGCCGGAAACCAACCCCTACCTGAAGGCCTTCGTCGCCGGCAGCCCCTGGAAGCCGCGCCTGCTCGGCGTGTTCGGCGGCGAGCTCGACTACCAGCGCTACGGAGCCTTCGACCGCGCCGCGATCCGCTTCATCATGTGGCTGACGAAGGGACCGCGCGACCCGCACACCAAGGTCGTGTTCACCGACTGGGCCGAGGTCGAGCGCTTCGCCGGTCGCGTGGACGATCTCGCCGCGGGCAACCGCGCCTGACACGGTGGGCAGCGGCGCCGACAGGCTGCGCGACCGGCAGCACCTGCTCGTCGCGCTGCTGTGCCTCTGGCTGATCCTGACGAGCCCCTGGATCGGGATGCATCGGCGGATACCCGAGGCCGCGACCTGGCTCGACTGGGCGCACGTGGGGCTCGGCTTCGCCGTCGCCCTGCTGGCCGTCACCTACACGGCGACCTGCGCGCGCGGCGGGAGCTGGCGGCAGTACCTCCCGCTCTCCGGCGACGGCCCCGGCGCGATCGCACGCGACCTCGGTGGCCTCGTCCGGGGGCGCATTCCGTCTGCCGGGGGCGCCGGCCTGTTCTCGTTGATCGAGGGGCTGCTGCTCCTGGCCCTGCTGGCAACGGCCGCGACCGGCGTCGCGTGGTTCGTCCTGCAGGGCACGGACTCGGTGCTGGCCTGGCGGCGGTGGCACGTCGTCGCGGTGCGGGGCCTCGTCGGACTGATCGTGCTGCACCTCGTCGCCGTGTCGCTGCACCTCGTCGAGCTGATCCGCGACTAGGGTCGGGTGACGCGGCGCCGATCGCGGCGCTGCGGCCTCGCTCGCGCCGCGCGAGCACTCAAGCGCCGCGTGCGGCCGGGACGATCGTCGGCCGGCCGCAGGGCAGGAACTGTCCGCGGCCGGCCCTTCCGCGGAACTGGCGCCCGTCCCACACGATGTCCCCGCGCGACAGGGTCAGCCCCGGCCAGGCCTTCAGCCGCATGCCCTCGTAGGGCGTGTAGTCGACCGCGTGGTGCAGCAGCTCGTTGCGCACGATCGTCTCGCGCTCGTCCCAGATCACCAGATCGGCATCGCCGCCGACGGCGATCGTGCCCTTGCGCGGATGCAGCCCGTAGACCTTGGCCGGATGCGTGGCCGTCAGCTCGACGAACTTCTCGAGCGTGATGCGCCCGGCGAGCACGCCCTCCGAGTACAGCAAGGGCATGCGTGTCTCGATGCCCGGAATGCCGTTGGGGATGTGCCGGAAGGCCACTTCCTCGCCGCCCGGCTTCTTGCCTTCGACGCCTTCGTAGCGGAACGGCGCATGGTCGGAGGAGAAGACAGTGAACAGCCCGTCGCCCAGGCCGTTCCAGATCACCTCCTGGTTGGCCTTGTCGCGCGGTGGCGGGCTGCACACGCAGCGGGCCCCGGTGTAGCCGTCGTCGAGGCCGAGGTCCTGCGCGGTGAGGAAGAGGTACTGCGGGCAGGTCTCGGCGAACACGCGCAGTCCGTGGGCGCGGCCCCAACGGATCTGCTCGACCGCCTCGCGCCCGGAGACGTGCACGATCAGGATTGGCACGTCGACCAGTTGCGACAGCGACATCGCCCGGTGCGTCGCCTCGCGCTCGACGAGCATCGGCCGGGCATGCGCATGAAAGCGCGGAGCCGTGCGGCCGGCGGCTTCCAGGCGGCGCGTGAGCCACTCGATGCAGTCCGAGTTCTCGGCGTGGATCATCGCCATCGCGCCGTGGCGCCGCGCGACCTCGAGGACGTCGAGGATCTGGCCGTCGTCCAGCTTCAGGTCGTCGTAGGTCATGTAGATCTTGAAGGACGTGTAGCCGGCGGCGATCAAGGCCGGCAACTCCGTCTCGAGCACGTGCGGCGTGGGGTCGCTCACGATGAGGTGGAAGGCGTAGTCGACATGCGCCTTGCCCCCGGCGCGGCGGTGATAGTCGTCGACCGCCGCCTGCAGGGAACTGCCCTTCTGCTGCGCGGCGAAGGGGATCACCGTCGTGGTGCCGCCGCAGGCGGCCGCACGGGTGCCGGTATCGAAGTCGTCGGCCATGCGCACGGGCGGTGCCATCGGCTGGTCGAGATGGCAGTGCGCATCGACGCCGCCCGGTGTCACCGTGCGACCGGCGGCGTCGATCTCCTCGCGACCGGCGGCCAGGCCCCGCCCCAGCTGCTGGACGATCCCGTCGCGGATGCCGATGTCGGCGGCGAACACGTCCGCGGCGGTGGCGACGCGCGCGTGGCGGATGACCAGGTCGAAGGCGGTGCTCATGTCTCAGGTCCTGCCCATCAGGGTCGCAAGCGCGGGATGCAGGCCCTGATGGGCCTTGGCCGGTGGCGGGCTGAGGCTGCCGGCGGTGCGTGCGACGAACTGGGCGCGGGCCAGCGACTCGGCCATGCGGACCGCGCTGCCCACCCCGTCGATCAGGGGCACCGGCACCCGGTTCGCGATGTCGCGCGCCAGCCCGGCCAGCGGTGCGCCGCCCAGGATGATGCTGTCGGCGCCGTCCTTCTCGACGCAGGTGCGGCACAGGTCCAGCAGGGCCTGCGCGGCTTCCTCGCGCACCGAGCCGATGCTGCTGAAGCCCTGGCTGAGTCCGCGGTAGCCGGTCAGGCGGGCGCCCATCCCGTACTGCTCCACCGCCTGCACGTACCACGCGCCGATGCGCTCGGAGATGCCGACGATCGCGAAACGCCCGCCCATCAGGAAGGCGGCGGCGAGCGCGGCCTCGGTGAGGCCGATGACCGGGATCGGCAGCAGTTCCTTCGCGGCGCCCACGCCCGGGTCGCCGAAGGCCGCGATGACGGCCGCGTCGTGCCCCTCGTGGTGCTGGGCCAGCAGTTCGAGCGCCGCGCAGGCACCCACGGCCGCCTCGGCGGGCGTCTCGATGTACGCGACGCCGTACGGCGCCGTGAGCACCGTCAAGGTCGTCTGCGCCAGCGCGGCGCGCTCGGCCTCGCTGCGGATCAGCGCGGTCACGCTCTCGGAGATGTTGGGGTTCACGAGCAGCAGCTTCACGGGAAGTCCTCAGCGTGTGGCGACCTGCGCCTTCGCGCGGTCCCAGAGGGCGAGCGCGGCGGCCTGGGCTTCGTCGCGGATGCGGTCCTCCTCGACGCGCAGCGCGCGCCCGTTCTCCACGACGACTTCGCCGTGGACGATCACCATCGCGACGTCCCGTCCCTGGCCCGTGTGCACGAGGTTGCCCAGGGCGTCGATGCGCGGCGTCAGGTGGGCCCGCCGCATGTCGACGCACACCACGTCGGCCAGCCGCCCGGGAGTGAGCGCCCCGAGCTCGTCGCCCAGCCCCATGGCCTGGGCGCCATTCCAGGTGGCCATTCGCAGCATCGCGGCAGGCTGCCACTGAGCGTCGATGCACCCGGACTGGATCCGGCCCATGCACAGCGCCCAGCGCATCACCTCGATCATGTCGGCGTGCATGTTGTCGGTGGCCAGGGCGAGGTGCACCCCGGCGTCGTGCATCGCGCGAGTCGGCGCGATGCGCCCGCCCGTCGCGTTGCCCTTGGGCACGTGGGCCAGGTGGATGCCGGCGGCGCCCGCGCGCCGGATGTCCGACTCGTCGAGGTACATGCCGTGCGCGGCGATCAGCCGTCCGTCGAGCAGGCCCACCTCCTCGAGCAGCTCGCACGGACTGCAGCCGTCGCGCCGGCGGACGCGCTCGTTCTCCTTGAGGCTCTGCGACAGGTGGGTGGTCGCGATGCCGTGTGCGCCGCGATGTGCCGCCACCTCGCGCAGGAGGGCCTTGGAGCAGGTGTCCGGCGCGTGAGGCGTGAGGTGCACGCCCGTCCGGGCTGCCGGCCCGCGATCCCAGCGCTCGCGCAGCCGCAAGGCCTCGTCGAGCGTGCGCCGGCCGATCGCCGTGTCGTGGACCCACTCCCCGAGATGGACACGGGAGAAGTCGACGTCGTGGATGCGCCCGCAGGCGTAGACGCGCAAGCCGACGTCGGCCATCGCGGGCAGGGTCAGGTCCGCGTGCACGTAGCTGTCGTTGATGACGGTGGAGCCGAAGAGCAGGGCCTCCAGCGCGCCAAGGCGGGCCAGCGCGACAGCTTCGTGCGGCAGGACCTCGTGACCGTGCGGCACGCCCGGGGTGTAGGCCGGCGCGAAGCCCATGTCCTCGGCCACCCCGCGCACCATCGTGAGGATGGTGTGCGTGTGCACGTTGACCATGCCCGGCACGATCAGGTGCCCGCGCAGGTCCAGGTGGCGGCGGGCGTCGGGCAGTGGAGCCGCCCGGTCGCGCGCGTGCATCGACACGATGCGCTCGCCGCGGATGCCCAGCACCGCGTCCTCGACCACCTGCAGCTCGGGGCCGGTGTGGACGAGCGTGGCCCCCGTCAGTAGCAGGTCCAGCGGTCGGCGATCTTGTGGGTCCACGGGCGCGACCTCAGAAGCCCAGCGCCCGGGGCAGGGCGGTGACCAGCGGCGGATAGATCATGCACAGCAGGAGGACCGCGAACTGGTACGCGACGAACGGGGTCGACTCGCGCACGATCACCCCCATCGGCACGCGGGTGATCCCGCTCATCACGAAGAAGAGCACGCCCACGGGCGGCGTCATCATGCCCACCACCAGGTTGAACATGAAGAGAAAGCCGAACCACAGCTGGTCGATGCCGAAGGCCGAGGCGATCGGGACGAACAGCGGCACCAGCATGATGTACGCCGCGTTGGACTCGAGGAACATGCCCACGACCACGAGCAGCAGCATGGTCAGGACGACGAAGACCATCGGGCTGCTGGTCAGGCCCTTGATCGCCTCGGCGAGCTGCTGGGGCACCATCTCGACGGTGAAGAGGAACGTGACGGTGGAGGCCAGCGCGATCAGGGCGCCGACCATGGCCGAGGCGATCGCCGCCCGGAAGAGACAGCCGGGCAGATCGGCGAGGCTGAGCTTGCGCGTGACGGCCAGCCCGATCAGGGCGGAATAGACGACCGCGATCGCGGCGCCCTCGGTCGCCGTGAAGATGCCGCCGATGATGCCGCCCACGACGATCACCGGCATCAGCAGGATCGCCCAGGCCCGGCGGAGCTGCAGCCAGGCGTTCGCCGCGTTGAAGGGCTCGCCCGACAGCGCGTACTGGCGGCGCTTCGAGATCACGGTGGCGATCACCATGAAGCCGGCGGCGAGCAGCAGGCCGGGCACGATGCCCGCCATGAACAGCCCGCCCACCGACACCGCCGAGCCGGCCATCAGCGCGTAGACGATCATCGCGTTGGACGGCGGGATCACGGGGCCGAGGTTGGCGGCGGACGCGATGACCGCGCAGTTGTAGCCGTCGGGGTAGTGCTTGCGCAGCGCGGGCACCAGCGCGCTGCCCAGCGCGCTGGCCGATGCCACGGCGGCCCCGCTCACCGACGCGAGGATGGTGCCGGCGATGATCGTGACATGAGCGAGCCCGCCGTTGACGCGGCCGACCAGGCTGTTGGCGAAGGCCACGAGGCGCTCCATCATCCCCGCCTTGACCATCAGTTCGCCGGCGAGCATGAACAGCGGGATGGCCATCAACGGGAAGCTGTCGACGGCATGCAGCATGCGCTGGGCCATCACCACGAGCTCGAAGTCCGCGGCGTACAGCCCCGCGAGCGACGCGAAGCCCAGCGCGAAGGCCAGGGGCATGCCGGCCAGGGCGAGCAGGCTGAAGATGCCGATCACGATGAGGGTCATGGCTGCACGTCCTCCCACAGGCGCGGACCGAAGCGCGTCAGCAGCACGGCATGCAAGAAGCCGTGGGCCGCGCAGATCAGCACCGGGATGTAGTACACCGCTGCCGTCACCGGCAGGGTGGGCATCAGCTCCTGCCACTTGTCGAGGGTGGCGACCCACGCGGCCTGGAAGATCGCGGCCATCAGCAGCGCCGTGCAGGCGGCCATCAGCTGGAACAGGCGCGTGCGCACGTGCTCGGGCAGCTTCATGACGACGATGTCGATGCCCACGTGCACGCCATGCTTCAGGCCATGCGGGATGGCCAGGAAGATGACCCAGACGAACATCAGCCGCGAGAGCTCGTCGGCGGAGTCGATCGACGAGCCGAGCACGTAGCGGTAGAAGACCTGGGCGCTGACGATGAGGGTCATCACCCCCATGCACGCGATCAGCACCCACCGGGAGACCCGGTCCAGCCCCAGGAGCGCGGCGCGGGCGGCGCGCCAGGGCGCGCCCGGACCGACTCCCGGAGCCGGGTCGCTCACTTCGTCGCCTCGGCGATCACCGCGTCGATCAGCTTGGGATCGACCCGTTTCTTCAGCGTGTCCACCACCGAGGCGGTGGCCCGCCGGAACTCGGCCAGCCCGCTGGGCGGGACGGGCGTGTACGTCATGCCGCCGTCGACCAGCGCCTTGCGGGCCGACTCGTCGAGCCTGGCGGCCTCGGCGCGCTGCCAGCGCATCGCGGCCTGCATCGATGCCATCACGGCGTCCTGGTGCGGCTTGGACAGGCGCTCGAACAGGCGCTTGTTCGCCGCGGCGTTGATGAAGTCATAGAAGTGGCCGCTGTTGGAGAGGTGCTTCTGCACCTCGTTGAAGCGGCGGCTGGCGATGATGTTGTAGGGGTTCTCGTGGCCGTCGAGCACCCCCTGCTGCATGGCCGAATACACCTCCTTGATGTCCATCGCCACCGGGTTGGCGCCGAGCGCGCGGAAGGTGTCGAGGTGCACCTGGTTGGGCTGCAGGCGGATCTTCAGGCCCTTGAAGTCGGCCAGCGAGGTGATCGGCCGGACGTTGTTGGTGACGTGGCGAAAGCCCAGTTCGCCGTAGCCCAGACTCACGAAGCCCTTCTCGGCCATCCGGCTGTCGAAGAGCTTGCCATAGAGGCCGAGGCGGCGCTTGAAGGTGATCGA
>ERZ761607.2806-NODE-2806-length-18067-cov-6.321841_pt1 | contig 18067 bp, 21 predicted proteins | sample MGYA00511164_ERZ761607 | MGnify/ENA primary metagenome ERZ761607 (study PRJEB28899, sample SAMN02445080) | bioreactor sludge metagenome | biome: EBPR sludge | place: Australia: Brisbane, Thorneside Wastewater Treatment Plant | collected 2011-06-22 ...
GGTCTACACCGTCCGCACGCAGCGCAACACCTGGATCGAGCTGGCCGCGGCCGTTGTCGTCAATCTCGAACGCGAACGGCGGGCTGCCCGCCAGGTCGAGCACCACGCTGGTGCCGACCGGCGCGCCCACCTTCTTGGCGAGGACGTAGCCGAGGCCTTCGGCGAGGTACTCCGCGGTGTGCTTGGCCGGCGGGCTGTCCATGTTGCCGGGACGCCCGACCGCGCGGCGTACGTCCTGTTCGTGCATCCACACGTCGAGTGGGCGGTTGCGCAGCAAGGTCCGCGTGCTCCACGGCACCCCGCCGAAGATGTGCTCGGGCTTCGCGTCGCCATCGGTCGGCGGGTCGGCCAGCAACGCGGTGTGACGCTTGGTCGCCGCCTCGCGGAGCTCGTTGATGATCGCGTCGGCGCTGGCGTCGCGGCGGTTGACCACGCCGATCTCGGTGTAGAGCCCCATCAGCCCGGTCACGTGCGGAGGCTCGCCGACCTCGGCGGTCTCCTCGGGGGCGCCGGTCAGGATGCTCTCGAGGTGCGCGGTGTGCGCGGCGCAGGCCTTGACGTCCCAGCCGGCCAGGTCGGTAGGGGTCGCCCACTCTTCCTCGGGCAGCTGCTCGAGGAGGTCGAGGAAGCCGTTGACGGCCTGCCACCAGACGTCGACGTAATCCGCCAACTCCTCCCGGTCGTCGGTCCTCGCGGTCTCGGTCATGGGACCACCGTAGTGCCGCACCGCCCTTGACCGGGCCGGAAGGAGGCCGGATGCTGACCGGGGAGAGGGAGGTCGCGATGAGCGCGTGGGACGACCTGAAGTGCCGCCTCGGCAGGCACGACTATGCCGCCGCCGAGGGCGATGAGAGCGGCGCGCACCAGACCTGCACCCGATGTGGCGCCGTCCGACGAGTGCGCCAGCCACCGCCGGATACCCAGAGCCACATGCCACCGATGTAGTGAGTGACAGACTCGCGCGGTGAGCGCACGAGTCCGGGCACCCGAGCTGCGCGGCCGGGGGTGGCTCAACACGGGCGGTGCGACATACTCCATCGCCGACCTCCGCGGCCGGTTCGTGCTGCTCGACTTCTGGACCTTCTGCTGCGTCAACTGCCTCCATGTCCTCGACGAGCTGCGCCCGGTCGAGGAGAACTACGCCGAGGAGCTGGTCGTCGTCGGCGTGCACTCGCCGAAGTTCGTGCACGAAGCGGATCCTGAGGCGCTGCGAGCCGCGGTCGAGCGGTACGCCGTCGAGCACCCGGTGCTCGACGATCCGGAGCTGGTGACCTGGCAGGCCTACACGGCGCGGGCCTGGCCCACGCTGGTGCTGATCGACCCGGAGGGCTACGTCGTCGCGCAGTACGCCGGAGAGGGCCACGCGCACGCGATCGACCGGATGCTCGGCGAGCTGGTCGAGGAGCACCGGGCGCGCGGAACGCTCCAGCCGGGCGACTCGCCGTACGTCCCTCCGGAGGTGGAGCCGAGCCTGCTGCGCTTCCCCGCCGACGCGGCCTTGCTCGACAACGGACACGTCCTCGTCGCCGACGCGGGTCATGACCGCGTAGTGGAGCTCGACAGTGCCGACGACGGAGCTGCCGTCGTGCGGGAGTGGGGCGGGTTCAAGGAGCCGAACGGCGTGTGCGTGGTCGGGTCGATGGCCTACGTCGCCGACACGGTGCACCACCAGCTCCGGTCGATCGACCTGGTGTCCGGTGAGGTGAGCGTGGTCGCGGGCGACGGCCATCAGTGGATGCAGGGCGACTCCACGGAGCGGCTCTCGAGTCCGTGGTCGCTCGCCTGGTGGCTCTCGGAGGGGGACGGCCGGATCTGGATCGCGATGGCCGGCATTCACCAGCTCTGGACCTTCGATCCCGCGACCGGGGCGACCGAGGTGGCTGCGGGCACCACCCATGAGGGGTTGGTCGACGGGCCGTTGCCCGAGGCCTGGTTCGCGCAGACCTCCGGGCTGGCCACCGACGGCGACCGGCTGTGGTTGGTCGACTCCGAGACCTCGTCGTTGCGCTACGTCGAGGACGGCGAGGTGCACACGGTCATCGGGCAGGGCCTCTTCGACTTCGGCTTCCGCGACGGTCCGGCGGATCAGGCGCTGCTCCAGCATCCACTGGGCCTGACTGTGCTGCCGGATCGCAGCGTGATCGTCTGCGACACCTACAACGGTGCGCTCCGTCGCTACGAGCCGGCCACGGGGGAGGTCACCACCCTGGCGAGCGGGCTCCTCGAGCCGTCGGCGGCGTACGTCGACGGCGAGCACCTGGTGGTCGTCGAGTCGACCGCGCACCGGCTCACTCGCGTGCCGCTGGGTGCCGCCGCCAAGCGCACCGATGGCTTCAGCCACACCACGCAACGGCCGGTCGCCGAGGTCGCGGCCGAGCTGGAGCTGGTCGTGGCGTTCACGCCGCCGCCGGGCCAGAAGGTCGACGACCGGTTCGGCCCGCCATCCCAGCTGGTGGTGGATGCCACGCCGCCCGCCCTGATCCGCGACGGTCAGGGGACGGACACGGCGCTGCGCCGCGCGCTCGTGCTCGACCCGGCCGTCGGCGACGGGGTCCTGCACATCGCGGCCCGCGCGGCGTCGTGCGACCTCGAAGGTGACAACCCCGCGTGCCATATCCATCAGCAGGACTGGGGCATCCCGATCCGAATCGTCGGCGGGGCGGATGGTGTGCTCGAGCTGCCGCTCGGTGCTGCAACGTCAGCCCAGCGCCAGCATGACGGCGATGCCGAGCATGGTGAGCCCGATCAGGACGTCGAGCACCTGCCAAGCCCGGGGGCGAGCCAGTAGCGGAGAGAAGAACCTCGCCCCGAACCCCAGGCCCGAGAACCACAGCAGCGAGGCCAGCGACGCGCCCACCGCGAACCACCAGCGCCCCTCGGCGCCGTGGGTGTTGGCGATCGAGCCCACGAGCAGCACGGTGTCGAGGTAGACGTGCGGGTTGAGCCAGGTGAGGGCGACGGCGCGTAGCGCGGCCGAACGCCGGGACATCGGCTCGGGCGCGGCCGCGGCGAGTCCGGAGGTACGTCGTGCCTTGATCAGCGACGTGACGCCGTACCAGGTCAGGAATGCGACGCCGAGCCAGCGCACCACGTCGATCACCCAGCCCGCCTGCCGGATGATCGTGCCGATGCCGGCCACGCCGGCGACGATCAGCACCAGGTCGGACACCGCGCAGATCGCCACGACGACGCCCACGTGCTCGCGTGCCAACCCCTGCCGCAGCACGAACGCGTTCTGCGCGCCGATCGCCACGATCAGCGACAGGCCGGTGAGCAGGCCGGCGACGGCGGAGTCGAGCACCCCTCCACGGTAGGACTGGCGCAGGATGAAGGCCAACGAAGGTTTCTGATGATTCATTAGAGTTGCTTCATGAGCTACAACGCTGCCGGGGTCGAGGCCCTGGTGGCCATCGCCGACCACGGCACGTTCGACGCTGCGGCGCGCGCCCTCCACGTCACGCCGAGTGCCGTGAGCCAACGGATCCGCGCGCTCGAGAGCGAGGTCGGGCACGTCGTCGTACGCCGCGGCACGCCGTGCGAGCCGACCGTCGTGGGAGCCGCACTGGTCCGGTTGGGCCGCCAGACCCGGCTGCTCGACGACGAGACCCGAGCCGCGGTCGAGGCGCAGAGCGACCGGGTCGAGGTCGCCGTGGCGGTGAACGCGGACTCGCTGGCCACCTGGTTTCGCGACGTGCTGATGGAGGTGGCGACGCAGGACGAGCTCGTGGTGCGCCTGGTCGTCGAGGACCAGGCCTACTCCGCCGAGCTACTGCGCAGCGGGGACGTGTTGGCTGCGGTGACCAGCGACCCGCAGCCTGTGCAGGGCTGCCGCACCGAGCACCTCGGCTTCCTCCGCTACCGGCCGGCCGCCACGCCCGAGCTCGCCGAGCGCTGGCGCCGGGGTCGTGGCCAGGACTGGCAACGGATGCCGGTCGTGGTCTTCAACGCCAAGGATGCGCTGCAGCACGACGTCCTGCGCGACCGCGGCGTGACCGCGCCCGACGTCGTCCACCTGGTGCCGACCAGCGCCGACTTCCACGAGGCGGTGCGGCTCGGACTGGGCTGGGGGATGCTCCCCGAGCCGCAACTGCTTCCCGACCTGGCGTCGGGGCGGCTGGTGACCCTCGGCGGCCGCACCCACCACGACGTCCACCTGCACTGGCAGCGTTGGCGGATCGACTCGTCCACGTTGGCCTCTCTCAGCGACGCGGTGAGCCGGGCTGCTGGCGATCACCTGCGTCGCTGAGGTTTGCCGTCGAGTGACGCGAAAGTGCTGTCAGATCCAGGATCTGACAGCACTTTCACGACGTTCGCCGCGAACGGCGCTCTAGAAGGCCTCTTCGGCGAGGTCCATCACCGAGAGGTCGGTGGCCTGGGCGATCGCGACCTCGGCACTGATCCGCGGCAGGTTGGTCTGGGCGAAGAACTGGGCCGCCGCGACCTTGCCCTCGTAGAAGGCCTGGTCGCGGACTCCCAGAGATCCGGCACCGTCGCCGCCGAGCTTCTGGAGCGCGACCTCGGCCTGGCGCAGCAGCAGCCAGGCGCAGACCACGTCGCCGAGCACCATCAGCAACCGGCTCGTGTTGAGGCCGACCTTGTAGATGTTGCGCAGGTCGCCGGTCTCCGAGGTCGGGTCGGCCGACATCAGGTCGTTGATCAGGTGGCCGACCAGGGTGTTGGCGTCCTCGAGGGCCGTGGCGAGCAGCCCACGCTCGACCTTGAGCCGCCCGTTGCCCGCCTCGGTGTCGATGAACGACTGGATCTGCGCGGCCAGGTGGCCCAGGGCGGCGCCCTGGTCCTTCACGATCTTGCGGAAGAAGAAGTCCTGGCCCTGGATCGCGGTGGTGCCCTCGTAGAGGGTGTCGATCTTGGCGTCGCGGACGTACTGCTCGAGTGGGTACTCCTGTAGGAAGCCGGAGCCGCCGAAGGTTTGCAGCGACTCGGTGCCGAGCAGCACCCACGAGCGCTCCGAGCCGTAGCCCTTCACGATCGGCAGCAGCAGGTCGTTGACCGCCGAGGCGAGTCGGGCCTCGTCGGTGCCGAGCGTGCCCTCGTGCTCGAAGACCTGCACCTTGTCCTGCCACGTCGCGGTGTAGAGCACCAGCGCGCGCATCGCTTCGGCGAAGGACTTCTGCACCATGAGCGAGCGGCGTACGTCGGGGTGGTGGGTGATCGTGACCCGCGGCGCGGTCTTGTCGCCGGACTGGGTCAGGTCGGCGCCCTGCACGCGGGACTTGGCGTAGTCGAGCGCGTTGAGGTAGCCCGAGGAGAGCGTGGCGATGGCCTTGGTGCCGACCATCATCCGGGCGTTCTCGATGACCTGGAACATCTGCGCGATGCCGTCGTGCACCTCGCCGAGGAGGTAGCCGCGGGCCGGCTCACCGCCACCGATGGCCGGGTCGCCGAAGGTGAGCTCGCACGTGTTGGACACCTTGATGCCCATCTTGTGCTCGACGTTGGTGACGTAGACGCCGTTGCGCTCGCCGGTGAGCTCACCGGTCTCGAGGTCGAAGTGGTGCTTCGGCACGAGGAACATCGACAGGCCCTTGGTGCCGGGGCCACCGAGGCCCTCGACGCCGGACGGCCGGGCCAGCACCAGGTGGACGATGTTCTCCTGCAGGTCGGACTCGCCGCTGGTGATGAACCGCTTGACGCCCTCGATGTTCCACGTGCCGTCGTCGTTCGGCGTCGCCTTGGCGCGGCCGGCGCCGACGTCGGAGCCGGCGTCGGGCTCGGTCAGCACCATCGTGGTGCCCCACTCGCGGTCGACGATGTACGACGCGATCGCGCGGTCGCGCTCGTTGCCGTTGCGGTGGACGACGCCCGCGAAGGCCGGGCCGGCGGCGTACATCCAGATGGGGGCGTTTGAGCCGAGCACCATCTCTGCGATCGCCCAGTTGAGCGAGGAGGGGGCCGGCGTGCCGCCGAGCTCCTCCTTGATCTGGAGCCGCCAGTACTCCGCGTCCATCCAGGCGCGGTAGCTCTTGGTGAACGACTCGGGGAGCGGCGCCTCGTGGGTCTCGGGGTCGAAGACCGGCGGGTGGCGGTCGCTGTCCTCGTACGACGCCGCGAGGTCCTCGCGGGCCAGACGGTCCACCTCGGCGAGGATCGAGCGAGCGGTCTCGCCGTCGATCTCCGCGAACGGGCCGGTGCCGAGCACCTCGTCGCGGCCGAGCACCTCGAACAGGTTGAACTCGATGTCGCGGAGGTTGGTCTTGTAGTGGCTCACGGTGGAGCACCTCTTCGTCGTCGGGGATGGCCGGTAGCTACTGACCGGTTCTACCAGTGAGTAACTTAATGGTAGGCAGCAGGTCGCACCCTCGCAAGGGAATGCGCTCGTTTCGTGAGATCGAAGCTCGAGCTTCTATTTATCACCTAAGTCGCTATAGTTACTTCCACTTGTCTCGGAGGTGATCCAGATGCGACGCCTGATGTTCGTGGCCCTGGTCGGCCTGCTCGCGCAGCCCGGCTTCCTCGGTGCCTTCGCCGGCGCCAGGCTGGTGGACGGACCCGACCCGGACCCGGCCGTCCCCGTCGTAGCGACCCTGCTGATCGGTCTAGGCGCCTTCCTCACCTACCGGTTCCTGGCGCTGCGCCGCCCCAGCGCCGATCACCGCTTCCCCGCGCGGGTGCTCGGGGTGGCGGCGGGCGGGCTGATCGTCCTGATCAACCTGCGGGCCCTGGCCGACTGGGCCGGCGCGACGGCGGTCACCCAGGGGCTGCTCGCGTCCCTCGTGGTCACGCTGTGGGTGCTCTGGACCTCGTGGGCGGTCAAGCTCGAGCAGGCGGGCGACCCCGCCGACCCGCGCAGCGCCGTACCCGTCGGGAGTTGAGCCCGGATCCAAGCTGAGCCAGGTTGAGGTCGGGTAAGACAACCGAACCGATCAACACATCTGACACACTGGCCCCGTGCGAGTTTCAGCCAAGTCCGACTACGCACTGCGCGCGTTGATCGAGATGGCCTCTCGGAGCGACGGCAAGGCGGTCAGCGCCGAGGAGCTCGGCAAGCAGCAGGAGATCCCGCACGGCTTCCTCCAGGCGATCCTCGCCGACCTGCGCCGGGCCGGCATCGTGATGTCGCAGCGTGGCCAGTCCGGCGGCTGGCGGATGGGCCGCTCGGCCGACAACGTCTCGGTCGCCGACGTGATCCGCGCCGTCGACGGGCCGTTGGTGTCGGTCTACGGTCTGCGGCCCGAGGCGGTCGAGTACAACGACACCGCCGAGGTGCTCCAGCACGTCTGGATCGCCGCCCGCCGCTCGCTGCGCGACGTCTTTGAACAGGTCTCCATCCAGCAGCTCGCGGACGGCAAGCTGCCCAAGGCGGTTACGTCGCGGACCGCCGACGAGGACGCCTGGCAGCCGCACTAGTTTCAAGCTCTGCCACCCGCGCGCGCAGCCGCCCGATCTCGGCCACGGACTCCGCGAGCACTCCGCGCAGGACCGCCAGTGGTACGTCGCCCGTCGGGCGGGCCGGGGTGAGCTCGGCCAGGTCGCCGCGGACGTCGTACCCGGAGTCCGCGATCTGCTTGGCCCAGTGCTCCGCCAGCTCCAGCAGTTCGTCGTGGTCGAGCAGCGCGGCCGTGCTCTCGGCGAGCAGACCCAGCGTGTGAGCGTCGAGCTGGCCGCCGGCCGGCTCCCCGACGAGCGGAAGCTCCTCGGCGTCGAACCCCACCAGCTCGCCGAGCGCGGACCAGGCAGGCGCCGGCCCGGCGCTCGCGACCAGCACGTGCAGTCGATCCGGCGTCTTCACTGCCGACTGCCAGCGGGCCACGACGTCGGCGAGGTCGAGCTCGCTCGGGATCAGCCCCGCCAGCGGGTCGGGCGGACCCGCGACCACGACGACGTGCACCCTGTGCCCCGAGAGCGCGTCCACCGCGAGGGCGATCTCGTCGGGCGACGCGCCGGCCAGCAGCTCGTGTCCGATCACCACGGTGTCGCGGTGTTTGGTGGCACGTCGGCAGATCTCGGCCCAGGCACCTTCCACGTCCCGGCGTCGTAGCCCCCACGCCCGGTGCTCGCGCCGCAGCTCGACCGCGGCGCGGAAGGCCTCGTCCGCAAAGCGGGCCGGCAGCCGCACGCCGATGTCGCCGAGGGAGTCGCGGTGCTGGTCGAGCGAGGCGAGGAGCTGGGGCACGCCGGCGTGCGGCAGCCCCACGACGAGGAAGGCGGTGGGCTTCGACATGGCGCCACGGTGCCGGGGCCGCGCCACGGGACGGTGAACCGGGCCCGACCACGAGATGACGGCCGCATGCCTAGAACACGTTCCAGTTTCGCCCTACGATGCCCGGATGAGCAGCGCGGCGATCACCTCCGACGCCATCACGTGGAACGCACCCGACGACGAACACCCGGCACGCACCGCCTCGATGCGGTCCTACTCCGCCGTGGCCAAGGGCGACCTCGCCGAGTGGCTGAGCGTGTACGCCGAGGACTGCGTCCTGGAGGACCCGGTCGGTCCGTCGATGTTCGACCCCGAGGGTCGTGGCCATCATGGACACGCGGGCCTCGCGGCGTTCTGGGAGCAAGCGATCGCGCCGATCGCGACCTTCGAGTTCGAGATCCACGATTCGTTCGCGAACCCCGCCGGCAACACGTGCGCCAACATCGGCCGGATCCGGACCTCCTTCGCCGACGGCAGCTCCACCACGACCGACCTGATCATGGTCTACGTCGTGAACGACGACGGGCGCGTCGTGTCGATGCGCGCCTTCTGGGAGCCGGAGCGCACGATGGCGAGCTTCCAGTCCGCTTGACTGATCGCATCTCCGCCGGTTTGCATCCTCCGATGAGAGGACTGGCGCAGCAGTCTAGGCGGGCAGCAGGCGAGAAGCCGGCCTCGCCTCGCTCGCGCCGTCATTGCCGCGCGAAAAGGCGAGGTATGTGTTCACGTCCGGCCGGATGAGGCGGAGCAATTCCACGACGTCGCTATGCACGTGAAACCTGTCGACCAACTCGGCGAAGGGCAGCGGTGCTCGTTCGTCGAGTACTTCAAGTCCCACGGCGACACCGAACTCGTCAAGGTCGATGTTGATCTCGTCATTGAATTCGACCGTGGTAGCCACGCGCGCTTCCGACAATTGGATGTAGGCAGCGTTCAGGGCAGTGTCGACTTCGATGATGATGCTCATGCGGAATCACTCACGCCCTTCCAGGCCACAGACTTGATCACGATTGTAGTTTCCTCATCGACATAGCCGGGAGGCAATGCCCATACCTTGAGGTCTTCTCCACCCGCGCCCGGGCCGATGTAGGCGATGCTGTCGCTCTGCGTCTCATATGACGTATGGAAGTTCCGGATTGCATGCTCGATGTCGGCGCGCGTAACTCTTCGTCGCGTCATCTGCTGAACTGGATGCCCGACGATCCGCAGCTTCATGCCGTCTCGGCGACGGCCGCCTCGAATGCAAGTCGGCGAGCCTCGACGCCGTTCACGCTGATGTAGATCTCATACAGACCGACGCTGGTGAGCGGGACTTGCAGGTCCAGAGCAAAGAGGAGTCCGACTCGACCGTCGCCATAAGGCCGGGCACTGACTTGCGGGCTGAGTTGTGAGTCGGTGGCCAACCGGAACGTATCGTTCGGCCCGCGGACATCGATCCGCAAGGTGACCGGCTCCTCGTCTACGGACCCGCGCACTCGGCCGGCAACAGCCATGCGGTGGGCGGAAGGGAACTCACGGGCATTGAGAAAGGTCCAGCTCGCACCTACCGCAGTGAGCGTGCCGTTCGGCTCGACCTTGGCGAAGTCCGCGATGAACGCGTAGTCGAGTTCGGCCATAGCGGGAGGCTACTAGCGGAGTGGCCGCCGTGCCGGGCTCCTCCACAGGCTTCCGATGGCCGCGGTCTCAATGAGTCCCGTGTCGCTGAGCCCATTCGACGAGCGGTCGGGTCGCGCGCCAGTCCTTGCGGACCAGGTCGAGCAGCTTCGGTGTGTGGATCACCGGCTCGAAGCCGATCACATGGCTCGCGATGATCGACTTGTGGCGAAGTAGGTCGATTCGCGGATGGGACCTGTCGTAGCCACGCGGGGTCGTCTTCAACACGTCACCCCCGATCGTGAACCCCCTCCGCTCCAGGGCCTTGACCAGCTTCTCGAGCTCGGCGCCGTAGGTGTCGTGGGCGATCGCCTCGCGCAGCGCGGCCAACCGAGGCGCTTCGGCGTGGTAGTAGCCGCCGCCGGTGCGTACGCCGCGCGGCGAGAGCTCGACGTACCACCCGGTCGCATCCGCGACGCGCACGAACGCGCCCTGGTGGGTCTTGTACGGCGTCTTGTCCTTTGCGAACCGCACGTCGCGGTAGGGGCGGAAGATCTTGGCCTCGCCGAACTCCTTGCCCAAGGCCTCGCAGAGCGCGGACATCGGCGCCTTCACCGACTCGTCGTACACGCTCTTGTGCTTGTCCCAGAAGCTCTTGGTGTTGTCGACCTCGAGGTCGTCGTAGAAGTCGAGCGCCGCCACGGGGAACCCGGTGAACTCCACCCCGCCAACCTACGGCAGCGCAGGAGTGCCAGCGTTCCGCTGGTCGAGCTTGTCGAGACCTCCGCAGCGAAGGCACTGATTGAGTCGAAGCCCTCGCTGCGGTGGTTTCGACGCGCTGTCGCGACTTCGTTCCTCAGTCGCGACGGTTGCTCAACCTGCGATCGCCCACGTCGGCCGCTCGTTCCTCGCGGCCGACTGCGATCTTGAGCGGATGACGAGATTCGAACTCGCGACATCGACCTTGGGAAGGTCGCGCTCTACCAACTGAGCTACATCCGCAGACCGGTGAACCGGCGCGGTGATGCTACCTCAGACGGCGCGCGGGGCCCGAGCCGGCGGTCGACGGGTAGGTTGTCGCCGTGCTGCTGTCAGACCGCGACGTGCTGGCCGAGATCGACGCGGGGCGGATCAGCCTCGACCCGTTCGATCCGGCGATGATGCAGCCGTCTTCGATCGACGTCCGGCTGGACCGCTTCTTCCGGGTCTTCGAGAACCATCGCTACCCGCACATCGACCCGGCGGCGGACCAGTCCGACCTCACCCGCGAGGTCGAGCCGGAGGGCGAGGAGCCGTTCATCCTGCACCCGGGCGAGTTCGTGCTCGGCTCGACGTACGAGGTCGTGAGCCTCCCCGACGACATCGCCGCCCGCGTGGAGGGCAAGTCGTCCCTCGGGCGGCTGGGCCTGCTCACCCACGCGACCGCCGGCTTCGTCGACCCCGGGTTCTCCGGACATGTCACCCTCGAGCTGGCCAACGTCGCCACGCTTCCCATCAAGCTGTATCCCGGGATGAAGATCGGGCAGTTCTGCTTCTTCCGGCTCTCCTCGCCCTCGGCGCATCCCTACGGCTCGGAGAAGTACGGCTCCCGCTATCAGGGCCAGCGCGGCCCTACTCCCTCGCGGTCGTACCAGAACTTCCATCGGACCACGATCTCTAACGAGGTTAGACTAACCTAACTCTCTATGACCTCGATCGATACCGAGACCGAGCACCAGCTGCCGCTCATCCTCGACGAGGTCGAGGTGGTCTCCGTCGAACGGCTCTCGCCGAGCTTCGTCCGGATCGAGCTGGGCGGGCCCGGGTTGGCGGAGTTCGGCGTCGACGGTCCGGTCTACGACCTGCGGATCAAGCTCGTCTTTCCGAACGACGCCGGCCTGCTGCCGTCGTTCGAGGGAGCCGACGACTCGTGGTGGGACACCTGGCTGCAGATCCCCGAGGCGGAGCGCGGCCACATGCGCACCTACACGGTGCGCGACGTACGCGGCGACGGGGCGGACACCCGACTCGTCGTGGACCTCGTGCTGCACCCGGCCGACGGCGAGCCAGGCCCGGGTTCGACCTGGGCCGAACGAGCTGCACCGGGCGATCGGGTCGTCGTCATGGCGCCTCGCCGGGGCTATGAGTACGGCGGGATCGAGTTCGCGCCCGGAACCGCACGTGAGCTCCTGCTGGTCGCCGACGAGACTGCGGTGCCTGCGGTGTGCAGCATCCTCGAGGACCTCGACCGGGGTGCTCGCGGCGTCGCCTTCCTCGAGGTGCCGGTCACCGGCGATGCGCGTGCACTGGCCGCGCAGGTAGCGCCCGCGGGGATGCAGGTGGTCTGGCTGCCGCGTGACGGAGCCCCGCTGGGTGGGCTCCTGGACGAGCGGGTACGTCGGCATCTCGGTGTCGACGAGGGCGACTCGACGGTGGCCGACGGTGACGTCGACCCCGACCTGTGGGAGACGCCGGCGTATTCGTCTTCGGGGGAGGACGTCGACACCCCGGTGGCCACGGTGGGCCACGACCTCGACGGGCTCTACGCCTGGATCGCGGGGGAGTCGAAGGTGGTCACCGGGCTGCGCCGGCTGCTGGTCAACGAACTGGGTGTGGACCGCCGCCAGGTCGCCTTCATGGGCTACTGGCGGCGGGGTGTCGCGATGCGCTCCTGAGCGGTCAGTTATCGACCCGGTCGGCGACCTTGCGCAGCCGCTGTGCCATCCGGTGGCGGCGGCTGACCACGGGCATCCGAGGGGCCGAGGCGCGGGTGAGCCGCTCCTGGATCTGGTGCCGTGCCTGCATCTCGATCAGTGTGTTGCTCATGGCCGTGCTCCTTGTCTCCTGGTGCTCTGATTGTTGCGGTGGCCACCGACAGTCGGCCTGATCGCCGTTGCGGTGCCGGATGGTGCTGGTGGGTGCTGGTGTGGTGCTCAGACCTCGCTCAACGCGATGTCGCCGCTGACGGTCTTGGCCCGGACCTCGATGTGGTCCTGACCCTCGCGCGGCTGCCCCGCGCCCTGCAGGTCGGATCGGATGGTTCCGGACACGGTGGTGACGTCGGTCCACACCGGCACGCCCGCGCGGACTCCGATCGACACGTCGCCCGACGCGCCCTTGACGGCGAGCCGCCCGCGCTCGACGAGGTCGACGGAGACGTCACCGCTGCCGGTGCTGAACGAGGTGTCGCCGTGGGCGGCGCTGATGCTGAGGTCGCCGCTCCCGGTCTTGACGACGGTTGTGCCGTACGCGTTCTCGATGCTGACGTCGCCGGACCCGGTCGAGATCGAGCTGGTCCCCCCTGCCTCGCCGATCTCGATGTCGCCGGAGCCGCTCTTCACCTTGAGGTTGCCCTGCACGTCATCAACCCGGACCTCGCCGGACCCGGTCTCGACGAGGAGGTGGCCCTCGACCGCATCGATGGTGCAGTCGCCGGAGCCGCTGCGCAGCTGGGCGTGGCCGGCCCGCCCCTCGACCTGGATGTCGGCCGACCCGGTGCGGACCGCCGGATTGCTGCCCTCGGGTAGGACGATCTCGACCTGGAGCGCGTTGTCGCCGAAGATCCGACCGCGGCCGGGCTCGAGGACGCTGATCGAGTCGCCGCGCTGCTCGACGATCACGTCGTCTGCGTGCTTGCCCTCGACGCGGACGATCGACTCGGTGGTGTCGAGGCACTGGACGCTGACGTTGCCCTTGCTGATCTCGGCGACCAGGTTGACCGGGCTGTGGGTCTCGAAGCGGTATTCAGGCATAGCTGCTCCTGTGGTGGTGGGTGGTTGAGGGTGTGCTTGTCCACCGGACCGACTCGGTGCGGGTCTCTTCGGTCCGGGACGTCGGAAGCTGGGTCAGACCCAGCCGGTCATCCGGCGGCCACGTTTGCCACCGCCGCCGAACGGGCCCTGCCCGCCGAACGGGTCGTTGCCGCCCACGAACGGGAGGCTGGAGAGGTCGATGTCGACGTTGATCGCGCCTTCGCGGGTCGCGCTGCGGACGACGTTGACCAGCCAGGTGTTGAGCGAGTGACCGGACCGAGCCGCGAACTCCTCGGCCTTGGCCTTGACCGACTCGGGCAGCCGGAGGGTGATCCGCGCGATGCCGCCCTCCTCCTCGTCCTCCGCGCTCGGTGGTGCGGGCGGTGCGGGCGGAGCGGGGGGCGCGGGTGGGCCGGCGAGGCGGACGTCGACGCCACCGGTCGGCATCTCCGCGGTGATCTCGCTGGCGGCCTGGGAGATCGCCTCCATGAGGGCCAGTCGGGCCGCGGGGTCGAGTGCGAAGGTGAGTCGCTCGGCAGCGGCGTGCGCCTCGGGTCCGGCAGCCTCGGCGGCCGCGAGCAGGTCACGGCGCAGGCTGTCGACGTACGGCGTGATGTCCATGTGCACCAAGATGACACCATAGTGACGTCACGTCAAGCGGAAAGTGATGTCATCTGGCGTCACGTGACACCACGCGACCCTTGTATGGTCCCCCGAAGGGGTGACAGGGCCCTGTTTGCGCCGGGTTTGCGGTGGTGCACGCGGGGGCACCGCGTCCGATGGCCATGGGGCCACCGAGCCAGAAGGGACCAGAGATGTCCGTTTCCGCCGTCATGCCCGCGGTGACCGCCATGGCCAGCGACAGCATCATCGACGCCACCGCGGTCGACTACCTGATCATGGCCATGTACTTCGTGGTCGTGCTCGGGATCGGGCTGCTGGCGCGACGGCAGGTGTCGAGCTCGGTGGACTTCTTCCTCTCCGGGCGGTCGCTGCCGGCGTGGGTGACCGGACTGGCGTTCATCTCCGCCAACCTCGGCGCCGTCGAGATCATGGGCATGTCGGCCAACGGTGCGCAGATCGGCATCCCGACCGTGCACTACTTCTGGGTGGGCGCGATCCCGGCGATGCTCTTCCTCGGCGTCGTGATGATGCCCTTCTACTACGGCTCGAAGGTCCGGTCGGTGCCGGAGTTCATGCGGCGCCGGTTCGGGACGGGCGCCCACCTGGTCAACGCGCTGTCGTTCGCGATCGCCCAGCTGCTCATCGCGGGCATCAACCTCTACCTGCTGGGCTCGATCATCCAGGCACTGCTCGGCTGGCCCCTGGTGGTTTCCCTCATCGTCGCCGCGGTGATCGTGCTGTCCTACATCACCCTGGGCGGCCTGAGCGCCGCGATCTACAACGAGGTGCTGCAGTTCTTCGTGATCGTGGCCTCGCTGGTGCCGCTGACGATCATCGGCCTGCACCGCGTCGGCGGTTGGGACGGTCTCACGCAGAAGATCACCGATGCCGCCAACGCCCACCCAGACGTGATCGCGCCCGCCGACCAGCAGCTGAACTCCTGGCCCGGCAACGCGCTGACCGGCTTCGAGTCGGACTTCTGGTCGGTCGTCGGCATCGTCTTCGGCCTCGGCTTCGTGCTCTCCTTCGGCTACTGGACGACCAACTTCGTCGAGGTGCAGCGGGCGATGGCCTCCAACTCGATGTCCTCGGCGCGCAAGACGCCGATCATCGGCGCCTTCCCGAAGATGTTCGTCCCGTTCATCACGATCTTCCCCGGCATGATCGCGGCGGTCCTGGTCTCCGAGATCGCCCGCACCAAGGCAGGGGAGACGGTGCCGGGCGGCGCCTCGGGTGACGTCACGTTCAACGACTCGCTGCTCTATCTGATGAGAGACATCTTGCCGAACGGCCTGCTCGGCGTGGCCATCACCGGCCTGCTGGCGGCGTTCATGGCGGGCATGGCGGCCAACATCTCGGCGTTCAACACCGTGCTCAGCTACGACCTCTGGGAGACCTACGTCGTCAAGGAACGCACGGACGACTACTACCTGCGCGTGGGCCGGCTCGCCACCGTCGGGGCCACGGTGATCGCGATCTTCACCGCCGGACTCGCGTCGAACTTCTCCAACATCATGGATTACCTCCAGGTCCTCTTCGGCTTCTTCAATGCGCCGCTGTTCGCGACCTTCATCCTCGGCATGTTCTGGAAGCGGATGACCGCGGCCGCCGGGTGGATCGGCCTGTCGGCCGGCACCATCGCGGCGATCATCACCGCGATCCTGTGCGAGGACACCCTCGGCAGCCTCAGCGTCGGTGTGATCCCGTTGGGTGGTCAGGGTGCGGCGTTCCTGGCCGCGTCGGTGGCCTTCATCGTCGACATCGGATTGAGCGTCGCGGTCTCGCTGGTGACCGCGCCCAAGCCCGCCGAGGAGCTCAAGGGTCTCGTCTACTCCGAGACTCCCAAGGAGGACAGGACCGATCCCGAGGAGCACACTTTCCCGTGGTATCGCCGTACCATCCCGCTCGCCGTGATCGCCCTGGTCATGGTCATCTGCCTGAACATCGCGTTCTGAGGAGGACTGAGAGATGACGGAGCAGACCCCCTCGACCCAGACCAAGCAGACCGCCGGTGCGCTCGACATCCGCAACATCATCGGCGGGCTGATCGGCGCGTACGGCGTGATCCTGCTGCTGATGGGCCTCTTCGGCGACAAGGAGTACGACAAGACCGGCGACGTCAACGCCAACCTGTGGGCGGGCCTCGCGATGGTCATCTTCGCCGCGGCGTTCCTGATCTGGGCGTGGGTGCGGCCCACCGTGGTCCCCGACCATGTCGAGTCGCCAGACTCTGACCGCCCGCCCGGGCACTAGCGACGCTCTACTCACGCGGGTGCCTTCCCGACGGGGGTTTCGACACCGTCGGCGCTGGGGCGCCTCCGGGCTCAACCACCGTCCGGTTGAGCCGCGAGCGCAGCGAGCGTGTCGAAACCAGCCGACTCGGGAGTCGCGCAAAGCCAACGCCGCCTAGCCCGAGGCGAGTCCGACGTCTCGGTCGAGGTCCTTGGGGGTGTAGACGACGACGCCATCGATCGTGCGGTCCTGGCTGCGGTAGAGGTCGATGGTGAGAGGGCAGCCGTTCTGGACGCCCTCGGGCCGCGGGTCGATCTCGATCCGTAGCACCGCCCGCCCCTGCGTCCCGTCGGGATGGGGTACGCCGCACAGCGACTCGGGGATCAGGCTGGTCCGCACCGTCAGTCGCGGCATGCCGTTCGGCGTGGGCGCCGTGGTGCGTGCGGTCTCCGCGATGGTCGTCATCAGCTCACCCCACCGAGCCGGGTCGATGGCCGCGACGTGGTCGAGGTGCCACGGGTCCCAGCCGTCGACGACGATCGTGACCGTCCGGGCGAACTCCGGCGGCGGTCCGCCGAGTGCGAAGCCGACGAACTGCCACGCGTCGGAGCGGAAGCCGTAGAGCGCGTCGCAGTTGGTGCCCGACGGCACCGCCGTACGCACGGTCACCGTCGCGCCGTCCTGGACGAGTTGACCGGCCGCGGGCTCGGAGCCGAGCACCAGTCCGTCCGGCTCGCACGCACGCACCGGGCGGAGGACGACGTCGTACCCCTGGGCTTCCAGCTGTTGCTGCGCCCGAGCACCGTCCAGCGCGAACAGCGACGGCATCGGCTCGGGCGCGGGGCGGTAGGTCAGCGCCACGACGGTACCTACGACGACGCCCACCAGTCCGAGCGCGACCAGCGGCCCGGTCAGCCGACGGGGCTCGGGGGTGCCGGCGATCGCCCGTTCGATGGCCTCGTGGACCAGTGGGTCGGGGTCCTCCGCCCGGCCGATCGCCCGGCGTTGCTCGACCAGGACCCGATCGACACAGTTGCCCGCCTCGCCCTCGGCGCAGCCGCAGAGCACGGCATGCTCGACGAGCCGGCCGTAGCGTGCCGCGACGTACTGGTCGAAGTCCACGGGCCCTCCGTGGGCAGCCTACGTCCGTACGGCAGCGATGGCTCCAGCCAACTGGTTACGTCGATCGTCTGGGTGGACTGGGAGGTGACTCAGAGGTCGAAGAGGGAGCTCGACTCGTTGATGTCGACGTCGGTCTTCGGGGTGTGCGCCTCGCCCGAGGTGGCGGGCTTCGGCTTCTCCTCGGCCTCCGGCTCGGGCTCGGCGGGGGGCGCTGCTGCGGGGGTCTCGACAGGCTCGACCGGCGGTGGCGGGGTCTGACTCGCGGGTGCGACCGCCTCAGGTGCGGCGATGTCGAAGAGCGAGCCGGTGTAGGTCTCGCCCATCGCCGCTTCGGCCGCCGGGGTGCTGGCGGCCGCCGGGGCTGCGGTGGTCTCGACGGGCTCGATCGGCGGCGCCGACGTCGCTGCGACCGGCTGCTCGTCGGGCTCGATGTCGAAGAGCGAGCCGGTGTACGTCGCGCCCGACGCCGGTTCGGCCGCCTCGGCTGGGGTGGTCTCGACGGGCTCGACCGTCGATGGCTGGGCGGCGCTCGCTGGCGCGGGCTGCTCGTCGGGCTCGATGTCGAACAGCGAGCCACCGGTGGCGACCGGTGTCGGCGCGGCGG
>ERZ761607.2807-NODE-2807-length-18062-cov-7.711168_pt1 | contig 18062 bp, 13 predicted proteins | sample MGYA00511164_ERZ761607 | MGnify/ENA primary metagenome ERZ761607 (study PRJEB28899, sample SAMN02445080) | bioreactor sludge metagenome | biome: EBPR sludge | place: Australia: Brisbane, Thorneside Wastewater Treatment Plant | collected 2011-06-22 ...
ACATGCGCCGACTATGCGCCCAAGGCGTATAGTCGTCAAGCTGTTCCCTTCTTCCCCGCCGATTTCTTCCAAACGGCGGTTGAAAGGCGTTTTCAGGTCTGGGCATGGGTAGACTTCGCCGGGCCGGCGAGCCGATTTTTGCGGAAATGCGCTTTAGAGCCTGTGCAAAAACTAACTCCTTGATTTATATGACTGTCGATTCGGGCTTTCAGCCGGTTTTTGGCCTACACAGTAGGATATGGCCTAGCCCAGGAAAAATTTTTCTTAAAAATCAATGAAGAGTTTTTCGACAGTCTCTTAATTTCCGTCATTCCATCCAGGTTTGAGCCGCTCTATCGTGGGCCTCATGCCGGGACTTCCCCGGATAATTTCAGAGGGCTTGAACATGAACGAACAATCTGTCAGACAAATCGGCGATGAGATCGCGGTGGAAGATAGCTGTTGTCTTTGTTGTCGCGAACGGCGGCGGTGCGTGAAGCGGCTTCGGCGTCAATTGAAAAAGGTTTGGAGCGATTTGTTGATGCTCGATGCGCCGAACGATCTGACTCACGACGGCGCCCAGCGGATGGTCGGCGGTTGATAGGCTGTGCAAGAACCCCTCGCCCGCAAGCGGGAGAGGGGCAGGGGTGAGGGTGTTTTTTCAATCAGTTAGCCTGTGGGAGGTTGGGAGAATGAAGCGTTCGACGAAGGCGGAGAGATGGTTTGATGAGGGTATGCAGCGCCTTGAAGCAGGCGACCTACAGGGTGCATTCGCTGCTTTCGAGCAAGCGGAGGTGCTTTATCACGACCTCATCAAAGACAACCAATTCCAGTATCTTTCCAACTTGGCTGCGGCTTTCGGGAACGAGGGTATCGCCCTCCGTGCCCTGAAGTATCCCAAGGAAGCCCTCGCCCACTTTGAGAAGGCCACTGAGCTTCTCCGAGCGATGATCAACGAAGGCCAGCCGCAACACCACCCAGAATTGGCCTTCACCCTCATACATGAGGGTACCGCCCTCTACGCACTAGACCGCCACGAGGAAGCCCTCGCTCGCTTTGAGGAGTCCGCCGGGATTTACCACACTTTGATCGAGGCCGAGCGAGCACAATACCATCTCCTAGGCTTAGCCCACGCCCTGACTGCATGGGGTAACGCCCTCCTCGCTCTAAATCGCAGAAAGGAAGCACTTACTCGCCACGAGAAGGCCGCTGAGATTTTCCGAGACCTGAGCGGCAAAGACCCGCGATACCGCTTAGACTTGGCCTCCCACCTAGGAAGCGAAGGCACTACTTTCTACGCCCTGAAGCGCCCCAGAGAAGCTCTCGCCTGCTTTGAGGAGGCCGCTGAACTTCTCCAATCGCTGATCAACGAAGCCCAGCCGCTGCACCGCCTGGTCTTGGCCGCGATCCGGATGAATGGGGGGGTCGCCCTTAGCGACCTTAATCGCCCCGGAGAAGCCCTCGCCCGCTTTGAGGAGGCTGCCAAGATTTTCCGAGACACGATCGGCGAAGGCCAGCCACAGTACCGCTTGGGCTTGGCCCTTGCCTTAGTGAACAATGGTATCGCTCTCTACACCCTGAATCGCCCTGGAGAAGCTCTCGCCCGCTTTGAGGAGGCCGCTGAACTTCTCCAAGTGCTGATCAACGAAGGCCAGCCGCAGCACCGCCCAGACTTGGTCGTCACATTAATCAACACGGCGACGGCTTGCGCGGATATGGTGGACGGGCTGGAAACCGCCATTTCCCACCTTGATCGCGCTTTGGCGGTGTGGGAGGGGGCTGAAGCGATGCCGGCGGTCGCCCTCGACACCGCGCCCCGCCTCGCCACCCTGATTCATCGAACCCGAATGGTCGCCGGTTTTGCGGCGCGGGTCGAGCGGTTGGCGCAGCAGGTCGCCCGCGCCCTGGGCGGTGTCACACCCGAAAATTTGGAGCAGTTCTATCCCTTAGCGGAGCAGGCGTTCACCGTTCTGCTCAACGCCGCCCTCGACCAAAAAGTATGGGATTTGGCCTTGACCGTGATCGGGACGGCGCGCGCCCAGCGCCTGGCGAAGCTGGCGCAAGCGGACCTGCTGCGCCGCGCCGCGCGGGAAGACGACCCCGCCGCGCTGCGCGAATACCGCGAGGCCATTCGCCGGTTCGCCGAACTGGAAATCCTGCTCAATACCGGGGCTGGACCCGGCAGGGAAGGGACTGCGAGCGGTCGTGGCAGCGACGAGGATGCGGGCCAGCAATACCAGATGCTGTATAACGAATACACCGCCCTGCGCGGCAAGCTCGACAAGCTGGAACAGACGCTGCGGGAACAGGGCCTCTTGCCCGATCTGGGTGTGGGTCTGTTCGACGGCGTCGGGCTGCGGCAAAAGCTCCCACCGCAAGCGGCGCTGCTGTTGTTGGTTCAAGTCCAAGAGCCGCCCGCGAATCTCGTGGTGGTGCTGACCCGCGACGGCGGCCACGCGGTGCTGATGGAAGGAGGGTCGGCTTGGACCGCGCGGCTGGATGACATCACACGCGCCCTGAAAGGTAGAGGGCGCGCGCTGCGCGACGGCCCCGGTGCGGACGCGCGAGCCTTGGGCGCGAGCGGAAGCGCCAGCGCCGCGCCGCAAGAGCCGGTGGACGCCCAAGCCGAGGCGCTGACCGAGACGCTGGCCGAGCAGTTCTGGCAACCGATCCAAGGCGTCTTGGGCGACGGGGCGAAAACCGTTTGGTTGCTCCCCACCGGCGATCTGCACGGTCTGCCCTGGCAGGCCAGCGCCCCGCCGGACTGGCGCTGCCGGCTCGCGCCCGCGCCCTGGTTCGTGCGGCAGGCGCTGGACCGGGCGCCCGACCCCACGCCGCTTCGCCCGACCGCCGCCGCCCCGCTGGGCGCGCTGACCTACGCCGCGCCCCATAGCGATAAGGAACTACTCCACATGCCCTTGGAGGAGCGCGGGATGCGGGCCATCTGGGAGGACGCCGCACGGTCCCTCGCCGGGCTGGACCAAAAATTCGAGCCGCGTCCCGCCTTCATCGCCCTCGCCGGGCACGGCGACAGCGACGCGGCCATCCCCGGCGCGGCGCGGATTTGGGTGGGGCGCGAGGGCGCGGAGCCGCGCCATGTGGGATTCGGCGAATTGTGGAGCGCCTCGCTTCCGCACCTCCTGTCCCTCTACCTCTCCAGTTGCGTCGTGGGGCGAACCCTCGAGGTCAACGGCGAACCGCTGGGACTGATCAGCGCCGGCCTGCTGCGCGGCGCGCGCTATCTGGTGGGGTGGAGCGTACCGGTGGACGACTTGGGCGCGGCGCTGTTTGCGCTGCTGTATCACTCGATCTGGCGCGACTGTGCCGACCCCGAAGAGGCGCTGATCCGCGCCCGAAATGCTTTCCTGACCGGAGACTGGCCCGCCGCCGCCGTGGAGCGGGCGCGACCCCTGCTGGCTGGCCATCTGCGCGACTTGCTGGTGGAGTGGATCGAAACCGACGACTGCCAGACAGAGCGCAAGGAGCTTCTGCGGAAGACGTTGAGCGGCCTGCACGAAGACGCCGACGAATCGCCCGGCACGCTCGAAAGCTGGCAAAAGCAGCTTGACGCATGGTGGTGCGAGAGGGACTTGGAGGCCGCCCAGGCCGCCGCCGAGCCACTCGCCGCCCGGATTCTCGACCGCCGCGCCCGGTTCACGTTCCGCTATATCGGCCATTTCGCCTTGGGCTTCGGCTCGACCGGCCATCCGCCCGCCGATGGCTAGGCCCTGAAATCGCACGACCCGCCACTTCGAATAATGGGAGAAAACGCCATGCCCGCCGATTCCAGCATCTCGATTCTTGGCCGCATCGCCGCCGCGATCAAACCCGATCCGAATAACTACGCTAATGGACGCGATTACTACGGTTCGCCGGTTCACACGGCGTTGGAGTGGCCAGAAAACGATAATTCATGGCCGAAAATTCGGCGGGAATATCTGTTCGACAAAACAGGTCGATTAACACCATTTCCGCACAACTACAAACCGTCTGACCCAAAAAAAATGCCTGACGCAAAAAAGCATGATTTGCCCGTCACATTTTTTTATGAAATTATTCGACTTCTTCAACGTACTGAAATAAATCAGGAAGCTTTTCCAAAGCATTGCGCCAATTATTATAACGCTGAATTTACAGGCAGCGCAGCCAAAACGATGCGCAATCATGCAAGAAGATGGTTTTTTCATTGCTATGCGTTTCTTCTTGGTCAAGAAATTATTAGAAATAACATCACTGTAGATCAATTGAAACCAATTTCTAGTGATCTACCATCGAAAAAGACTATTACAGAAGCTCAACATGAATATTACATGAAAACTGCCTATAAGAAATACTGCAAGCCTTCAAGAGAACTATTTGATGGGAATGCCGCTTTGCGATTCAGCGATCAGGAAAAATTTAATAAGAACCCGATCCTGTCTGGTCCGCGCTTCATGACGAACATTTTTGGATTATCTTTTAGTTACGATGTTGCTAACAAGGAAGCGACGCGCCTTAACATAGGTACAGGTGTTGATTTTCGGAATGAAGATTTTCTAAAGGAAACCCAACATAGAGAGACTAAAGAGAAAGAGGAGCTTGATTTTGAAAAAGGCGGCTGCAAGAATGCCGCTGCTCTTTTCATCTTCTGTGCGGCGGCGGAGCAGGCGATTTTGGAAAAAAATTGTTGTAATCCATTGGCAAAAGAGGAGGAAATCTTTCGGACAGATCTATTGCATCTTATTTTAAAAGGCGCCACCATGTTAAACATCCAACGCATCCAGCAAATTCTTGACGAAACTATAGAAGCCATTCGTAATGGAGAGGGTGGCCCAACGACTCGGGATGGCTCAACGACTCGCTTCGCAAGCAATCTATCTGATGTTAGTGATATACGGACTTTTATAAACCGAAGATGCCCGAAAGAACCCGATAGCGTTCATGAGTTCAGGTCGCTGCACATCGTGATCCCAAACGAAAGTCGCAGTTTGCCGGAGAGCGTTATCGAATTAAAATTTCACTTCTTCGATATCAATAAACAAGAACTCTCTTTTCATTATATCGAATCTTATAGCTGTGATAATGAATTTGAAAAACCGGCCGATGGTTATTACTTTATGCCAGGATCAGACAACTCTCTTTCCGAAAGCGAGTATCTGTCGTGCGTAGTAAAGATTAGAATGGTCCTTGATCCAAAAGACGAAACGACCGCGCACGTGGTGGCTGTGCTATATAAGCCCTGATATGAATTTTAACGGATATTGATTTTTGACTCGTAAACCGGATTAAACCAAAGCGGAAATCCGGCGTTTTTCCCTTCGAAAAAATCCTTCATCTCCAACCCCTCTCCCGCCAGCGGACGAGGGGCTATCCTTGAATCCCAGCAAAAGCGGCTGCCGTCACGCTGGTTCCTGAACCAATCTCTCGATTTCCGTCTTTTATCCTCGATTTTCCGTTATGGACGAGCGCGGTCCTCGCCGTGGAAAATTCTCACCACGATTTTCCACCGGGAGCAACCGCCATGATCCCCGAAATGCAAACGATTCAAGCGAATTTGGCGCTGGGCTTGATCACGGAACGTGAAGCCGAAGAACTCTGTTTCCTGGTCGAGTTGGTTGATCGTGACTATCGCCTGTCAGAATCGGAATCCCTCGCCATTAATCCCAAGATGGCGGAACCGAAGACGGAAACAGAGATGCCGGATGGAAATTGCCCCTAATTTCCGTCTTTTCAAAAAAATTCCGCCTTTGATCTAATGTTCGGGAACTGACGAATGGAGGATTCAGGATGCGTTCACCACTCTTGATCGGCTGTGTTTTGGCTTTGGCCGCCACTGGCTGCAATGATCTGCCCGCGAAACTCGATTTGTACGAGAAACCGTTTGCCGCCATCGCGATTGGCGATAGCCGTGGCCGGCTGATCGAAATGATGGGATCGCCCAATGCTATCAATAGCTTGGCAATCCCGATGGTCCAACTGGAAGAATTGATCTGGAGGTCGCCCGCGAATCTACGTCTCTATAGCGTTTTTATTGTCCAAGACCGTGTCGCCATGAAGCGAGTTGTTCAATGATCGTCATCGGAGCCTAGCGTCATGAAAAATTATTTTGGCTTTGGCAAGAAAGATCTTCAGATTCAAAACCAGGTGCCTGACTGCCGAAAGGAATTGGTGGAACTTCGAAATGAGGCCGGCCTTCTCGGGCGATGGAAGGCTAATAAGAGACTGACGGAAATTACCCAAGACGCTCTCGTCGATGCCGAGGGCCGGTTCATCAGGGCAAAGGCGAACACGGCGATTACTACCATTACCGTCGTGGAGGCGGCTCTCAGAGCAAGTATAGCCTCAAAAGCCATGCCGACGATTGGTGCTCTAGGCACCAACCTAAAGACCGCGACGGCCACGGTGCAGCAACAGCTTACTGCCGCTTGCGTCGCGGAACTTCTCGCCAACCAGAGAAATTTAGCCGACTGTGTTGATGCCGTGATGGAACGGCTTAATCAAGGCTTGATTTCTCCAGATGAGGCGAATGAGATGATCAATGCCATTCGATACTTGGCTCAATATGACAACGAGCAAGCCATGAAATGCACCGGCATGGCCAAGGAAGCTGTTCAATCCCTGTTTGAGTCCGGAATCAATGGCATCGCGAACGCGAAAGATCAAATCAAGTAGAGGACAGAACGATGAGCGTCAAGCTGATGATGAAAATAATCGACCACGAGCAACAGGTGCTTCGGGAGATGACCGAGGCGATGGCCATGCAATCCTCGAAACCACAACCGTTTGATTGCTGTGGCGGACCCTCCCAGCAGATCGAGAGCGCGATGCAGCATTTTTTACGCGGATCGGCTGAAACCCTGTCCAAGCTGCAAGCCATCGAAAACGATGTTCGAGAGATGAAATCTGCTCGAAAGGAAAACTCTCCCTCGATCATTGAAGGCGAAGTGATTATGGAAGAACAATCGCCAGAGAATCATTGAATCGACGACTTGTAGTCACCTTGCAAGCCGGGTTAAAGCGAAGCGGAAACCCGGCATTTTGCTGCTTGAACAATCCAGCGATTTCCAAAAATGAAGTTACCCGGCCTGGCTCCCACGCTCCAGCGTGGGAGCCCCAGCCATCGCGATGCTCCGGCATCGTGGGCCGCTGGAGCGGCCCGAGCGGCATTCCCACGCTGGAGCGTGGGAACGAGATATAGGTAATACCAATTCTGAATAAGTTTTCGTCATTCCCGCGAATGCGGGAATCCAGGCCAGCCGCTGAAAAACTGGATACCCGCTTTCGCGGGTATGACGAACAGTATGGTTTTTGATCTGAAAAAGATAAAACCTATCGGGAAACGGTATAAGGTCTTTGCTGGAAATAGCCTCCCCTCATCCCCGTCCCCTCTCCGACCCACGGACGGGGGGCTATCCTTGAACTCTGGCCAAAACGGCTGCCGTCATGCCATGCGCTGACCCGGCATCATTCTCGATTTCCGTCTTTCCGCTCTCGATTTCCGTCATGGACCGGCACAGTCCACACTGTGGAAAATCGGCTTGTCATTCCAACCCTCAGGAGAGACTCCGATGAGCTGTTTTAACCGGTGTGAGAAATTGCTTTGTCGCTTGGGAGGATACTCCCCGACGGAAGTGGAAGGATCGCAAGATATCGTGCGCATTCTGCGTATTGGGTCGGGCGTTTCAGTTGCCGCAATTTTCGCAGCCTTGAATTGGGCGATTGCCGGCTGGACTTTTTCTGGTGGCATGGATTCATCGGTGAGATATGCCGTAGCAGCATTCTGCGCCATTTTGGGGGTCATTCTGGTCTGCGTGTTCGATTCGAGCTTCGTTTACTTTCTGGATACTAAGCGGCCAGGATTATGGGGTTCCATCAAAGCGTCTAGCTATGCGGTCATTCGAGTGGGATTGATCCTGATGATCAGTAGCGTCACATCGCAAGCGATTATCCCCTTGCTCCTACAAAATGAGCTTGCGGGCCATGCGTTGAAGATGCGTGAAGCGAACGAGAAGAACCGTAACGCTGATTTGGCGGCTCAATATAACACGGCAGGGAAACAATCGGCGCTTGAGATTGCCTCCGTCGAAATTGAGCAATGGAAGAAGGCGGTCGAAACCTTGCCTCAGCCTATTCAAAGCCACTTGGCGAGCGCGGAGAATTGCTGGCAGCAATATAACGCGAGAAAGATAGCCTTGATACGGCAGGGTCTGCCACGCAAAAAAGCCAGCGCCCAACTTCAAGGGGAGGCGCAGCGCTGTAGCTACCAAATGCAGACTGCCAGGAAAGAGAGGGACGACTATTTTGCCAGTGCCCAAGAGCAACTCAAGGCGGCGATTCAGAGGAAAAATAAGGCCATCGCTGAACTCGATCAAACGAAGAGCGCGATTGAGCAGAAAACCGCTGAGGTTTCAAGGATCGAGAAAGACAGCTATACGCCGACCTCGGCGGTGGTCCTGGCGGACCTGCTCGAAAAAGAGCCGGCGGCGAAGTACAAATGGGCGATGATCACCGGCGTATTGATGGCGGTCGAACTTTTGTTCCTCCTGATCAAACTGCAAGCCGGCCAAACGGTCATTGGCAAGCAAATCGCCGCCAATCGTCTCAAGCAGGAATGGGCTATCGAGCAAGGCATAGAACAGAGCCAACACGATTACGCGATTCGGGGGATGCTGAACGCCGCCTCGCTACGGGCCGCCGAAGCCGGAATCGCCAGCCCGAATGTTATTCAAACATTTGAGCAGACGCTGACCCATTACCTGCAAGCCTTGGCGCCCCTGGAAGCTTGCCGGGCGACCATCAGCACCATGGTACTCAATGCGACCGAGGTGGAAAGACACCAGCGCGAGTATATGCAGCTTGCGGGGCTGATCGGCCAACTTTGGACTTCAGCGGTGCGGAAGGCGGCGGAAATTTTGGTTACGCCGGATGCTTCGCGCCCCGGACAGCGGGGTGTCTTCGGGTGGACGCTGCCCCCCAAGGGCAAGCCAAGCCCCCCCAAGGGCGGCGATCAAGTGCATTAAGCCTGAGCAGCGGCCGGATAGAAGGTGGCTCGCCCGGTCTATCGCAATCTGGGCGATTGAAACTCACCCACAACCCCTCTCCCAGTGGGAGAGGGGAGTTTTTGCACGGCGTCTCATACCAATTCTGAATAGGTTTTCGTCATTCCCGCGAATGCGGGAATCCAGGCAGCCGCTGAAAAACTGGATACCCGCTTTCGCGGGTATGACGAACAGTGTGGTTTTTGATCTGAAAAAGATAAAACCTATCGGGAAACGGTATCACTTATCGCCCTCCCGCCGTCCCGCCCGCTTGCGTTCGTGTTCGAGCAACAGCTTCTTGCGCACGCGGATCGACTTGGGCGTGACCTCGACCAGTTCGTCGTCGTCGATGAACTCCAGCGCCTGTTCCAGACTCATCCGCACCGGCGGGGTCAGCAGAATGTTCTCGTCCGAACCCGCCGCGCGGATATTGGTCAGTTGCTTGGCCTTGAGCGGGTTGACCACCAGATCGTTGTCGCGGGAATGGATGCCGACGATCATGCCCTCGTACACCTCGTCGCCGGGGCCGACCATCAGCCGTCCCCGCTCCTGCAAGTTGAACAGGGCGTAGGCCAGCGCCTTGCCGGTGGAATTGGCGATCAACACCCCGTTGATCCGCGCGCCGATGGCGCCTTTCTTCGCCGGTCCGTAGCGGTCGAATACGTGGTAGATCAGGCCGGTGCCGGAGGTGGCGGTCAGAAACTCGGTCTGGAAGCCGATCAGGCCGCGCGCCGGAATCAGATAATCCAGCCGCACCCGCCCTCTGCCGTCGGGCTGCATGTCCAGTAACTCGCCGCGTCGCTCGCCGAGCTTTTCCATGATCGCGCCTTGATGTTGCTCCTCCACGTCCACCGTCAACTGCTCGTAGGGCTCGCAGGGTTCGCCGTCGATTTCGCGCACGATCACCTCCGGGCGCGACACCGCCAGTTCGTAGCCCTCGCGACGCATGTTCTCGATCAGGATGGACAGATGCAGCTCGCCCCGGCCCGACACCTTGAATTTGTCCGGGTCGTCGCTGTCCTCGATCCGCAGCGCCACGTTGTGAATCAGTTCCCGGTACAGCCGCTCGCGCACCTGGCGGCTGGTGACGTACTTGCCCTCGCGCCCGGCGAAGGGCGAGGTGTTGACCTGAAAGGTCATGTTCATGGTCGGCTCGTCCACCTTGAGCGGCGGCAGCGGCTCGACCGCGTTGGGGTCGCACAGCACGTCGGAAATGCCCAGTCCGTCCACCCCGGTGAAGGCGATGATGTCGCCGGCGGCCGCTTCGGGAAACTCGATCCGCTCCAAACCCTGAAAACCGAGGATTTGCAGGATGCGGCCGGCGCGGCGGTTGTCGTTCGGGTCGAGGATGACGACGGGGGTGTTGGTCCTGATCTTGCCCCGGCGAATGCGGCCGATGCCGATGACGCCGACGTAGCTGTTGTAGTCCAGCGAACTGACCTGAAGCTGAAACGGCCCGGTGGGATCGACCTCGGGGGGGGGAACGTGGCGGACGATGGTTTCGAACAGCGAAGTCATGTCGCCGGAACGCACGCTCTCGTCCAGCCCGGCGTAGCCGTGCAGCGCCGAGGCGTAGATCACTGGAAAGTCCAGTTGCTCGTCGGTCGCGCCCAATCGGTCGAACAGGTCGAAGGTGCGGTCCAGCACCCAATGCGGGCGGGCGCCGGGCCGGTCGATCTTGTTGATCACCACGATGGGCTGGAAACCCATGGCGAAGGCTTTCTGGGTGACGAAGCGGGTTTGCGGCATCGGGCCGTCCACCGCGTCCACCAGCAGCAGCACCGAATCCACCATCGACAGCACCCGCTCGACCTCGCCGCCGAAATCGGCGTGGCCGGGCGTGTCCACGATGTTGATGCGATAGTCACGCCAGCGCAGGGCGGTGTTCTTGGCCAGGATGGTGATGCCGCGCTCCCGTTCCAGGTCGTTGGAGTCCATCACCCGTTCCACCGGAGCGCCCCGGTGACCGAGCGTGCCGGATTGCTGCAAGAGTTTATCCACCAGGGTGGTCTTGCCGTGGTCCACATGGGCGATAATGGCGATGTTGCGGAGTTGTTCGATCACGATGTGTTCCATCGGGCGGAAACGGGCAGGGCATTATAGCCGGGACGCGGGTTGGCCGAACCGATGTCGCCAGGTTCGAAAAACGCGGGCGGTGGAAACGACAAAGCCCCGCGTAGCGGGGCTTTGACCCAATCGGCTTTGGTGGGAACGTTATTTTACCGCGAGTTTCTTGACCATCGTGGCCTGGGGACCCTTGGGTCCGGCCTTGACGTCGAACTCGACCTTTTGGTTTTCCGCCAGGGTTCGGAACCCCTTGCCCTCGATGACTGAGTAGTGGACGAACACGTCGCTGCTGCCGTCCTCGGGGGCAATGAAACCGAAGCCCTTGGCTTCGTCAAACCACTTCACAGTACCAGTACGCATCAACACACAACCTCAAGGCAATAATTTCCTTGTTGCCGACGCTTGGAGTGCCAGATCCCGGCGGGAACCCTGGGCATCCAAGGGGGGCCGACGTTGGGCGCTCGAAGGTTGGCAACCTCAGGCCCGCGGCGGAAAGTACGCGAAAGCCCCGCTTTCCGCAAGTGGATTTTATGATCCGTGCCCAATTGGCGCTTCAACATGGTCAATGTTGAAACGACGGCGTGCGCCGCGCTGGCTGGAATGGCCATCCTTGGGTCAATGAATTGTTGGGTATCTTTGTGGAAAAACTGCTCGCCATTTTGTCCGCCCGCTTGTCGGAATGCCCGACCCGCGACCGGGCCGCGTTCGCCCGTCGCTTGCGCGGTCTGCGTCAGCGCCTGCGCGACGGCAAGCCGATCGATCAGGACCTGGAGCCACTGACCGCCGAGGTGGACGCCGCCGCCGTCCGCCTGCGCGAGCGCCGCGCCGCGCTGCCAACGCCTGAATTCGACGACAGCCTGCCGATCAATGCCCACCGCGCCGCCATCGCCGCCGCCATCCGCGCGCATCAGGTCATCGTCCTGTGCGGCGAAACCGGTTCCGGCAAGACCACCCAGTTGCCGAAAATCTGCCTCTCGCTCGGCTTGGGCGCGGCGGGATTGATCGGCCACACCCAGCCGCGCCGCATCGCCGCCCGCTCGGTGGCGGCGCGGATCGCGGCGGAACTGGGGACGACGGTCGGCGGCCAGGTGGGCTACAAGGTGCGCTTTTCCGACCGGACCGGACCGGATGCGCTGGTCAAGCTGATGACCGACGGCATCCTGCTGGCGGAAACCCAGAGCGACCGCCAGTTGGATCAGTATGAGGTGATCATTCTCGACGAGGCCCACGAGCGCAGCCTGAACATCGATTTCCTGCTGGGCTACCTCAAGCGGCTGTTGCCGCGCCGACCCGACCTGAAACTGATCATCACCTCGGCGACCATCGATCCCGAACGCTTTTCCCGCCATTTCGACCACGCGCCGATCATTGAAGTGTCGGGGCGCGCCTGGCCGGTGGAGGTGCGTTACCGGCCGCTGCTGGCGGTGGATGAGGACGAACGCGACCGCGACTTGCAGCAGGCGATTCTGGACGCGGTGGACGAGGTGTGGAAGGAAGGGCCGGGTGATATTTTGATTTTCTTGTCGGGCGAGCGGGAAATTCGCGAAACGGCGGAAAGCCTGCGCAAGCACCATCCGCCGAATACGGAGATCCTGCCGCTGTATGCCCGGCTGTCCGCCGCCGAACAAGGTCGGGTATTCCAGCCGCACGGTCGCCCGCGCATCGTGCTGGCGACCAACGTGGCCGAAACCTCGCTGACCGTGCCCGGCATCCGCTACGTCATCGATCCGGGCACGGCCCGCATCAGCCGTTACAGCCCGCGTAGCAAGATTCAACGCCTGCCGGTGGAGAAGATTTCCCAGGCCAGCGCCAACCAGCGCGCCGGGCGTTGCGGGCGGGTGATGGCGGGCGTCTGCGTCCGGCTGTACGCGGAGGAGGATTTTCAAGCGCGCCCCGCGTTCACCGATCCGGAGATCTTGCGCACCCATCTGGCGGCGGTGATCCTGCAAATGTGCGCGCTGAGTCTCGGCCGGCCGGAGGAATTCCCGTTCGTGGACCCGCCGGACTCGCGCCAGATCAGCGACGGCTTTCGGCTGCTGTTCGAATTGCGGGCGGTGGACGAGCAGCGCCGCATCACCGACCTGGGCCGGCAACTGGCGAAATTGCCGGTCGATCCGCGCCTGGGGCGGATGCTGCTGGCGGCGCGAAAGGAAGGTTGCTTGCGCGAGACATCGATCATCGTCGCCGCGCTGGCGATTCAGGACCCGCGCGAACGGCCGTTGGAAAAGCAGCAGGCGGCGGACGAGAAGCATCGGCGGTTCCGCGACGAGTATTCCGATTTTCTGGCGCTGCTCAAGCTGTGGGAGTACTACCACGAGCAGGCGCGGCAACTTTCCAGGAACCAGTTGCGTAATCTCTGCCAGGTGGATTTTCTCTCCTTCGTGCGGATGCGGGAATGGCATGACCTGCATCAGGAGTTGCTGGGGCGGGTGACCGAGATGGGAATGCGGCTTAACGAGGAAGCCGCGCCCTACGCCAATCTGCACCGGGCGCTGTTGACCGGCTTGCTCGGCCATCTTGGCCTTAAGCAGGAGGACAACGCCTATCTGGGCGCGCGGGGCCGGAATTTTTATCTGTTCCCCGGTTCCGGCCTGTTCAAGAAACGACCGCGCTGGGTGGTCGCGGCGGAATTGGTGGAAACCACCCGGCTGTACGCCCGCACCGTGGCGCGCATCGAGCCGGAATGGGTGGAGGGCTTGGCCGAGCATCTGCTCAAGCGCAGCTATGCCGAGCCACACTGGGAAAAACGCTCGGCGCGGGTGACCGCCACCGAGCGGGTCACGTTGTACGGCCTGCCAATCATTGCCAATCGCCGGGTCGATTACGGCCCGCTCGATCCAACGCTGGCGCGTGACATTTTCATCCGCCAGGCGCTGGTCGAAGGCGAATTTCATTGCAAGGCGGCGTTTTTCGAGCACAACCGGCAACTGCTGGCCGAGTTGGAAGAGTTGGAGGTTCGCGCCCGCCGCGACCTGACCGCCGACGAGGAGACGCTCTACCACTTCTATGACGAGCGCATCCCCCAAGGCATTTACAGTGGTTCGGGGTTCGAAAGTTGGCGCAAACGGGCGGAACGCGAAAACCCGCGCCTGCTGTTTCTCGACCGGGCCGCATTGCTGGCGGAGGCGGGACCGGTGGCGGAGGGCGAGCGGTTCCCCGACCGTCTCGATCTCGACGGCTTGCAGTTGCCGCTGACCTATCGTTTCGCGCCCGGCGCGGACGATGACGGCGTGACGTTGACCGTGCCGCTGGCGGCGGTGAATCAGGTGGACTTGAAACGGCTGGACTGGCTGGTGCCGGGTCTGCGGGCCGAGCGGATGGCGGCCTTGCTGAAATCCTTGCCCAAGGCGCTGCGGCGGAACTTCGTCCCGGTACCCAATTACGTGCAAGCGTTGCTGGAGGTGATCGAGCCGGGCGCGCGGTCGCTGGTCGAAGCCATGACCGAAGACTTGCAGCGCATGACGGGGGTGCGAATTCCCGAGGAAGCGTGGAATCCGGAGGCGGTTCCCAGCCATTTACGGATGCGCGTTCAGGTCGTGGACGCCGAGGGGAAAACGCTGACGGTCGGGCGCGACTGGGCGGCGATTCAGGCCGAGTTGCGCGGCGAGGCGCGGGCCGGCTTCGCGGCGCTGCCGACCCCGGAGTTCGAGCGAGAGCGGGTGCGGGACTGGGATTTCGGCGCGTTGCCGGAAGAGGTCAGTTTCGTTCGCAACGGGATTCGGTTACGTGGCTATCCGGCCCTGATCGCGGAACCCGATGGGACGCTGGCGCTGCGCCTGCTGGATTCGCTGGCGGGGGCGGAAGCGGCGACCCGCGCCGGCTTGCGGCGGCTGATCGGTTGGCGACTCGGCCCGGTATTCAAGACGCTGGCGCGGGATTTGCCCCGGTTCCAGCGCATGACCCTGCACTCTATCGGCCTGGAGACCCAGGAGCAGTTGCGCGAGGATGTGATGAACGCCATTCTCGACCGCGCCTTTCTGGCCGACGGGCCGTTGCCGCGCGACCGGGCGGCGTTCGATGCCTTGTTGGAACGCGGCAAGGCCCGGCTGTCGGCCGCGACCAAGGAGGTTTGCGAAACGGCGGACGCCATTCTGGCGGCGTATCACGAAGTCCGCCGGGCGCTGGCCGACGAATCGCCGGTCTGGGCCGCGGCCATGGCCGATATCCGCGATCAACTGGCAAAGCTGGTTTATCCAGGCTTTCTCAGCCGGACGCCGGCGGAATGGCTGCCGCATTTGCCGCGCTATCTGCGCGCCATCACCCTGCGGCTGCAAAAACTCCGGCAGGCGCCGGACAAGGACCGCCAGCGGCGCGAAGAGATCGTCCGCCTGTGGGAGCCGTGCCGGCGGCAATGGGAGCGGAACGCCCAGCGGGAGAGGCAGGATCCCGAACTCATCCGGTTCCGCTGGCTGTTGGAAGAGTTGCGCGTCTCGCAGTTCGCCCAGGAGTTGAAGACCTTGCTGCCGGTGTCGGTCAAGCGGCTGGAGGAACAGTGGGGGAAGGTGAGGCAGGGATGAGGGTTCGCGCCTTCATCCCTCGCGCTCGAACGCCGTGGGGTCCGGTGCCGCCTTCGGGATGGGCGTCGTGAAAATGTCCAACCGCATCGCCTTGAGCATCGAGCCGCGCCCCTCGCGGCTTCTGCTCGCTTGCGGCGGTGGCGCTCACCTCCTGGCTGGCGTCGCCGTGCTCGTCGGCGGCGTTCCACCGTGGATCAAGGCTGGCTTCATCGTCGGCATCGCGTTGGCGCTGGTTCGGTTCGTCTGGCGATACGGCCATCGGCGGGGGCGCGGCTTCATCGCCCGCCTGGAACTGCTGGATGAGGCCTGGCGGCTGGAAACCGGCGATGGAACGCCGCATCGCGCCCGTTTGACCAGCGGTTACGCCCATCCCGGCATCGTCATCCTCAACTTTCGGCTGGAAAGCGGCGGGCGACGCTCATTGGCGTTGTTACCCGACGCGGTCGACTCCGAAACCTTGCGCCGGCTGCGGGTCTGGTTGCGCGTCCGGCGAGACGAAGATGAGGCGGATCCGCCCTGAACTCACTCGTCCCACAGCGGCGGCGCGTCCGCCCCGGCGAAATTCGCCGGCACCAACACCGTGTCCCGCACCGGCTCGGCCTCGTTGGCCCGTGGATAATCCAGGGTGTAGTGCAGGCCCCGACTCTCCTTGCGCGCCAGAGCGCAGCGAATGATCAAGTCGGCCACCTGCGCCAGATTGCGCAGTTCGATCAGGTTGCCGCCGATGCGGAAGTTGCCGTAGTACTCGCCGATCTCCCGCAGCAGCAACTCCACTCGGTGGCGGGCGCGTTGCAGGCGTTTGTTGGTGCGAACGATGCCCACGTAGTCCCACATGAACTGGCGCAATTCGGCCCAGTTGTGGCTGACCACCACCTCCTCATCGGAGTCGGTCACCCGACTTTCGTCCCAGGCCGGCAACGGCGGCGGTGCCGGGGCGCGCGCCAGCCGCGGACGGATGTCGTCCGCCGCCATCGCCGCGAACACCAGACATTCCAACAACGAGTTGCTGGCCATGCGGTTGGCGCCGTGCAGGCCGGTGAACGCGACTTCACCCACCGCGTACAGGCCGACGATGTCGGTCTTCGCCCGCAGGTCGGTCAGTACGCCACCGCAGGTGTAATGGGCCGCCGGCACCACCGGAATCGGTTGCCGGGTCATGTCGAATCCGTATTCGAGGCACTTGGCGTGAATGTTCGGAAAATGTTCCCGGACGAACGCCGCCGGCTTGTGGCTGATGTCCAGATACACGCATTCCGCGCCCAACCGCTTCATCTCGTGGTCGATGGCCCGAGCCACGATGTCGCGGGGGGCCAGTTCCATCCGCACGTCGAAATTTCGCATGAACCGGGCGCCGTCCGGTAACAGCAAATGCCCACCCTCGCCGCGCACCGCCTCGGAAATCAGGAAGTTCTTGGCCTGCGGGTGATAGAGGCAGGTGGGATGAAACTGCATGAATTCCAGGTTCGCCACCCGGCAGCCGGCCCGCCAGGCCATCGCGATGCCGTCGCCGGTGGAACCATCCGGGTTGCTGGAATACAGATAGACCCGACTGGCGCCGCCGGTCGCCAGCACCACGAAGCGCGCCGCCAGGGCTTGCACCGATCCATCGCGCCGGTTCAGGACATACGCGCCCAGGCAGCGGTTGCCGTCCACGCCCAGCTTGCGGCGGGTGATCAGGTCCACCGCGATGGAATGATCCAAAAGCGTGATGTTGGGGTGTTCGCGGGCGCGCGCTTCCAGGGTGGTTTGAATCGCCCGGCCGGTGGCGTCGGCGACGTGCGCGACCCGGCGGTGACTGTGACCGCCCTCGCGGGTCAGGTGATAGTCCGCGCCGTGCTCGGCGTTCGGGTCGCGGGTAAAGGGGACGCCCCGCGCGCTGAGCCATTCGATCACTTCCCGGCCATGCGCCACCGTCAGGCGCACCGCGTCGGGATGGCACAGCCCCGCGCCGGCGATCAGCGTGTCTTGCAGATGGGATTCGATGGAGTCGTCGACGTCCAGCACCGCCGACACTCCCCCCTGAGCGTAATACGTACTGCCCTCGGACAACGACCCCTTGGCCAGCACCGCGACGCGGGCGGCGTCGGCCAGGCGCAACGCCAGGCTCAGGCCAGCGGCGCCGCTACCGATGATCAGAATATCGATGGAAAGCGGGAAGGCGATCATGGCTTGTGAGGGATTCCGTGAATGGGGTATCGTGGCGACCATAAGCGCCACGCGGCCGGGTCCGCCGGCTTTTTGCGCCCGTCCCGCCGCCTGTCCACACTATAACATCCCGGCAAGTACGCGAACTAACGAAACGGGCGTTGGTCTACCGTCATGGTTGCAGGGAGATTGCCATTGAGTCGAAAGGGGTCTGCCCGGATGGGCGAGGGTCATCTGGACCGCGATTTGGTCCACAGGGTGCAAAAAGGCGATAAGAATGCATTCGATCTGCTGGTGCGCAAGTACCAATACAAGATCATCAAGCTGATCTCCCGCT
>ERZ761607.2809-NODE-2809-length-18048-cov-4.998222_pt1 | contig 18048 bp, 15 predicted proteins | sample MGYA00511164_ERZ761607 | MGnify/ENA primary metagenome ERZ761607 (study PRJEB28899, sample SAMN02445080) | bioreactor sludge metagenome | biome: EBPR sludge | place: Australia: Brisbane, Thorneside Wastewater Treatment Plant | collected 2011-06-22 ...
CCCTCAAACACGACCTTGATCGGCACTTGCTGTTCTGAAAAGATGCCCGCCGATCGCAGAGCGACCATCATCGAATTTTCATAGACCTTCTCAAGGAATCCGTGACCCAGAGTGCTATGAACCTGCATCCCTATCCCGATGATCTTGTACGTAAGATCACCGTGAAGCAATCCCTCACTCATATATTTTTACAACGGATTAACCCCGATTCACGCAGATCAGTTATCCAAAAGACTTGACCAAGTTCAAAAGATTGGTTCAATAGCCTTTCTTCGCGATCCAAAAAGCATTCGAAACCAACCTATAAACCCAAAATAATCCTCGAAAATCTGCGTAAATCCGTTGTTAACCATTTCTGCAGCGGATTCCACGGATTAATTAGGCGGCCATTTCATTAACAACCGCTGGATCTTTTGCCCCCAAACCAGATTCCACTCAGCTTCCCGCAACCAAAACAATCAAAAAATAATCCGCGAAAATCTGCGCAGATCCGTTGTTAACCGTTCCTCGCCGCTCTGAACACCTCGGCAAGCCTATCTGCCTGTTTTTCGACCGTATAGTTCTCCAGCGAGTGCGCCCGGCCGCTTTCTCCCATTTTTTGGCGGAGACCTGCGTCGCCGAGCAACTTATCAAGCGAATTATACCAATCTTCCGCCGATTCGGCATTGAGATGTGATTCGCCGGGCCTCCCGATCTCCGCACAGATGCCGACCGGAGACATAACGAACGGCACCCCGGCGGCAAGGTATTGAATGGCCTTGAACCCGGACTTTCCTTTCAGCCACTCCTCGTTTGCCGAGCTGCTGACGACTATCGGATAAAGCCCAACGTCCAGCGTGCAGAAATCCTCAACTTCGCGCTCAAGCGACCATTTCAAGACCTCCGACCGAACGCCCGGAATCTCTTTCGCATCGCGGCCCGAACCGACGACCCTAAGAACAAACTCATGCTTCGCCGCAAGTTTTTCAAGAACAGGTAACAGAGACTCAAGCGAAGGAAATGTGGAGTGTGTGCCGACCCAGCCGACGACAGGGATATTGTTATCTTTCTCGACCGGGCGAAAAACTCCAGTATCGACAACGGTGGGAATAACTTCGGCCCGGGTTCCCAACTTGGAAACATACTCGGCAATAAACCTGTTTCCGCAAGTTACCGCAGCCGAGCGGCGGATAAGCCGGTCCGTCTTGCCAAAGAACTTCAACGCACTGCCAAGCCTTCCATACGTAGGGCTGGCATATGGAACGTAGGTCGCGTCGTCCAGGTCGAGAACCATCGGAACCCGTCCCGCGATCTGAAAAAGCCATTCAAATATCTCCGGCCCGAAGAACATCGCCTCCCGCTGGACGAACAGAAGATCATATTTTCCGACCCTCGCGGCCTCTGCAAGTCTTCGCAAAAAACTTCGGGCGATCCCCGCTGCCTTTTTCAGCGAACCGCCCGGCTTATACATTTCGGCAAATTGCTCCGCAGAAAGAAAAGGGCTCAGCTCGAGCTCAATTCCCCGCTCACGAAGCGGCCCAACGAATTGCTCTACCCGAAACCGCGTCGCCGCCGCCTCTTTGGGATACGAGGCTAGAGCTTTTACCCGGATCTGGATGTCTGTTTTCATTGGGTCTTTCTGGCCCAGGTTTCGATATACGTTCCCAGTTCTCCGTAGCTACTTATTCCCGTCACGACCTTGGAGGCAGCACTTTCAACTAGGCCAACGATCCCTCCGCGGCTTGGCACAAGGCTAGTTCCCGGATAAACATTCCAGTAAACCGGTGAAAGCCCGTATTTGCTAAGCAGTTTTCGTAATGCCTTCGGGCTGAACCCGAAAACATGAAATGGTGAGAAGGTAGGAGCCAGATTTACGCACCAATCGCGTCCCCGCAGCCGTTGATATGCGTTACCGACTCGAAAATACAGGCCGGCCTCATTAGGCACATCGAGATAAAGAATACCGCCCGGCTTCAGTGCCTTACTAATTCGGCGGACGATCTCGTCAGGGTTGTAAAGATGTTCGAGCACCGCCGCCAAAACAACTACATCATAGGTGTCGTCCGGAACCGAAGAATCCTCGATCGGCTCTCGCCAAATCTTCAAGCCGGTTCGTTCTTCGGCATAATCAGCGAAAGTTTTCGAAGGTTCTACTCCCTCGGCATCCCACCCAAGTTCCTTTGCCGCTAATAGTGTTTCGCCCCGCCCAACGCCTACATCCAGTAACTTGCCTTTGTGACCAAGTATTCGTTCCGCCGCCTCAAGAAGTGACCTCGCCCCGCCAAGACGGCCATCCACATCGTGTTCTTTAAAGTAGTCATCGGCGTCAACGTCATAATGCTGCCCAAGCCCGCCTTTAGGAAATGGCATAGGATTAGGAAACACCAGAGAACAGGCAGAGCATCTCCAAACCTCACATTCGACTCCGAGGCCTTCGCGATGAGACTTGCCCCCGCGCTTTCCAACAAACGTATCCGGAGTGGCCCCGCATATCGGGCAGTCCTGAGCAGCCCAAGCGTACTCGTCAGATCTGTTCTTCACTTCCATAGGGTTCATGCGCAAAAAAGTCTTCTGTAGATGCGCCCGTACCGCCGGCCGCCAACGGTTTTCAGGTCGAATTCACTGCTGGCGAGCTCGCGACACTTCGCGGAGATACTTCCCAAGCTTTCCACTCTATCAAATGCCCGGAGATAGGACTCGCGGTCAAAATTCTCGATCAATGCCCCGACGCCGTGGCCCTCGATCAAAAGGTCCACATCCCCGACACCCGAATTTGCGATCATGGGCAGGCCGCACGCCAAGTATTCTGCATTCTTGGTCGGCGAGGACGCCTGCTTGGAATAGCACGGCTTAATGAAAGAAACGGCCACATCGGCCGCGACCAAATATTCCGGTATCTCGGCTGACGGAACCTGAGTTATCAGATGATCGCTGTCCTCATATCCCGCCTCGCGAAGCAACGGTTCGATCACCTCGGGTTTGCTTTGTGTGAGTATCATCGCAAAAGCGTTTGGGTATCTTTCCCGAAAGGCGCCAAAGATATCGGCGGTCTCTTTTGTAAGATACCATCCTCCGAATGAACCGACGTAAACCATTACCCGCTTGCCGGCAATACCAAGCTCTTCGCGTTTTCTTTCCCGCGTTTCCGGTGTTGCGGAAGCAAATCTCTCAAGATCAACACAGCACGGTATCACCTCGACCGGGCGGCCGTGCTTATCATAGCCCGTTTCTTTTGACTCGGGAAAGAGTATCTCTCTCGCTTTTTCTGTCAGGACGACAAAGGCGTCCGATTGCTTCATCAGCCACCGCTCCACACGCTTCGCTCCGCGATAAAGCAGCCCGCCTTCGGGCCAAATGCCCGCATCGGTATATTCCTCCGGGAAAAACCCGCGGATATCAAAGAGCAATTTAGGTTTCCGCCGCGAAAACTTCCGTGCCAAAGCTCCCATCAGGGTCGGGACATGGACGCGCCCATGCAAAACGTCGAACCGCCCGATCCTCCGCCAGATATAAAAAGCCCCGCGAAAGATATCCCAGGCCGTAGCCGCCGCCGAAGGCCGCTTATGATAAGGCAGCCAATCCCACTCAATGCCCTCCGCCCGAAGCCCCGCCCTTATCCTCTCAAATTCCTCAATATCCCCCGCCGCCCGCACGGGCTCAAACGTAAGCAGCGATACCTCAAGAGAAGAGATCGCTTCTCCGCTCGGGTTCCCCGCGTCCCCGCGTCCCCGCGTCCCCTGATCCTCTCCGCGTCCCCGCGTCTCTCCCCCTTTTTCACCTTTAAACTTTTCCCCGTTTCCACCTTTCCGAAGCTCTCGCAAATACGGCAAAACCTGCGTCTGAACCAAAGGCTCCCGCACCCCAAAATAACAAACATACAGCGTTTCCTTCACTTGTTGAATGCGACAGTTTGATAGATCTCTGTCAATCGGTCGGCTGCCGGTTTAGGACGAAACATTGCGAGTGCAGTCTCCCTCGCTGCACTTCCGATTCTTTGCATTTTCTCGGGAGAGCGTAAAAGGTCGAGTATTGCTTCTGCAAGCACGGTCGCATTCTTCGGGGGAACTAAAATGCCATTCACGCCATTCGCCACGAACTCGTCCAAAGGCCTTATGTTACTGGCAACGCAGGGCAATCTCGATGCCATTGCCTCAGCCAAAGCGATTCCCAACCCTTCGAAAAGAGACGGAAAGACAAAAAGATCCGCCGCTCTCAAAAAGTCTTCGACATCTCGCCGCTCGCCGATCAAATGCAAGTTGTTCGAAATTCCAGATCGCTTGATTCTAGCTTCAACGGCTGTAAGATAACTGGATGCCCCGTTTGCCCCGATATGCACAAAGTGCACATTTGGCATCTGCTTAACAACGATTTCGATCGCATCTATGGCATAAATCAGCCCCTTCTCCGGGGCGATCCGTCCTACGTTAATAATAAGGACCACATCTGCGGGCAGGCCGATCTCATCAAACAAAATACGTTTATCAAACGTCGGTGCTTGTACCATATCGATCGGGTTGTAGATCACATCGATCTTTTCGAGGGGATAACCGATCTGTTGATGCGCCGAATTGCGAACATAATTGCTCACTGCGATCATCCTGTTGCAACCGAAACGGGCAGTACCCTTATCGATCTGTCGAGCGGCGAAGAGCTTACTTCGACTCATCCCTTCTGTTGCTTCCGGTTCATATTCGGGACTATGGATCGAACTTATTACCGGCACGCCTGAGAGTCGCCCGGCAACCCTGCCAATAACATTTGAAGTCCAAAGATGTGTGTGGATTATGTCAGGCTTATCGGCCCGCAACTCGCCGCGAAGACACTGAACTCCCCAATAGATGTCAGAATATTTTTCACAGTTCAAGTTCCCAACAGTGACCCCGAGACTTGCGATCTCTTCTTTCCAATAATCCCCACGCGGATAAACCGTCACAACTTTGCTTTCTACGAGGTCTTTGTCGAAATGTTGCAGGTTTGTAAATAATAGCCGCTCAGCTCCGCCAGATCCGAGCGTTTCGATAAGATGAAGTACTTTTAATTTTTGAAATTTTGCGCCCAGAGTTTAAACTTCCAACCGTATTCGCCTACTGCTTCCACCCGTCGAAGACCTAGTTTTCGAGCAGCAACGAACTGCGGAGGCCTGTTGAAGTACGACTGCTCGAAGACTCTGTTCGGTTTGCGATGCAGAGCTGATCAGTTCGAGCGATCAAAATCCCTTCCTTCGAAGTAGTTTGTACTCACGGTAGCCGTTTGCAGAACGAGCGAAAAGTTTCGCAAGTTTCGGAAATCGACTCAGTCTTTTCCTTCTCAAAAGCGCTCGGCGGGTGGTGTCAGGCAGGTATTTCCAGTAGTTTCCAATCTCACGGTAATACGATAGGAACAAATCGACATCGCCGTCCTGAAAAGACCCGAAGCATACGTCCGAAAGGTTAACGGCCAGAATCCGATCAAAGCTCTCGAAATGCTCAGGACCAAAAAAGCCTCTGCAGTGCTTGGTTATTTGCACGAGTTCCAAGGCATTCTTGGTAGCGTTGTTATTTGTCCACCCGCCCGAATGTTGACGATATATTGCCATCACCCCGTCAAGCCGTTTCACTTTTCCGCGTCTTGCAAGTAGAAGCAATAAAACCCAATCAAGGAGATCTAGGCCACTTGCAAAATCTACCGGTTCGTTTCGAAAAACGAGCGAACATGACGGAACGGAAAAATTTTTTTCAATTACGTCGTTGAATGAGAACTCATCCCTCAAATCTGCAACAATATTGTGCGAGTCCTTTTTCCGGTTCAGATAAAGTACGTCCGCATCATGAAAACAAACTGTGAAGTCTGGATTTGCCTCCAGAAAATCAACCTGCTTCTTAAGCTTTAGCGGATCCGTCCAAAAATCATCTCCTTCAAGATAGGCGATATATTTCCCGTTCGCAGAACGCAACAACTCCCTGAAATTTCGCGCAGGACCAAGATTTTGCGGTTGTATGATTGGACGGATCAAGTTGGGGTACTCCGCGGCAATCCCGCGAACCAAATCGGTTGTTCCGTCGGTCGAGGCGTCGTCCGCGACAATCACCTCCCAAGTGAACGAATGCTGCTGAGCAACAACACTACGGATCGCTTCTTCAATGAACGACGCATGGTTGTAGGTGATAACGCAAACGCTTAGCAAGGGGGCCATAATTTAAAGGAGACCCTTCGAACATACAAAAAATATACTTGCGCACAATCTCGGATACTCGAGACCAAGCTTGTAGCATCCTTCGAGATATTCCGGAGATATTATGTCCGTCTTCATCAGTTGGTCGAATTGAAAGTTTGCAAGCGGCTTAAAAAAGATGCCGCTCTTGTGTACGATCCTTAAGCCGGAAGCAGTAACGTCTCGCTCCAGAGTATCAAAGCTGTAGGTAATACGATGCCCGTGCTTTGCCTCGCTTTCTGTTACGGAAGCGTTATGGCTAATCAACCCCATCTTTACGGCAATCTGCCGAGAGGGAGCTTCAGCATTTGGCACAACAAGAAATAGCCGACCTCGATCTGAAAGCCAGCTGTTCACCTTTGCGAGCACCGCAACCGGGTCGTCAAGATGCTCAAGCGTATGCGTAAGGAAGATAGCATCAAACTGGCCGTCGCCCTCAAACTCCTCGAACGTGGAATTGATGATCTTCACGCTTGAACCAAACCTCTCGCGCGTAATCGCCACTGCCTCAGAAGCAGCTTCGATAGCCGAAAGGTCATCGAACATCTTCACCAGTCGATTAGTAAATGCTCCGTGATAACTACCCATCTCAAGAGCTCGGTCGGAGCGGGAAATAAATGGTTCGAACGATCGCACCATGTATTTGTGCATCACATCAAGGTCAAAATCGTACGCATACTTGTGATCCGCAGTATCGTGTAGCTCTTTATTGTAATCGCGCATGCCAATCATTCGGTCGGGGCAAGCGGGAGAGTCATCCGCCTTAGACCGTCCTCTGACTCTGTTGAACTAGTGAAACCAAAACTCTCATACAATCTAATAGCACGTTCGTTTCCCTCTCCCACTTCTAGCTCAAGAAAAGCTAACCCGAGTTCTCTCGCACGTGAAACACAGTTACCTATCAATGTTGTGGCGATTCCGAGACGCTTAAAAGAAGGTTTGGTGCTGACGCTCGAAATAAATCCTGTCCTTAGATCCATTGGGGCGAGGTAGGCGGCGACCAGGCCGATTAGCTCGTTTCCGGACCAAGATTCGAATGTTACAGCCTTCGTCCTTAACTTGGCCGCATACTCGGCAATATCGACTCGGCTCGCAAGTGGCGGATCGAATTCCGCGCTACAACTCGATAAATGGAGGTAGAGAGCCTCGACCGAGGCCGAATCAACATTGTAATGGATCAGTTCAGCCACCAGTATAAAACTCTAACTCCGCAGCTCCGAAGCCGTATCGCCCGAACTGGTTCCCATTATATAAAAAATAAACCTTATTGTTCGCTGAGAACACATTCGGATAGCACTGCATATCTGAGTCCCATTCTCCGACCGGTGAATCGAGTCGGACCGATTCGTCATCTCTTGTCCAGTTCTCAAGGTCATCAGAAAACGCATAGCCGATTCGATAGCTTCGATCTGGGTTCGAACGAAAGTCGGTCGCCTGTCGGAAACAAAAGAACATATGCCATCTTTGTCCCCACTTAATCACGGTCGGCAATGCCTGACATTCACTCTCACCTAATCGATCAGGAATGATCTGCCTGCCACCTTCCGTTTGCCAGCAAACTCCATCCTTCGATTTAGCCTGGGCAATTTTGTAGATACGGGCTGGTGGTTCAGATCCGTCGGTCTCTAGCCAACCTTTGCCGAATATATAACACATGTAAAACGTGTCGTCGAGATATCGGACAAATGCGTCTCCGACCAACATTGGTTCGTTCAAACTCGCACCCAAAACCGGGCCGTCGCCAATATTAGTAAAGGTTTCGCCGTCATCCTCGCTCGTTGCCAGACCAATCCCAGTTTCGACCGAAACTGAAATCCTTCTGCTCCAGCCGCATGTATATGCAAACAGCTTATCTCCAACCCTTAAGGGACTGATTGGGAAAATTCCATGCTCGTCAAAACAACCAAGCTTTCCCAGCCCCATCACTGGACTTTTCGCGACCTTAAGAACTCGCGAAAGTCCTTTGTCCATATCTACGTAGGCAACGTGACTCAGGTATTTACCCGAGTCCTTGTCGCGCAGTCGCGTCGAAAAATAGATACGAATGTAATCGTCGAACACGAGAGCCTGTGGTGCTTGTGCAAAGTCCAAACACCCTAACGGCAAAGTGACTGTTCTCGGATCAAAGATAACACCCAATTTTTTCCAAGAAATATTCATCTATTGGCTTAAAAACCTTGGTCTCCCTAGGTCTCCAATGATGCGAGTCCGAAACCAAAGCGACCGACCTGATTTCCTAGATAAAGCATGAACCATCGGCCGTCGAGCTCAAATACGTGCGGATAACTAACCATTTCAGAGTCCCAACCGTCACTTGAAACGGTTAATCCGGCTTTCGAATCGTCGCGGGTCCAATGCACCAGGTCTTGGGACGATGCATAACCGATACGATAGCCACGATCTTTCCCTCTATACCGCGTCCCGTGACGAAAACAAAAAAACATGTGATACATTCCCTCCCGATAAAACACATCTGGACTCGCTTGGGCCTCGTCTTGGGCAATCGAGTCGGAAATTAGGTCTAATCCGGTCTTGGTCCATTTGATGCCGTCATACGATCTGGCAGATCTAATTTTATAAACGGGCTCTGGCTTTCCCGCATCAAGAATCCATTCCCGACCCGAAATATAAAATAGATGAAACGTGTCATTAAATCTACGGATCTTTGGGCCGCTAATCACAAAAGGCTCGTGTAAGCTGTAGGGGATTATTGGACCAGGTCCAAGTTTGGTAAATGATTCCCCATCGTCGCTTTCAGCAGCACCGATCGCAACATTGAACGGAACGGATTCGCATCTAGTCCAGCCCCCATAATACGCCAAAATGCGCCCGCCGTCTCGGATTACGGAAACTGGATAGGTGCCGAATTCGTCAAACATCCCTAATTTACCCAGTGGAAGAATTGGGCTATCACTCACGCGTAAGACATTGAAAAGGTCACTTCTGTCTAAATCTATAAATCCGGAATAACTGACATACTGACCGTGAGAATCAGGCTCCGGACGGCAAGAAAAATAAACCCGCACAAAGTCATCAAATACTAACGTTGCAGGGGCCTGAGCGAATTCTCGCATCCACCAGGCGTAGTTGCGTTCTGTTGGGTCGAAAACCTTGCCCAACTTTCTCCATTTAAACATTCTCAAATTTGCTAGATGAGGTCGTATATTCCCAAGAAACGCTTAATCGCCTCTTTTGGGTTGAACATCGCTACGTCAATGATTGACAAGTTTGGCACAAATGGATTCTGAAACTGTCGATATTCTATCGTTCCGCTTCTTAGAAACGCTAAATCAACCCCATTAGCGTGGAAGCGTTCCCTCGAGTAGAGTTCCTGACCCCCGATTGGATTAATATAGCCTTTTGCTCCTACAGCCTTCAACAGTGACAGCACCTTGTTCTCGGCTTTTGACGCTTGGTCATACGAGATGGTGGATGAGATCGTTATCCGAGTATCTATTTCCAAATACTCTCTCATAACTCCAAGCGAGTGATTAATGAAATCAAACAGATTGGGATTGTCAAAAAAAAGACACGTCTCAAGAAGAGGAAAAACTGTATCAAACTGAGGAGCCCGTCGGTATGATTCCGTTATTCGATTTATCAATCTTCTGCGTTCATTCACCCAAGAACCGGAAAGAAACCGCTCATTCACATTTAAATGGTCGGAAGCTCTTGAAAGAGGAAGCGTAATATACGTGGGACTTCCATTGACGAGGATCCTATTCCGATTTATCCAACCCTTTTTTGAAAATTTTATGTGGTCGTAAACAATAAACTCATCAACTGCAGAGATTAGTTGGAAGTAGCCAATATATGGGAAAAAATACGGCTGCATTATTCCGACTTTCATTTCGTTAGAGCCTCAATCTCGCCCTTAATCGCTTCGACTATAACATCATCGAAATACTCACGGGTTTCGAGGCCGCGGAGATCCGAAAAATCGCTTTCGCCCCAACCTTTTCGTTCGACACGATCGAACTTAGCCTCCTTTAACAATATCTCCAATTCTTCATGATCGTAGATGAACTGGTGCCCCCAAAGCCGCATGGCCCCGTTCACCATCTGGCATGCAGTCTCCGGGCTCCATTCCCAATCAGACCATTCCGGTTGGGGACCCTTCAAATAATCATCGACAATTCGCCTGAGGTTTGGCGTGCTTATGCGCAATACACCGCCTTTCTTCAGCAGCCTGAAGCAATCCTGAAGAAAGGCTTGTGCCTGTTCCCGATTAATGTGCTCGATAAAGTGCTCGGTAAAGATAAACTGGATTGATCCAGATGGTAGCGGGATTGGTTTGGTTAGATCATGTTCGATCACACCGGGTGAGCCGCCAAAATCGACATTCGCCCAACCATCTAACAAATTATCTCCGCAGCCAAGGTTCAAACGCTCGATTCCATCATTAAAACGCAGACCTAGAATGAATCGGTTTCGAGCACGATGAAGCCCGCGCCTAATTTCAACGGGAATCAAGGTTTTCAGTCGGGAGATTGTACTAGACATTAGAATTTGCAGACATAGCAGTAACCAACTCAGCGACCGCACCAAGATCGGGATGTGTCTTCGCCGCTGAAAGCGGAAGGCAAAGCACCCTTCGGCTGATGTCTTCGGCGACCGGCAATTCGCTATAAGGAAGATAAGGCAACCTGTTCAGCGTAGGATAAAAGTATCGCCGGGGAAAGATATCCTTTTTGTTCATTTCATTTTTCACTTCGAGAAGGCGTTCTTCACTCTCAAAGATCACCGGATAGTAACTAAAATTCCACTCGGTGCCCTCGCGAAGGCTGATCAAGGCCACGCCGCTGTTCGCGAGAGCTGCGTCGTATGCCTCGCAGACCGATTTTCTCCTCGCGATTATATCATCTATATGTTCAAGCACCGCGAGGCCCATCGCCGCATTGATCTCGGACATCTTGCCGTTGATACCTAGGCCGAAGAACTCCTCCGGCCCATTGTGACCGAAATTGTGGTGGTCAAAGATGGTTTTCCGGATTTCTTCGTTTGCGGTAACGATGCCGCCGCCCTCGCCCGTGTGAAATAGCTTCGTTGCGTGAAAACTGAGCGTTGAGACGTCTCCGTGCTTAAGTATCGAGCGGCCTTTGTATTTCACCCCAAAGCAATGGGCCGCATCATAGATAACTTTCAGTCCGTGCCGAGATGCAATTTCCTCGATCGCTTCGACGTTACACGGGTTTCCGTAAACATGCGTGGCAAGAATGGCCGAGGTCTTGTCCGTTATCGCTTCTTCTATCTTGTTTTCATCAATCGTTAAATGGATCGGGTCAATATCCACGAAAACAGGTGTGCAGCCCTCCCAGACGATGCTGCTCACCGTCGCAACATAAGAGAATGGCGTGGTAATGATCTCACCTTTCAAACCCAATGCCTTGATCGCAAGCTGTAGGGCAATTGTCCCGTTGCTTACGGCAAGCATATTCGGAACGCCAAGATACTCGCAAAGGCGTTGCTCCAGGTCGCATACTAGCATTCCGCGGTTCGTCAGCCATTTTGACTCCCAAACAGGTTCAAGCAGCTTTGCGTATTCTTCGAGCGGCGGAAGAAAGGTTTGAGTTACGTTAAGCATTTCTAAGCGAACGAAGCCTATCTGTTACCTCGAGCATTCCGGGTAAACTAAATTTATAGCAAATAGCCAAATAAATTGCCGAGAAAACAAAGGAAGCAACGGCAAAATGAAGATAGATGTTATCAATAAAAAGTCCGGCACCGTAACCTAGAACCCCCGCTACCGCTCCCGGGAGCGAATACTTCGCAATTGCCCAAAGCTGTTCGCCGATCGGGATATCGATCTCGCGGCGGACGAATTCCGCATTCAGACCGAGTGCCAAAAGGTAGACAGCGCCAAGCACGACGAGAAACACCATCACACCACCGAAAAAGAACGAAAGATAGGCGGGAAAGAGAACGGCTTTTTTCAGCATCTCAAGCCTTAAAAAAGCTCCGGAATTTCCCCGCGCCGCGATCAGATTTACCATAAGTGCGCTCACAGGATATACGAATGCCGTTAGAGCCATGATCCTGAAATAGTATCCGACATCGATCCATTTTTCGGTAAATAAAATAATGACAATATCGAAACACGTCAGGAACAAAACCCCGATGAGCAAAAAGGAAAGAAAAGAAATAATGTTCAGGCAGCGAAGATAAAAACTTTTTACATTCTCTAGCTGATCGGCCATGCGCGCAATGACCGGAAAGGCGACAGATGTCGTTGTGCTTGCGGCGAAGTTCTTTATCAGATTGTCGAGCGATTGCGCCCGGTTGTAAAAGCCGAGGGTCTGGACCGGAAAGAGTTTCCCTATGATGAAGACGTCGAGGCGTGTAAAGACCGAATCTGAAAGCCCCGCGAGAAACAATTTAATCCCGTAATTCCACAGCGGAATTATCGATCGAGGATCGATTAAGAAACTCGGCCTCCATCTTGACGCAGCAAACGAGCCGAAACACGTTATCGCCGCAAGAATCAATTGCTGGGCTACCAGCGACCAAACCCCGAAGCCGTAAACCGCCATAAGGATCGCGATTGTTCCGGAGATCGCCGCTGCGATGGTCGTGATAACAGAAAGGGCCTTCAGCCGCAGTTCCTTTTGCAGTAATCCACCGGGGACTAACGATAAGGAATTGAGGACGAATATAGCCGATGCTGCTTTGATGTAACTCTCAAGGGCATTAATTGCGTAAAACTTCTCGATAACACCCGAAACCAAGAACAAGCCCGCAAAAAGGAGGATGCCGATCGCGACATTTAGGAAGAAAACGGTCGAGAGTTGCTGTTGCGAGGTATCTTGCCGCTGAACAATGGCCGAACGAAATCCGAGATCGATAAAAATCGAGCTAAAAGCAATTATCGCCAGCACAACCGCAAATGCTCCAAACTCTGCCGGGGAGAGAAGCCGCGTGAGCAAGACGCTGACGACGAAAAGAACGCCAAAACTCGCCAACCGCCCGCCAAAGTCCCAGACGGCAAGCCCGGCGATCGTGCTTCTTTTGCCTGTTGGCTTCGTGTCGTTTGTCGGATTTTCGCTGGAACTTTCGTCGGCTGGAGACATCCGCAGGCAAGTTTAAGCGGTTCGGGGCGGGCGGGGCAAGTTGTTTTTGCGGTGAACCGGTCAAATTGGCAGAATTTGGGGAAATTTGGGACTTTGGAACGAAATATTGCGAGCTGGGAATGAATTATTGAAAGCTGGGAATGATTTCTACAAAGCTAGAATTCATTTCTGAACGTTCAGGAATGAATTATTGAAAGCTGGAAATGAATTCTACAAAGCTAGAAATGATTTATGGAAAGCTATATTTCATTTCTACAAAGCTAGAATTCATTTCTGAGCTTGTAGGAATGAATTATTGAGACCAATAATTCATTTGCGCAAGGTGATAATTCATTCCTGCGGCGGGAAATTCATTTGCGCAACCTCAGAATTCATTTGCGCAACCTCAGAATTCATTCGCGCAATTGCAGGATTCATTTGCGCAAGGTGATATTTCATTCCTGCGGGCCCGGGAAACAGAAATTATTAACCACAGAGGACACGGAGATTTGCCACAGAGGGCACAGAGGTTTTTGAGGTGGGATATTCGGGCGGTCAAGTGAATTGCGGGTGCCACAGATTCAGAATTTAACAAATCTCCGTGATCTCTGTGGGCTCTGTGGTAAGAATTCTTTTGTCACAGAGGGCACGGAGGTTTGCCACAGAGGACACGGAGGATTTCGAGGAAATTGTGGGCCTGTAAACGGCTCCGCCCGAGATGATCTTGGAAAACACAAAAAACTCTCTGTTTTCTCTGTGTGCTCTGTGGTGAAGAATTCTTACCAAAGTCTAGTTATGTGGCCTTATTTCTCAATCGGGAGATGCGGGCGGTGAGCCAGGAGCGTTCTTCGGGGTCGAGGAGCGTTCGGAGGGTCATCGCGGCGTAGATTATCAGGCCGGCGAGGACGGCGAGGATGGAAAAGAGCGTGTGGGAATCTGTGTAGAGCATGAAAGCCGCGGGCAGAGCGGCGGCGGCGACTCCGGCGAGGTAGCCGAGCGGAAATCGCGGGCGGAAGGTGATGCCGCCAAGGCGGATGGCGAGATAAAACTGCAGAAAAGTGTCCACGATAACGCGAAGGCTCCAGGCGGCGGCCGCACCGGCGGCGCCGTATCGCGAGGCAAGCAGCCAGACGGCGGCGGCATAGGGCACAAGCTCTATCCAATAAAGCTTGGCGAGCGCATCGCTCCGGCCGGCGGCAAGAATTGCGGCGTGCGGCAGATAAGCGATTATGTTAAAAAGCAATCCGCCCAAAAGAAGATAAAGCGGCAAGGTGCTCTCGCGGCCAAATTCTTCCCCGGCCCAGATGGCAAAAAATGGCTTTGCCGTAACGGCCAGAAAGACCATTGCCGGAACCGCCCAGATCATCGAAAGCCTTACGCCACGCTCGAAAAGCCCATTGAGCCGCTCGCGGGCCGCCTCACCCTGCAATTGCGAAAATGCCGGTATCAAAGATTGGATCATCGCCCCGGCGAAAAGCGTCATCATCGTCGCGGCCGTAAATGCGACCGTGTAATGGGCGAGTGCGGAGGCTGAAACTGCGGCGGCGAGTATGCCTTTTTCGGCATTCGTCAGCGCGACGGCCGCGATGGAGCTTGCGACCAGCCCCGCTCCAAACTTCAAAAGCGGCCGGAGTTTCTCGCGGCTTATCCCGAGCCCGAAAAGCTCCGGCAAAAGCCGCCCGGAAAAGAAAATATGGCCGGCAAGGTTGAACAGCATCGCCGCGAGCAGAACCGCGGCCGCACCAACGATCCCGAAGCCGAGATAAATGGCGACGGGCGTTGCGATAAGTCCGGCGATCCGCGTTCCGGCATTTATCAGCGTGTTGAGGTCCATCCGGAGCCGGGCGAGCTGCGGCGTGTTCAAGATGGAACAAAGAAAATAGACGACGAAGGTCACCGAGCCAATGCGAAGTGCGGCCGCGGCCTCGGCGAAAAGATTCGCGGAAACCGCAAAGAGCGAAATGATCTGCGGGGCAAAGATGAAGAGGCCAAGAGCGACGGGAACGCTTACGGAAAGAGCGACCGCAACGGCCGTGCGGATGACCGCGGCCTCTTCTTTACGGTCGCCGCGGCCGAAAGCCTCGCTCGCGAACCGCGTAGAGGCGAGCGACATCCCGAAATCTGCAAATGCGAGATAAGCGGGGATCAACCCGACGAGGATAAATACTCCGTAGCCTTCGGCACCGAGCAGGCGGATGGTGAAAGGAGTTGCCGCGAGAGAAACGGCAAGCGGAGCGACCTGGCCGAGAAGGGTCCAGAGCGAACCCTTCACGACGCGGGTCGTCATACCTGCGGCCGGCATCGCCGGATCGGACATTCCGGCCGCGATCTGTTTTTCATCCGTTGCCACGTTGGGAGTTTAAGCGCAAGCCAAATCCCCGGGCAAACGGCCGGGCTTTCTTACGGCTCCGGTGTGAAGTCCACATTCTCGACCGGAGCGTTGACGACGACGATCTTTGGCGTAAAGGCAAAGCCCTTTGCCGCGGCCGTTATAGAGACGGAACTTCCGGCCTCGACACCTTCAAAAGCATAGTGGCCGAAGGAATTTGTGAGCGCGACGTACTTATTGCCCATCCCGTCGGTCATAACGAGATACGTATTTCTGATCGGGGTGCCGTCAGTTTCGAAAACGCGGCCGCTGATCGGAAATCCGGCGGTGAAAGGAAAGCTATCGGCCTCAAAGGAACCGATATCGGCGGCATTTCCCGAGGGCGAGTTCGGTACGGCGACAACATCCCACGGGCGAATGTATCCTCGCTGGTCGAGAGTGTTTGTCGTGTCGTTGCCATTGTCTATCGCAACGCTCGCGGGAAAAAGCGCGTGTGTCTCGGTCGGCCCGCCATAGAGAGCAAGCGGTGCGAGAAGCGGATCAAGCGGAACTGCACCTGTGCCGACCCAATTTGTGCCGCTCGGAAGCCCGGCGGGATACTGAGTTTCGACACTCGTGTTGCGGCCAATGAGGTTGTGGCCGCCATCGGTCAGCGTTCCGCCGCTCAGTTGAATATCCTGAGTTGTATTTCCGGCAACGATGCTGTTTTGAAGCGTCAAAGTTCCCGTTTCATGCCAGATCCCGCTCCGCGAACCCGAGGCAGTGTTTGGCGCGGAGTTATTGGTGATGGTCGAGGAAGTAATGCTAACGGAATTTGCTCCCGCCTGTATCCGGATTCCTCCGCCGCCCTCGGTAGCGAGGCTTCCGTTCGCAGTATTTCCGCTGATGGTGCTGTTGTTTATCGTTCCGCGGTTAAGAAATAGCCCGCCGGAGGCCGCACCGGCCGTATTGCCGCTGATGGTCGAATTCTCGATCGTGGCCGAAACGCTCGCGGAGATGTTTGCTCCGCCTCCATTCCCGGAGGAACTATTTCCTCGGATCGCCGAGCGGCTGATGAGCAGATTGGTCCCCGCAAAGCTTATCCCGCCGCTGGTGCTTGTCGTCGAGGTATTTGCGGTGATCGTAGAGTTGCGGATAAGGAGCGTATTCGTGCTCCTGATACCTCCGCCAAATGATGTGGCACGGTTTTGATCGACCGCGACGTTCGTAAGCGAAAGCGAGCCGGCATTGAGTATTCCGCCGCCGGTGCCGGTAACGAATCCGCCGGTGATCTTTAATCCATGGATGCTGACGGCAAAGTTGCCGACGTTAAAAACACGGCTCGTCGTGCTCTGGGCAGCGACGCTAGCTATCGTAAGCAGATTGGCGCCAGGGCCGATGATGATCAGGTTCGAGGAGATCTGTATCTGGCCGTTGACCTGAATCTCAGAAATTCCGGGCTCGAAAGTGACGGCATCATCTCCGGCCAGAGCGTTCGCTTCGCCGACCGCGGCCCGCAATGTGCAGATGCCGTTTCCGGACGCAGTTTCACAAACTCCGTCGCCCGGCGTGGCGTCAACGCCGTCGCCATTGCTATTGACGACAAAGGTGCGGAGCGGTGCAAGTTCGGCCGGAGCCTTCGCGGGCTCTTCAAACTTGCGGTCCTTTTCAGGCCGCTCGCGGACAAGGTCATCCTGAGCGAAAGAAGTTCCGGTGGAAATGAAAGCGATGACTGCCAGCAGGCAGAAAACGGTTCGGCAAAGGTCGCGCATCTATATCCTCCTGTGAATTGAAAAGATCCCTAACCAAGAAACATTTGGTTAGGGATTATATTTCACTTTGGCGGTGAGTCAATGTCCTTTGGCTGCCTGCTGAGGGCATTTAGTGATGATCGCCGGCAGCCGCACCATCAGCAGAGCGATATATCTCCGAACCGCTGGCCTTGAACTCGGCGGCCTTTTCGCTCATGCCGACGGCCAGTGCCTTCTCGGCTTCGAGGCCTTGTTTCTCGGCATATTCGCGAACATCCTGCGTGATCTTCATTGAACAGAAATGCGGGCCGCACATTGAGCAGAAATGGGCGAGTTTTGCACCTTCGGCCGGAAGGGTCTCGTCGTGAAACTCTTTTGCCTTTTCCGGATCAAGCCCGAGATTGAACTGATCTTCCCAGCGGAACTCGAAACGGGCTTTTGAAAGAGCATTATCTCTGTACTGCGCTCCCGGATGGCCTTTTGCAAGGTCGGCGGCGTGAGCTGCAAGCTTGTAAGTGATAACTCCTTCCTTTACGTCCTGTTTGTTGGGCAGGCCGAGGTGTTCTTTGGGCGTAACATAGCAAAGCATCGCGGTGCCAAACCATCCTATCATCGCGGCACCAATTCCGCTGGTGATGTGGTCGTAGCCCGGAGCGATATCTGTCGTCAGCGGGCCCAAAGTGTAGAACGGAGCCTCACCACAAACTTCCAGCTGCTTATCCATGTTCTCTTTGATCAAATGCATCGGAACGTGGCCCGGGCCTTCGATCATTG
>ERZ761607.2813-NODE-2813-length-18034-cov-5.715335_pt1 | contig 18034 bp, 15 predicted proteins | sample MGYA00511164_ERZ761607 | MGnify/ENA primary metagenome ERZ761607 (study PRJEB28899, sample SAMN02445080) | bioreactor sludge metagenome | biome: EBPR sludge | place: Australia: Brisbane, Thorneside Wastewater Treatment Plant | collected 2011-06-22 ...
GGGCCCGGGCGCTGGAGGTCACCAAGCTGCCGCAGCAGGCGACCACGGCCGCGCCGGCCGGCGGGCGTCAGTCCTTCAAGCCGCAGGTCATCAAGGGCGACGGTCCAGGCCTGGCCCCAGCCCCGGCCATCGCCAACGACGTCCGCGAGATCCCGCTGCTGGGCCGCATCGCCGCCGGTTCGCCGATCGAGGCGCTGCAGGTCGAGCGCGACAAGATGCTGGTGTCCGAGAGCATGCTCGGCGCCGGCGAACACTATGTGCTGGAGGTGCAGGGCGACTCGATGATCGAGGCCGGCATCCTGGACGGCGACTTCGTGCTGATCCGGCGCACCGACACCGCCCACAGCGGCGAGATCGTCGTGGCCCTGGTCGAGGGCGAGGAAGCCACCCTCAAGCGGCTGCGCAAGAAGGGCGCCTCGATCGCGCTCGAGGCCGCCAACCCCAAGTACCAGACCCGCGTCTACGGCCCCGACCAGGTCGAGGTGCAGGGCAAGCTGGTCGGGTTGATCCGCAAGTATCACTGAGCCGGATCCCCATCGCGGAACGACGCAAGGGCGCGGCTTCGGCTGCGCCCTTTTCGTTGCGCCCCTCCCACGCCTCTCCCTCTTGGGAGAGGGGGACCATGCGGAGCATGGTGGAGAGGGAAGCACGGACGATGAAGAGTTCTGCGAGTCCTGAGTGAAGCCGAACGGCGTGACGTAACGAGTGACGACGACGCATCCCGCTCCACCACCCTCCGGGTGGTCCCCCTCTCCCAAGAGGGAGAGGATGGTTGGCTACCGCACCCACGGCCTGTTCCCCCGCAAGTCGTTAGCCCACACCACGCTCCAGCCGTCCCTCGTCCGCCACAGCTCGGCCGAGCCGCCGCGCGCGAAGGCCCTGGCGTCCAGCACGAAGGCCTCCTCGCAGCCCTCTCCGCCGTAGTGCGAGCGCAGCACCACCAGCCGGTCCGGCGCGCAGAGCTCGGCCAGTTCGCGCGCCTTGGGCGGCTTGCGGCCGGCCCAGAGGGCGACGTCCTCGCCGGCCGTCGGCAAGCAGGCGAAGCGGTCGCAGGCATAGCGAGCGTCCCGCGCGGCCTCGGCGTCCTCGTCGATGGTCAGCGCCCGGCGGCGCGCCCAGAGGTCGGCGGCGAAGCGGCGGCTGTCCGGGCGCAGCAGGATGGCGCGATCGCCCTCGCGAACCGCCATCGCCGCGCCGTCGTGGGCGATCCAGACGTCCGGCGCCGGTGGTCGGGGCCAGAGCAGCACGGCGGCGGCCATCGGCGCGCCCAGCCAGCGCACCGGCCCCTTCCACAGGCAGAGCAGCATCACCCCCAGGAAGGCCAGCGGCAGGGCGACGGCGGGCGCGCTGGCGACGGTGACCACCGCGGCCGGCTGCCCGGCCGCGCCGGCGCCGATGGAGACCATGGTCTCGATGCCCCAGCCCGCGACGGCCAGGAACGGCCCGCCCAGTCCGAGCGGCTCCAGCAACGCGCCCAACGCGAGGAACGGCATGATCACGAAGCTCGACAGCGGCGCGACCAGCAGGTTGGCGATCAGTCCGTAGCTGGCGACGCGGTTGAAGTGGTGCATGGCGAAGGGCCCGGTCGCCAACCCCGCCACGAAGCTGGCGGCGATGGCGGCGCCCAGCCAGACGACGGCGGCCTGGGGCGCGCGAATCCACCAGGGAATGTCGATCTCCTTGATGGCGCGCGGCCAGGACTCGGCCAGGGCGACGAGCGCCGTGGTCGCCGCGAACGACATCTGGAATCCCGGCGCGCAGGCGGTTTCGGGCTGGACTAGCAGGATGGCCAGGGCCGCGATGGCCAGGGTCCTCAGGCTGATCGCCTGTCGGTCCACGAGGATGGCCAGGAAGGCCGTGGCGGCCGTGATCGCCGCCCGCTCGGCCGGCGGGGGCGCCCCCGAGACGATCAGGTAGGCGCCGACCGCCGTCAGCCCCGCCACGGCGGCGACCTTCTTGCCCGGAACCCGCAGGGCCAGCCACGGCCAGGCGGCGATCACAAGCCGTGCCGCCGCGAACGCGAAGCCGCCGACAATGGCCATGTGCAGGCCGCTGATGGAGATGATGTGGGCCAAGCCCGAGGCCCGCATGGCCTCGGTCTGCTCGGGTGTCACCCACGCCTCGTGACCAGTGACCATGGCCGCGCCGAGACCGCCGCTGACCGGTCCCATCCGCGCGTACAGTCGCTCGGCCAACCGCCAGCGCATCGCATTGACCGCCATGATCAACCGCAGCCGCCAGGGCGCGGCGGGCAGGGCCGCAGGCTCCGGTTCGCCCAGCGCGAAGCCGACGCCGCCGACCCGGTCGAACCAGGCGTCGCGCGCGAAGTCATAGGCGCCGGGACTGGCGGGCGGGGGCGGCGGGCCAACCATGGCCAGCAGGCGGATCGGCGTCCCGGGCTTCGGCGGCTCCCCGTCGCGCAGGGTGACCCTGACGCGGATCGGCGTCTCCTCCGGCTCCAGGCCGCGCACGCTGACCGGCGCGATCAACAGGCGCATGCCCGAGGCGCCGGGGCTGACCACGTCGACGACCCAGCCCTCGATCGCGCGGGCCCGCTGCTCGGCCGGCGCGACCGGCGCCGTCACCAGCGTCGCCCGCGCCTTGGCCGCCAGAAAGCCGGTCGCGCCGAACGCCGCGAGGGCCGCCAGCAGGGCCGGCCCGCTCCAGCGAATTCGGCGCAGTGCGATCACCACGGCCACGGCGACCAACGCCGGCAGGACCGCCAGCCATGGCGGCGGCTCGACCTGCAGCGTCAGATAGCCGGCCGCGCCGAGCCCGAAGGCGACCGGCGTCCAGAGGGTCCAGCGGTCGGCCTGTCCCGTCAACGCCGCGCGCAGGACCGCGAGACTGTGCGCGGCGGCGCGACGCGTGCTAAGAGGCGCCGCCCCCTCCCCCGGCCCCATCGAGATGTCCGACTCAAGACCCGTCGTCACCCGTATCGCCCCCTCGCCCACCGGTTCGATGCACATCGGCACCGCGCGTACGGCGCTGTTCAACTACCTGTACGCGAAACATCGCGGCGGACAATTCCTGCTGCGCATCGAGGACACCGATCGCGAACGGTCGACCGAGGCGGCGGTGCAGGTAATCTTCGACGGCCTGGCCTGGCTCGGCCTGCCCTATGACGGCGAGCCGGTGTTCCAGTTCGCGCGCGCCGAGCGGCATCGCGAGGTGGTGCTGGAGCTGCTCGCGGCCGGGAAGGCCTATCGGTGCTGGCTGGCCGGCGAGGAGCTGGCCGCGGCGCGGGAAAAGGCGCACGCCGCCGGTCACGCCCTGCGCTCGCCCTGGCGCGACCGCGAGCCCAGGCCCGAGGACCTGGCCAGGCCCCACGCCATCCGGTTCCGCGGTCCGCTGAACGGCGACACCGTCGTCGGCGACCTGGTGCAGGGCGCCGTCACCTTCCGCAACCGCGATCTGGACGACCTGGTTCTGCTGCGCAGCGATGGCGCGCCGACCTACAACCTGGCCGTGGTCGTCGACGACCATGACATGAACGTCACCCACGTCATCCGCGGCGACGACCATCTCAACAACGCCGCCCGCCAGACCCTGATCTACCAGGCTATGGACTGGGAGACGCCGGCCTTCGCCCATATCCCGCTGATCCACGGCGACGACGGCGCCAAGCTCAGCAAGCGCCACGGCGCCACGGCGGTGACCGACTTCGCCACCCTCGGCTACCTGCCTGAGGCCATGCGCAACTATCTGGCCCGGCTGGGCTGGAGCCACGGCGACGACGAGCTGTTCAGCGACGAGCAGGCCATCGCCTGGTTCGACATCGCCGACGCCAACAAGGGCGCCGCGCGGCTGGACTGGGACAAGCTCAACCATGTCAACGCCCACTACATCCGCCTGGCCGACGACGCCCGCCTGACCGATCTTGTCGCCGCCGTGTTCGACCAGCGGGGCGAGCCGCTGGACGCCGGCCGCAGGGCGGTGGCGCTGCGCACCATTCCGCTGGTCAAGGAACGGGCCAAGACCATTCTGGAGCTGGCCGATCAGTTGACCTTCGTGTTCCGGCCGCGTCCGATCCCGCTCGACGACAAGGCGAAGGGACAGCTCACGGACGAGACTCTCGCGCGCCTGCGCCGACTGGCCGACCTGCTCGCGGCGGCCAACGACTGGAGCCCCGAGGCGCTGCACGATCTGCTGCAGACGTTCGCGACCACCGAGGGCGTCGGCTTCGGAAAGTTCGGGCCGCCCATGCGGGCGATTCTGACCGGCGGCAGCGCATCGCCTGACCTCAACCGCACACTTGCGTCGCTTGGTCGTGAAGAGGCGCTGGCCCGACTCAACGATGCGCTTTCGCCTCGCGCGTAAGGCGCTATAACCACGCCAACCAAACGCCCGTTCGGGCCCCTGTATGTCTCTCGAAACAAAGGATCAGGCATGACCGACAAGGCGGTGCTGACGATCGGCGACAAGACCTTCGAGCTGCCGATTCTCAAAGGATCGACCGGTCCGGACGTCGTCGACGTGCGCAAGTGGTACGCGGACTCCGACACCTTCACCTTCGACCCGGGCTTCACGTCCACCGCCTCGTGCGAGAGCAAGATCACCTTCATCGACGGCGACGCCGGCGTGCTGCTGCATCGCGGCTACCCGATCGACCAGCTGGCCGAGAAGTCGAGCTTCCTGGAAGTGAGCTATCTGCTCCTGCACGGCGAGCTGCCGACGGCGGCCGAGCGCGCGAAGTTCGAAAACACGATCACGCGCCACACCATGCTGCACGCGCAGTTCGATCGCTTCTTCGAGGGCTTCCGCCGCGACGCGCACCCGATGGCGGTGATGACCGGCGCCGTGGGCGCCCTGTCGGCCTTCTACGCCGACAGCATCAACGTCGACGACGCCCGTGAGCGCGAGATCAGCGCGCACCGCCTGATCGCCAAGATGCCGACCATCGCGGCCCGCGCCTTCAAGTACACGATCGGCCAGCCGTTCATCTCGCCGCGCAACGACCTCTCCTATTCGGAGAACTTCCTGCGCATGTGCTTCGCCGTGCCGGCCGAGGACTGGGTTCCCAACCCGGTGCTGACCCGCGCGATGGACCGCATCTTCATCCTGCACGCCGACCACGAGCAGAACGCCTCGACCTCGACCGTCCGCCTGGCCGGTTCCTCGGGCGCGCATCCGTTCGCCTGCATCGCCGCCGGCATCGCCTGCCTCTGGGGCCCGTCGCATGGCGGCGCCAACCAGGAGGCGCTGGAAATGCTCGAGCAGATCGGGACGGTCGACAAGATCCCCGAGTTCATCGAGGGCGTGAAGGCGCGCAAATATAAGCTGATGGGCTTCGGCCACCGCGTGTACAAGAACTTCGACCCGCGGGCGACGGTCATGCAGAAGACCTGCCATGAAGTTCTGGGCCAGCTCGGCATCAACGACCCGCTGCTCGAGGTCGCCATGGAACTGGAGAAGATCGCGCTCAGCGATCCGTTCTTCATCGAGCGCAAGCTGTACCCGAACATCGACTTCTACTCGGGCATCACCCTGCGGGCGATGGGCTTCCCGACCAACATGTTCACCGTGCTGTTCGCCCTGGCCCGCACCGTCGGCTGGATCAGCCAGTGGAAGGAGATGTTCGAGGATCCGGGCCGCAAGATCGGCCGTCCGCGGCAGCTCTACACCGGCGCCACCGCGCGCGACTACGTGCCGATCGACAAGCGCGGCTGACGCGCGGGGACATGTACTTCAGTACCTGTCCCCTTCAAGGCTGCCAGGGACACGCGCTGACGTGCATGTCCCCGATGAGGCTCCGGAGCGATCCGGGGCCTTCTTCGTTTTGCGTGCAAGGAGATCGCCGTGGCCAAACCCCTGACCGTCACCATTCCGCACCAGCTCGGCGCCGCCGAGGCCCGTCGGCGCATCGAGGCCGGCTTTGCCGACCTGACCGCCAAGCTGCCCGGCGGGGCGGCGAAGATCGATCAGAGCTGGGACGGCGACCGACTGACCTTCGCGGCCATCGTCGCCGGCCAGGACATCCGCGGCACGCTCTACGTCCTGGCCGATGCTGTCCGTATGGACATCATCCTGCCCGGCATTCTCGGCATGCTGGCCGGCAAGATCGGCGGCAAGCTGAAGCAGGAAGGCCAGCTTCTGCTTGAGAAGAAGTAGCGCATAGCGAGTTCGACACGCGACTGTCGGCGCTGCTCAGCATGACTATGATGGTGGGCCTTCCGGTCCAGTCGTCCTGAGCAGCCTGCGCAGCAGGCGTGTCGAAGGACGCATCGCCCAAAATGGTCAGACCGCCTGCCCCGCCGCCCAGCCCGATGACCAGGCCCACTGGAAATTGTAGCCGCCGAGCCAACCGGTTACGTCCACGACTTCACCGATGAAGTAGAGGCCCGGCACGGCGTTGGCGGCCATGGTCGTCGAATTCAGGCCTCGCGTGTCGACGCCGCCCAGGGTGACTTCCGCCGTGCGGTAGCCCTCCGATCCGACCGGCTTCACGCGCCAGTGGTTCACCGCCGTGTCGATCGCGCGCAGCACCTGGTCGGGCGTGTCGGCCAGGTTGCCGCGCGCCCCGGCCTCCTCGGCCAGCAGACGGGCAAGGCCGATCGGCAAGACCGTGGCGAGGGCGTTGTGCACGGCCTGGCGCGGACTGACCCGCTTGGCGGCTTTCAACGTGTCGAAGACGTCGACGCCGGGGGCCATGGCCACCTCGATGGCGTCGCCCTCCCGCCAGTAGGACGAGATCTGCAGGATCGCCGGCCCCGACAGGCCCCGGTGCGTGAACAGCATGGCCTCGGAGAACCGGGTCTTGCCGCAGGCGACCACCGCATCCACCGACACGCCGGCCAGCGGCTTGATCCGCTCCAGCGCCCCGACCTCGAAAGTCAGAGGCACGAGGGCCGGCCGGGTCTCGGTGACCGCGACGCCGAACTGCCGGGCGATCTCGTAGCCCCAGCCGGTGGCGCCCATCTTCGGGATCGACTTCCCGCCGCTGGCCGCCACCAGGGAGGCGCAGCGGACCACCGCACCGTCCGACAACGCCGCTTCGAAGCCCTCGGCGGTCTTCGTCACCCGGTCCACCGCCACGCCCAGGCGGAGCTCGACGCCCGCCTCGGCCATGGCGTCGGTCAGCATCGCGATGATCTGCTTGGCCGAGCCGTCGCAGAACAGCTGGCCCAGCGTCTTCTCGTGCCAGGCGATGCCGGCGGCGTCGACACGGGCGATGAAGTCGCGTTGCGTGAAGCGCTTCAGCGCCGAGATGCAGTAGCGGGGATTCCGCGACAGGAAGGCCTCGGGCCGCGTGTCGAGGTTGGTGAAGTTGCACCGGCCGCCGCCGGAGATGCGGATCTTCTCGCCCGGAGCCTGGGCGTGGTCGACGATCAGCACCGATCGGCCCCGCCGGCCCGCCTCGATGGCGCACATCATGCCGGCCGCGCCGGCCCCGACGATCAGGACATCGACCTCGGCCACGTCAGTCCACGCAGCGGCCGGCCGTGGCCCTGCCGTCGATGACCTCCGCGCTGCAGCCGCACAGGTCATTGTCGCGCTCGCAGACGCCGATCGCCTTGGCGCCGACCTCCGGGAACTCGTCCTCGATCACACAGCGGCCCTTGCACTGACTGCTGTCGGTGCAGGTCTTGCCGGCGTCGGAATAGGCGAAGATGCAGGCGGGCCGCTGCATCCGGCAGACCTTCTTCACCACCCCGCCGTTGGCCACGCAGGCCGCCGCATCGACGGGCGGCGCCGTCGTGGGCCCCTCGCCCATCGGCGCGCAGGCGGCGAGGGCCAGGACGGCGATCAGTGCGGCAAGACGGCGCATGGCGCTAGGCTCCGGCGGACGCCGCCGACCGTTCGGCCAGCAGCTCAAGGATGGTGTCGGCGGCGAGGTCCGAGGGATCAGGCCCGCCGCGCCCCATCAGCGCAAGAGCGGCGTTCTGGGCCTCGACCTGGCGGGCGCGCATCGCCGGATCGTCCAGCCGCTCGGCCACCGCCGCGGCGAGGTTCGGGCCGGAGCATTGGTCCTGCAGGAACTCGGGCGCGACGAAGGCCTTGGCGGCGATGTTGAACAGGGTGATCCACGGCGACTTGAACAGCCGCTTGAGAATGGCGTGGGTCAGGTTTCCTAGCCGATATCCCACCACCATGGGAACGCCGGCCAAGGCAAGCTCGGTGGTCACGGTGCCGCTGCAGGCCAGGGCGACGGTGGCGGCGACGAAGGCGTCGTCCTTCAACTGCTCATCGGTGATCACATGGGCGCGGTAGGGCCAGCCCGCGACGCGCGCCTTGACCGCCGCCTCCACCGTGGCCGCGGCCGGCACGACGACGTGAAGCCCAGGGCGCAAGTCCTTGAGAAGATTCACCGCCTCCTCGAACGCGGGAAGCACCAGCTTGATCTCGGCGGGACGGCTGCCGGGCAGGACCAGCAGGATGTCGTCAGCTTCGTCGGCGCCGATTTCCGCGCGCAGACGGGCCGGATCCGCCTTGCTGAAGTCCTTGGCCAGGGCCGGATTGCCGACGAAGGTCGTCGCCAAGCCTTCGGCTTCGAACCATGGGGCGTCGAAGCTGTGGATCGACAGCAGGTGGTCAACCGCGGCCGCTAGGGTCTTGGCCCGTCCCGGCCGCGTGGCCCAGACCTGCGGACCGACATACTTGACCAAAGGCAGGTTCGGGAAAGCCTTGCGAAGGGCGTGGGCGACTCGCAGCGTGAACCCCCAGCTGTCGATCAGCACCGCCACGTCGGGCGTCTCCCGGATCGCGAGGGCGGCCGTCTCGGCGACGCGCCGGCGGATACGCGGATAGGCGGGAATGGCCTCGAAGATGCCGAGGATCGACAGGTCGGCGATGTCGAACGGACTGACGACGCCCTCGGCCGCCATCCTCGATCCGCCGACGCCGACGAAGCGGACGTCATCGCCCAGCCGAGCCTTCAGCGCCCGCGCCAGGCCGGCGCCCAGACTGTCTCCCGACGCCTCGGCCGCCACCAGCATGACGGTCAGCGGACGGGTCATTCGGCGCGGGGCTCCACGCCCAGGATGAACAGGCCCAGCGAGTCCGCCTCGGCCACGGTTTCGTCGCGGTCGACGACCAGCAGGCGTCCTGCCTCGCCGACGATGCCGGCCAGGCCGGCGCGGGCGGCGCCGCGCACGGTGGCGACGCCGATGGTCGGCAGGTCGACGCGGACCTCCTGGATCGGCTTGGGCGCCTTGGCCAGCACGCCCCGCGGCTGTTCCGGCCGGCCGCGGATGGCTTCCGGCAGCTCATGCACCCGCCGCAGCATCCGGTCGGTGCCCTCCTGGGCCTCCACCGCCAGCACGAGGCCCTCGCAGACCACCGCGCCCTGGCCCACGTCCAGCCGGCCGATGGCGCGGGCGACGGTCAGGGCCCGCTCGATGTCCTCGCGGTGCGCGGCGGTGGGCTGATGGCGCCCCAGCAGGCCCAGCGGAAGGGTCAGGCTTCCGGCCGCCTCGTGGGCGCCCTCGATCTCGAAGCCTTCCTTGCGGAACTCGTCCAGAACCCGGCGCAGCATCGCGTCGTCACCCTGGCGCGCCGCCGCGATGACGCCCGGCAGGGCCGCCATGCCGCGCATGTCGGGCTTGAGCTTGCCGAAGTCGGGGCGGTCGACGACGCCCGCGAAACAGACCGCCTCACAGCCTTCGCGGCGCAGGGCCTTGAAGCACTTGCCGAGCTCGGCGAGGCCGATCTCCTCCGACGGATGGTCAGCCGTGCCCTCGTCGGCGAAGCCGCGCAGCCGAATGACGAAGTAGGGTCGGCCGCCGGCCCGGCAGCGCCGCGCGATCTCGGCCGGCAAGCCGCCGCCGCCGGCGATGAGCCCCAGTTTGCGCACGCTCACACCTCGCGGTGCGGCAGGCAGAGCGGCCGGGTGGCGTCGACGCGGATGAATTCGATCACCTCCAAGATCTCGGGAACATGGGCGTAACTCTCGGCCACGTCATCCAGACGTTCCTGGAAGGTCCCTTCGTCGGCGAACAGCAGGCGGTAGGCCGACCGCAGGGTGGCGATCTGCTCCCGCGTGAAGCCGCGCCGCTTGAGGCCGATCAGGTTGAGTCCCTCAAGATGGGCGTGGTTGCCCCAGACCGAACCGTAGGGGATGACGTCCTTGGTCACGATGCCGCCGCCGCCGATGAAGGCGTAGCGGCCGATGCGGGTGAACTGGTGGATCGCCGCCAGGCCGCCCAGGAAGACGAAGTCGTTGACCGTGACGTGGCCGCCGACCGCGACGCTCGGCGCGGCGATGACCTTGTCGCCGATGATGCAGTCGTGGCCGATGTGAACGCTGACCATGAACAGGCCGTCGTCGCCGATGGTGGTCACGCCCCGGCCCACGGCCGTACCGGCGTGGACAGTCACATGCTCACGGAAGACGTTGCGGGCCCCGACGACCACGCGAGTCGGTTCGCCCTTGTGCCCCGAATGCTGCGGCGCGCCGCCCAGGCAGGCGAACGGATGCAGCACGCAGCCCTCGCCCACCTCGGTGACGCCCTCGACGATGGCGTGAGACAGCAAACGCACGTTGTCGCCGAGCGTCACGTCGGGACCGACCATGCTGAACGGGCCGATCTCGACGCCCTGACCGAGCTGGGCCCTAGAATCGACGATCGCCGTGGGATGGATCTTCGTCGTCACTAGCGGTTGTCCGCCTTCATGGCCGCGAACTCGCATTCGGCGACCAGCTTGCCCCGCACCATGGCCTTGCCCGCGAACTTGAAGACGTCGCCGCGGGCGCGGGTCACCTCGACGTGCATCCGCAGCGTGTCGCCGGGGCGCACCGGCTGGCGGAAACGGGCGCCGTCGACCGACATGAAGAAGATCGCCGTCTTCTGGATGTCGACCTCAAGGGTCTTGGACATCATCAACGCCCCCGTCTGGGCGATCGCCTCGACGATCATCACGCCGGGCATGACCGGGTTGCCCGGGAAATGTCCCGGAAAGAACGGCTCGTTGAAGGTGACGTTCTTGATGCCGACGATCGACTGGTTGGCGACGTAGTTCTCCGCGCGGTCGACCAGCAGGAACGGATAGCGGTGCGGCAGGCGCTGCAGGATCTCGTCGAACGTGATCTCGACGCCGGTATCGGCCTCCTGGCTCATGCCTTGTCCTCTCTACCCGGACGGGTGTTACGCGTTAGCCAGGCGGTCTGCCGCAGCCAGGCCTTCATGGGTTGAGCGGGGAAGCCGCCCCAGGTTTCGCCGGCGGGAATGTCCCGGAAGACGCCCGCCCCGGCCCCGATGCGGGCGCCCGGCCCGATGTCGACGTGGTCGGCGATGCCGACCCGGCCGCCCATCGCCACGCCGTCGCCGATCGACACCGTGCCAGACAGCCCCGTATAGGCGGCCAGGACGCAGTTCCGACCGAGCGCGACGTTGTGCGCGACATGGGTCAGATTGTCGAGTTTGGTGTTCTCGCCGATCACGGTGTCGTCCCAGGCCCCGCGGTCGACGCAGGCGTTGGCGCCGAGGGTGACGCCGTCCTGCAGGATGACCCGGCCCAGCTGCGGCACGTCGACCAGGCCGGCCTCGCCGCCCGCCGCCCCGAAGCCCGCCTCGCCGACCCGGGCTCCGGCATAGATCTGCACCCGATCACCGACCAGGGCGAAGGTCACGCTGGCGTTGGGTCCGATGATGCAGTCGCGGCCGATCGAAACGCCCGGACCGATGGAGGCGTTGGGACCGATGCGCGTGCCTCGCCCGATCCTGGCCCCGGCGCCGATGACCGCGCCTGGCGCGATCAACACGCCGTCCTCGAGCTCGGCAGAGGGATGGATGGCGGCGACCCCGACGTCCCAGCCCTTCGGCTGGTGCAGGCGCGCGGCCGCGCCTGACCAGGCGGCCTGCGCCCTGGGGGAGATCACCGCCGTGCAGCCGTCGGGAACCTCTGCGGCGAACGCCGCGGGGACGTAGACGGCGCCCGCCCGCGTCTCGCGCAGGGCCGGCAGGTACTTGCGGTCGCCCAGGAAGGCGATATCGCCCGGTCCGGCCCGCTCGAGCGGAGCGGCTGCGTCCACGCGCAAATCGGCCCGCCCCCCGGGCGCGACCTCGCCGCCGGACAGGGCGACCAGGTCGGCCAGCGGCAGCGGGCCGGTGTTCAGATAGAATCGCGGGTCAGGCATGATGTCCTCGCACCAACCCGCGATAGCCCGAGTCGGGACTTATTTCTTCGGCGGCGCGGCCGGAGCGGCGGCCGCCGGAGCGGCGGCCGGAGCATCGAGACGCTCGCGGTTGAACGTGAAGGTCTTGATCTTGGCGTTGAGCCCTTGGACCACCTGGCCGGTGATGTCCATTTGCGGGTTGCCCAGGGCCAGACCGCTGGCGAGCAGGACGCTGCAGTTGCGCGCCTGGTAGGTGGCGATCACGACCGGGGTCATTTCCTGCTCGACGCGATCGATGGCCTTGGCCCGCGTCGCCTGCATCTCGCGCTGACGCAGGTCAGCCTTGCGAGCCAGGGCGTTGCGCCGAATCTGAAGCTGAGAGGCGCGCTGTTCGGCGGCGTCGGGGGTCATGGTGGCGCGACCCCGCTCGAAGGCCTGGATGTCGGTGTCCAGAGCCTTGCCCTCGGTGACCAGCTCCGTCTCGGCTTCCTTGCCGATCTGGTTCAGGCGCGCGGCGACCGCCTTGCCCACGTCCGAGGCGCCGAACACGGCGTCGAACGAATAGTAGCAGAGCCCCGGAATGACAGGCCCCTGCTTGATGGCGGGAGCGGCCGGCGCGGCGGGCGCGGCGGGCGGGGTCTGGGCAGACGCCGCGGACGCGAAGGCGACAGTGACGGCCGCGCAGGCCGCGACCGCGGTGGTCTTCTTGAAGGTCATGAGAGTCTTAGAACCTTGTGGAGGTTGAGAACCGGAACGTCTCGGTCTTGTCGTAGTCTTCTTTGGCCAGAATTTGGCTGAAGTCGAAACGGATCGGTCCCATGGGCGAGCGCCAGAACACCGAAAGGCCGGCCGAGGCGCGCAGGGTCAGGTCGTCGCGGACGCAGAGCTCGGTGCCCGTCTTGCCGCAGGTGGAGCTGATCGCACCATTGATATCGACCTTGTCGACGTCGTCCAGCATGCCGACGGTGCCGACATCGGAGAACAGCGCGGCCTTGATCCCGTACTGCTCGGGCAGGAAGGTCGGGACGCTGAGTTCGACCGAGCCGATCGCGTAGGCCTTGCCGCCCAGGGCGTCTTCACGGCTCATTTCGCGCGGCCCGATGCCGGCGACTTCGAAACCGCGGAAGCTGTTGCCGCCCTTGTAGAAGCGGTCGTTGATGCGGACGCTGTCGCCGCTCCAACCATCGATGTAGCCCGCCGTGCCGGTCGCCTGCAGGACGAAGTCCTTGTTGAAGCCGTGGTACCAGCCGCCGCCCACTTCGGTGCGCAGGTAGTTCACGTCGCCCCCGACGCCGGCCAGATCCTGGCTGAGGTCGACATAGAAGCCACGGGTCGGCTTCACCGGATCGTTCCGGCGATCGATGCGCACGCCGTAGCCCACCAGCGAGGTGATGAAGGCCCCGCGCTGCGCGCACAAGCTGGGCGACAGGGAGAAGCTGTCGCACAGGTAGTCGTCGATGATCACCTCGTCGGAGCGCAGGGTGTAGCGCAGCGACATCGAGGCGTTCTGGGTCAGCGCGAAACCCAGACGCACGCCGCCGCCGAGCGAAGCGGTGTCGAACGAGGTCTGGTTGCTGAAGTTGTAGCGGTAGGAATAGAGGTCGAGACCGGCGCGCAGGTCACGGCCCATGAAGCGCGGCTCGGTGAACGAGAAGTCGATCTGCTGGCGCAGCGACCCGACCGAGACCCGCGCGCGGACGTTCTGGCCGCGGCCGCGGAAGTTGCGCTCGCTGATGCCCAGATCGATGACCAGCTGGTCGACCGAGCTGTAGCCGGCGCTGAACGAGAGTTCGCCGGTCGGCTGTTCCTCGACCTGGACCCGCAGGGTGGTGCGGTCGGGCTGGCCGCTCGGCGTTTCCTCGATGGAGACGTCCTTGAAGAAGCCCAGGCTGCGGATCTGGTTGCGCGAGCGCTCGACGAGCACGCGGTTGTAGGCGTCGCCCTCGGCGACATTCATCTCGCGGCGGATGACGTAGTCGAGGGTCCGCGTGTTGCCCACGATATCGATGCGGTCGATGTAGACGCGGGGGCCTTCCTTGACGCTGAAGACCACATCCACCGTTCGCGTCTCGCGGTTCGGCACGTAGCGCGGGCGGACGTCGACGAAGGCGAAGCCGGCGGCCCCGGCCGCGAAGGTCAGGGCGTCCGTCGCCTGTTCGATCGACTCGTCCTGATAGAGCTCGCCTTCGCGCAGCGGCAGCAGTTGCTGCAGGACCGTTCCGTCCAGCTTCTTCAGCTCGGTCTCGACGCTCAGCTTGCCGAACTTGTAGCGCGGCCCTTCGTCCACCGTATAGGTGATGACAAAGCCGTTCTTGTCCGGCGCCAGCTCGGCCACGGCCGAGATCACGCGGAAGTCGTAATAACCCTTGTTCCGGTAGAACTTGCGGAGCTGCTCCTTGTCGTACTCGATCCGGTCAGGATCGTAGTTGGCGTTGCTCGACAGGAACTTGTACCAGTGGCTCTCCTCGGTGACGATGACGTCCGCCAGGTCGCCGTCCGAGAACTCGCTGTTGCCCAGGAAGTTGAGCGACAGCACGCCGCTCTTGGGGCCTTCATCAATCTTGAAGATCAGGTCGATCCGCTTCTGCGGCAGCTCGACGATCTGCGGCGTCACGGTCACGCCGATGCGGCCGGAGCGACGGTAGAGCTCGATGATGCGCTGAACGTCGCCCTGCACCTTGGCGCGGGTGAAGATGCCGCGCGGACGGATGGTGACCTCGTCCTTCAGCTTGTCTTCCTTGAGGGCCGAATTGCCCTCGAAGATGACGCGGTTGATGATCGGGTTCTCGACCACGCGCACGACGAGGTCGCCGTTCGGCTGCAGATCGATCTTCACGTCCGAGAAGAGGTCGGTGCGGAACAGCGTCTTCAGCGCGACGTCGATACGGGACGGGTCGACCGTGTCGCCCGGCGCGATCGGCAGGTAGGACAGAACCGTCCCGGCCTCGATGCGTTCATTACCCTGAACGACGATGCGCTGAACCACGCCGGCCTGCACCTGCGCGCTGGCCGTGGTCGGTACGGCGAACGGCGCTATGCCGGCGATCAGGGCCAAACCGGAAACAATCGCGGCGCTACGCGCGCGGGAATTCATCATCTTGTCTGCCATCGGCGGTCGGCGGGTGCTCACGAGAACAGACCACCGAGGAAATTGAACACATTGTAGCGCTGCAGGTCGTTCCAGACCGCGAACAGCATGAATCCCAACAGCAAGGCAAGACCAAGGCGATAGCCGACGGCCTGTACACCTGCGGTGAGTGGCCGTCGCGCAACGGCCTCATAGGCGTAGAAAAGCAGATGCCCACCGTCCAGAACGGGGATGGGCAACAGGTTCAGGAAGCCGACGCTGACCGAAAGGACGGCTGACAGCCCCAGCAGGGCGACGAACGCGCCCAGGACGCCCCAGGCGAGGTTGGGAGCCCCCTCGGCGCCGACCTTGGCCACGGCGTCGGACGCCTTGGCGATGCCGATGACGCCGCCGATCTGGTCGGCGGGAACCTGTCCCGAGAAGATCCGCCCCATGTAGAACAGGGTGGTGTCGAGCACCTGCCAGGTCTGGCGGAAGCCTTCGCCAACGGCTTCCAGGGGTCCGAAGCGCTTGTGAATCAGGTCCGCCCGGCTGGTCGGCTGGTTCTGGAGGCCCAGTTGACCCACCTTCACCCGGCCGCCGTCGGCGCCCGTGCGCGAGGCCAGCTCAGGCGTGGCGGTCAGTTCAATGCGATCGCCGCCGCGGTCGATGCCGAACACGATCGGCAGACCCCCGCGGATCATCACGTACTGCTGCAGGGCCTGGAAGCTCTCGATCGGCTGGCCGTCGGTCGACACGACGACGTCGCCGGGTTGGAAGCCGGCCCGCTCGGCGACGCTGCCGGGTGTCACGGCCGTGACCCTGGGCGTCGACAACTGCTGGCCGATGATCCCGGACAGCAGGGAGAACAGGATCACGGCGAGCACGAAATTGGCGACCGGCCCGGCGGCGGTGATGATCGCGCGCTGCCAGACCGGTTTGAAATGGTAGAACTTCTGGACCACCGACGGCGGGTTGTGCGCCAGGATCTTCTGCTTCATAGCGGCCAGGTCGGCGTCGTCGGGCACGGTGCTGGCGGCGTTGTCATCACCGGCGAAGCGGACATAGCCGCCCAGCGGAATCCAGCCGATCCGCCATTCGACGTCGCGCTTGTCCTTCCACTTGAAGATCGGCTTGCCGAAGCCGATCGAGAAGCAGTCGATCACGGTGCCGAACGCGCGCGCGGCCCAGTAGTGGCCGAGCTCGTGGATTGTCACCACCAGCGTCAGCACGAACAGAAATGGCAGAATCCAGGACACAAGGTCGGGCATCGGCCGAGTTTACTCCCTTGTGGCTACTGGAGGCGGCGGCGCCGAGACAGCGCCTCATCCGCAACGCGGCGGGCGCTCGCATCGATCATCATCGCCGTTTCCAGAGCATCGTCCCCCGCGCTGGCCATCAGGTCCCTTGATCCGTTCATCCGGTCGAGGGTCTCAGACACCAGCGGGGCAATATCGAGAAAGCCGATCTTGCGGTCAAGGAAGGCGGCGACAGCGATCTCATTGGCGGCGTTCATGGCGGCGGGCGCCCCGCCCCCGGCGCGCAGCGCGGCGCGGGCGATGTCGATGGCCGGAAACCGGGCTGGATCGGGCGCTTCGAACGTCAATTGACCGATCTTCGGAAGGTCCAGCGGCTCGGCCGGCCACGGCAGGCGGTCGGGCCAGGCCCAGGCGCAGGCGATCGGCGCCTTCATATCCGGAGGTCCCATCTGCGCCAGGGTCGAACCGTCGGCGTACTCGACCATGCTGTGAATCACCGACTGAGGATGGATGACGACGTCGATACGCTCGGGCGGGGTGGCGAAGAGGTAGGAGGCCTCCACCATTTCCAGGCCCTTGTTCATCATCGTCGCGGAATCGACCGAAATCTTGGCGCCCATGCTCCAGTTTGGATGGGCGATCGCCTGTTCGGGCGTGGCGTGCGCCATCTGCTCCCAGGTCCAGGTCCGGAAAGGCCCGCCCGAGGCGGTCAGGATCAGGCGCGAAACGCGATCAAGGCAATCCGGCTGCAGCACCTGGAAAATGGCCGAGTGCTCCGAATCGACCGGAATCACGCCGCCGCCCGCCGCCCGCGCCGTCTCAAGCAGCGACGGGCCGCAGCAGACCAGGCTTTCCTTGTTGGCCAGGGCGACGATGGAGCCCTTGCGGGCCGCCGCCATGGTCGGGGCCAGGCCCGCCGCGCCGACAATGGCCGACATCACCCAGTCGACCCCCTCGCCCGCCACGTCGGCCACCGCGGCGTCGCCAGCCGCCGCCTCGACGCCTGAGCCGGCCAGCCGCTCCCGCAGGCCGGGCAGCAGGCTCTCGTCCTGGATCACCGCCACCTTCGGCCGCCAGGCCAGCGCCTGCTCGGCCAGCCGGGCGACGTTGCGGCCGGCGGTCAGGGCGAACAGGTCGACCGCCGCGCCCGACTTGGCGAACAGGTCGAGCGTCGAGACGCCGATGGAGCCGGTGGACCCCAGGACGGTGACGGTGCGCGCGCTCAATGGACCCATCCCCAATGGTCGACCACCCGGGCCGCGGCGATCACGATGGTCGCGAACAGCAGGCCGTCGACACGGTCAAGCAGACCGCCGTGCCCGGGGATCAGGTCGCCCGAGTCCTTCACGCCGAAGCGGCGCTTGAGCATCGATTCCCACAGGTCTCCGGCCATGGTCGCCAGGCCGCCGAGCAGGCCGACGGTGGCGGCGGCGTACCAGACCAGATTCAACGGCGTATAGGCGGCGAAGGCGACGGCCGCCGCCATCGCGCCCAGCAGCCCCCCGAAGAAGCCCGACCAGGTCTTGTTGGGCGAGAACCGGGGCCAGAGCTTGGGCCCCTTCAGCAGGCTGCCGACCAGGAAGGCGAAGATGTCCGCCGCCCAGGTGATCACGAACAGCAGCAGCATCCAGCCGACGCCTTGCGACATCCGCC